>TARA_B110000037_G_scaffold62950_1_pt1 | contig 14786 bp, 16 predicted proteins | sample TARA_B110000037 | Tara Oceans TARA_B110000037 (sample SAMEA4397196) | marine metagenome | biome: Polar Biome; feature: [MIX] marine epipelagic wind mixed layer (ENVO:01000061); material: water (ENVO:00002006), including particulate matter (ENVO:01000060) such as... | depth 10-100 m
ATAAAACTACAGTTGATCTCATTTTAAAGTTACGTGAAGAACACAAGCTGAATTTAAAGTTTCATATGGAGAATATGAGAAAGTGAAGAAAAAACAGCTCGAAAATAAATGGATTAAAGATTACTACTACGTCCTCGATAGCAATAACTATTTTTTTGATTGTTTGCAGATGATAAAGTTACGACAATTTCAAAATAACGGGTAAAAAAAACGCCTCAGTATGAACTGAGGCGTTTCATTATAATAGCTTCTGATTTAGAATCTCCAACCGAAACGAACTGAAGCATTACCTGCTCCTGTTCCGATATACGTTTCTGAACCTCCATAATCTACAGAGGTAGTCGTAATTCCACCCATCGTTACGTCAGTAGTAACGTCACCATACGTATAAGATGCAAATCCGAGTCCTAGTTCAAATCCACAATAGAGGTTATCTATTAAATAGATGTCTAAACCAGCTCCAAGTTGCAATCCAAACATTGATTGATTGTAGTTGACTTCTGCATCAAGACCTTCAACGTAGGCTGTTCCATCAGAATTCCCCCAAGTCTCATTGTAAGTACCCCCACCGAAGTTGATTCCTAAACCGAAGTATGGAGACATTCTTTTTGTTCCTTCTAAATGGTATTCAGCTCCAATTGAAGCATTCCATGCCAAACGAGCAATGTCTCTGGTTCCTGCCATATTTCCCGAAGAATCCGAAAAATTGTATGATTCTGATCTTGGAGTTCCAAGTCCATCACCAAGACCTATATCTGCACGAACAGCAATGTTATCGTTTACAAAATAACGTGCTCGAACGTTTGGTGCCTCCCAAGTAACACCACTTGCGAAGTTCATTGCTCCTTCTAAAGAGAATGGGTTGTCTAAATTAGCTTTCTGTGCGAAAGATGTAGTAGCAGCTCCTAGTAGAAGTGCCAGCATAAAAATTGACTTTTTCATAAAAATTTATTAAATGGTTTTTGTGAATGTACATTTTTTTTAATAAAAGATTTCAAAAAAGAATGAACAATTGGTTGTGCATAACCTATTTTTGACGATGTTAACTTTGGTTTATTTTCGCCATTTGGCAAGATCCGTAGTTAAGATTAGCATGTTATTGAAACCTGCTCTTGAGTAGGTCACGAAACCATAATCCAAACTGAATTTATTAAAGTAGAGACCTAATCCAATTGATGCACCGGCAATTCCAGGGCGCTGGTTTAGCGCAAGTTCTTTTCTGAGATGATAATCGAATCCTGTTCGAAGATGGATGTTTTTCGATATTATAGTTTCAACTTGGAATGTAAAATGGCGTGCCAATTTTTCAACGAAATTTGCTTTTGGGACTGCTATTGTATCGCCAGATAAATAGTCAATAGTAGGAGTAAGTGTCGGGTCATTGAATGTAAGGTCCCATTTGTTTCGGTGGTGTGCGAGTATGGAAATACGCAATGGGGCATGCGGGAGCTTGTAAGCTGCCGCAAGTTGAAATTCGGCCTGTAATGGCTTGCGCTGACTGTTTTCTGAATACGTCTTAAATTGTATTCCCGCATTTTTAACCATTGCAGTCACCAAAAACTCTTTTTTTTCATTATAAAAAGTCCCTGCTAGATCAATTCCTGCACCGTATGAGCTGTAACTTTCAAGTTGAGAATAGATCATATTTAGATTGACACCTATTGAAATTCTTGGGTTCAGTTGGCGACCAAACCCTGATCCAAGTAGGATGTCGATCGGTGAGAACGTGCCTTGTCTTGTTCCTTTTACATCTGTTCGTTCAAATGTTCCATAGCTCAGGTATTTGAGATATCCGGACATGGTCCAGATCTTATCAACATTGAAATCGTGGGTGACCATTCCATAATTGATTCCACCAGCCAAAAAGGCTTGATTGAATCCAGTGTGCTTTTTCATAGTAGAATTTAGCAGAGATGGATTTGCAATTCCAATATTAATATCCTGATCTTTTGCGGTTATCAAGTCACCTCCTAAACCTGCAGAACGCGCATTGTGATTTTTGTGGTGAACTTTGTGGGCTTTGCGTATAGCTTTGAAGTAGCGATTTTGCGTTTTGTCAAACCACTTAAATCGTCCTTCTTTCATGAAAAGTAAACACCGTGTCTCCAGAGTCATAAGTATGCACATAAAAAATCACAGTATCCAAACGCATCAAAACGTCATTTTTATAAAAGCCAATTTCAGAGATGCTGTGAGATTTGTTTAAGTCGACCCTTCTGTTAGTGATAAAATATTTTTTCCCTTGAATTCCCGTTTTTACAACTTTACCGTGAGTATCTAACTCGCAATGATAAAAAAGTTGATTTTTAGAATTATATAATTCGACTGTTTTCACTTTTTCCGCGACGTACTTATTAGGTCTTGGACTTGTAAACGACACATCTGTCCGGTAATCAAACTCCTTTTCAAATTTTTGACTGGTAATGTAACGACTCGAATTATCAAACGGATGCTGATCGACCTCAATTTGATGGGTATGCCCATAAGTCTGCGAAAAAGCACCTAACGGCATTTGCCAAATGAGCAGCAATCCTAGCACGAACCTCATCCCAGCAGTCATGTTTTTCCTTTTTCGATTCTTAATCGTCTAAACCTTCTCTAGATTCCAAGGCGTAAACTAGAAAACTAGCCAACCAATGGCTGCCCATATAATCGCTTTCAGCAACTTGATTCATAGACGCTCTAATGTGCATATCACCTACCTCACTTAATGCCGTTTCATATTCTGGTATGGCTTCAGCCAAACGATAAAGACACCAAGCTCTTGAAAAATTCAATCCATCTAAATGAACTAATTTACCATCCGTTCTATCAGCCACGCGACCTGGTTTTAATTTAAACCCAGCCTCAAATAATTGGGGCAGGAATCCTTTCACCCAAACTTCAAAAGCAGCCTTGTCCAAAACTTTTGACATGAGCTCGGCTTCTTGCAAACAAGGGGATATAAAATCAAAACCACTAGGTTCCCATGTCAACGGACAAGATGCGTCTTTTAAATAAAAATCTTTTGATCGTGCTATGATCAAATTCTCAAATTCTGTGTTTTTAACCGAGCGGGCGTAATCTATCGCTAATGACAATCCAAATGCAGTATTGGTATGCTCACCAACCCGAATTGGATACACCAACTTAGGCAGAAACTTGATATAACTTGCCACAACATGATCTGTCAAAGGCCTTGTTTTTATGCTCCATCCATGCGTTTTATCGGCTTCTAACTCTGATAATTCAGCATGCAATTTCAGCAACCATGCCCAACCATAGGTCCGTTCGAAAGATTGATTCAATTTTGGCTCGAAATAAGCCAGTTCTTTCGCCACTTTTTTGGAGGTAAACTGCTTATCAAATAAAGCAATTGCTTTTGCACTAAGATCGGTGTTTGGAAATTTAGCGATTGCTTTTGCCAATAGCCAATGGCCATGAACCGAAGAGTGCCAATCAAAACAACCATAAAAAATTGGATGTAAATCACTTGGCGATTTCAAATCTTCGTCGCCAGAGATCACTTGGCCTAATTTATAAGGGTATTCCGTTTCTATGCAACTTAAAGGCAAAGCTGCAAACTTTTCCATTGTTTTATAATCTAGTTGTAAATAGGCTGGTGCTTCTTGTTCGTAACTGCTAATTCCAGTTAGGACAAGCATTAGAAATATTATTTTTATCACTTATTTTTTATTTGTGAATAAAGATAAGTCAAATTTCATTCCTTTTTTGAGACTTTGATGAGAATTCTGAAATAACACCATCCCGAAGCAAGTCAGAATTGCCCCAATTATTCAACCAAGATGTCAGATGTAACTCTTACTTCTTCCGTACTTTCACTTTTGAACTCTCTTTACTATTATAAACCTTTATAAAGTAAACTCCAGTGGCAAACTGAGTCAAATCCAACAGTTGAGAATCTGCTCCTTTTCCAGCTAGAAGGATTTCGCCATTTGTACTGGTTAATTCATACATAAATGAACCCGTAAACATCAATGTAATATGATCAGTTGTTGGGTTTGGATAAATTGAAAGAGGCGAATCGACTAATTCCATTATACCCACTTGAGAGTCTATTAAAATGGTTTCCGAAATCATGCATCCCGCCGAACATTCTGCCAATACAATGTATGTGCCTTCAGTTAATCCTATCAAATTCTCCGTGTCGTCAAAATCACCAGTACCATCATTATCCCAATCAAATACATACGGAGGATTCCCTCCAGTTACTGTAATACCTATGGCTACATCTCCTCCATCAATTTCATCTGTAACCGTATATCTGATTTCAAGCGTCTCGTATACTGTAACGTCTACGGTTGTGTCATTTTTACAGCCATTATCATCAATTCCATGAACACTATAAATAGTTGTTCCAATTGTAATAGGAGTGAAAGTTTCACCATCTTCAACGGTATCCGGATCCCATGTATAATCGGTTGCCCCAGATCCATGGATAGTATAACTATTAAAAACCGTCGAATTTTCTTCCACCGTATGGGTCAATATATTGAATATCAGGATAAGTCAATTTTATTTATGATAAAAACAGTGTTCTATTGATTGTCTGGTTGAGAATCAACCTGCGCCACCGCCTTATTTGCTTGAACCATGTGCCTACCATTGTGATAAATGACAACGCGCAATGTATCTCCCAATCTTAATTTAATGACGCTACTTATGCTCACTGCAGTTTTTGTCTTTTTCAAATTTAGCGTAAGCGATCGATCCAAAATTTCAAGCATTTCTTTTTGTTGGGCGATAAAGGTGTCAAGCACAGCTATTTCCAATTCACTGCCACTTGGATTGATGTTCTTAAACGTTTTCATTTTGTTTAAGTCTTCCTTTGGGAGTAAGCTTTTTGCAAAATAATTTCCAATCATACCACTTTTGAAAATAGTCGACGGCTCAACTTGCGGAGATGTTAAGAATTGCTTTTTGATTTCAGGTAAATAAAACTGACCATAGTGGTTCAAATGTTCGATACATTCAAGTGCACTCCAACTATCTGTCAACGGTTTTTTATTCAACTCTTCAACAGATAAGGTTTGTAGTTTTTCAGCCGCCAGCACATTAGCGATAGTGCGCTGCACTAAATCATCAATTAATTCTTGATTGGTCAATTTCATTTGAGCATTATTTGGTATAAATGTCGGGGTTCAAATTGAATAAAACATTGATTTGAATCAAGACTTTTTAATTCTTGAAAAAGTTTCGGGGGTCATGTGTAAGTATGCGGCTATGTATTTGTTAGGAATTTCTTGAAATAATTGTGGACTACGTTTGAATACTCGGTGGTATCTTTCTTGTGGAGAAGATGTTAATAAATCAATTTCTCGTTCCATTTGCTGAAAGACTAATTCACCTAAAATTTTCTGCCACATTTTTTGATTTTCCGTGGTAGAATTAATCAAATTCATAAACGTATTTTTGGACACAACCTTAAGTTCCGTTTTTTTTAAGGCTTGAATGGTATAAACCGAAGGTCCTTCTTTAATGAAAGAATCTAATGCTCCAAAAAAGGAGTTTTTATAGCCAAATCGAATGGTATGTTCCTCCTGTTCATCCAGGTAAAAGATGCGCAAACTTCCACTTAAAACAATGTACAAATTAGTGTCAATTTTTCCCTTTTCATTTAAATACTCATTCCGTTCTAGGATAAGATCTTCTTTCCAAAGTTGGTTATCATCAATTTGAATAAGGAGTTCTTGTAATGGATTCATACGTTTGATTCAATACTGACGTCAAAGCTAAGAATTAATGCGCATAATCACCTGATGCCAATTTTAATATTAGTCTTTCTGTCTGTAAACTAGTTGTCATTGTCAGTTCTCTTCCTGGTTTATTATTAAAGTTTCAACGGCTAAAAGTAGCTCCCATCTTTTTAATCGAAGTTAATTATGATTTCTAGCTCGCGTTTTTAAATATAGTGATCATTTTCATAAGTGATCGTCACACAGCCATGGTTAAAATTCATCCATCTTCCCCAACTCTTTCATTTATTTTTTTTATGACTCTGTGTACACCAATGAGATCTATATTGGTAAGGAAGGTACTTTTTCTTTGACCGTCGTTTAATATAAAAGTGAGCTCATAGATTAGGTCTGCGTACACATATCTACCCCTATTCCATCCAATCAACCATCCAAAGAACTGTTTAATACTTCGTTTACGGTGTTTTGATTTTTGCAGTGTGATTGAAGAAATTTCATTGAGAAAAAAACGAAATAAACGTTGAGATGTTTTTCTCTGTTTATAGCAGAACAGATCCTTTTCAAATACATCAATTCCGATTGACAGAAGCTTAATATGATCATTACGGGTTAGCACATTTAAAAGTTAAGCAAATTCAGAAAACACATTTTCATTTTAAAAATTTTATCTTATTGAAAACGGGAATACAAAGCCTCAATGTCCAACTTATTGGTGCCGTTAGTTTGTGTATCATCCAAGGTAATTGATGATCCTAATTCCACCAATAATTTTTCTTTCGCGGCTGTAATCAAGACGGCGCTTAGTTTAATTTCTGCACCATGGTATTCTGCCTTTTTACGGAATGCCGCCAATGCATATTCCACATTTGATAGATCTATTTCTGCCCCGGTAATTACACTTCCATCTTTTGCGGCAATTCCTGTCACGGCGCCATCAATCTTAATTTCTTTGATTGTTAGCTGTGATGCTTCACCTCCCGAAATTCCTTTATCGCCAGAATTCTTAATGTCCACGAAGCTAATCTCGACATTCGATCCCGAAAAATCTATACAGTCATTTCCCGTATTTGTAAAAGATGAATATCCGAGTTTTCCTGTACAAAAATCGGCGTCAAAACCATCTGAATAAGTGTTAGAAATATTTAGTTCAAAGATACTAAAGTTGCTCCTTACAATATTCAGAGCATCTTCAGACAAATTACCTTCAACATCGCAATAGGATATGGTTGTAGGCGTTTCATAAATTGTTACGGCACCGGTTAGCTCCCAATTTTCATAATCCAAATTTGACAATCCTTTAAAAATCACACAAGAAAGCAAGGCTTCTTCTCCATTTAAAACCGTTAGGCCATTTGAAGTGGAATCCCTACAGATGAATTGAATGGGTTTTTCCTCTGTACCCTCTGCATAAAAGCTATTCGTTGCAATAATTCCTCCACCCGATTTAAACTCAATAATAGTACCCGGCTGAACAACTACTTTATATTCTTCTGGAATCAATAATAGTTGATCTACCACCACATTTCCATTAAAAACCACCACATTATTGCGAATAGAATAATAACTACACTGCGCTTTGAATTGCCCTTTCAATTGCATTCGTGTTGAAACTCCCCTTGGTTTTTCCCATGTCATTATAGATTTTGCAATGAGCAATTCCGGATTATTTGAGACGGTAAAGTAGATCTTTTTTGGTTTATAGGCAGCAAAGAACACGGCCGTATCAGCTTCAGTCGCGAATCCGGCTAATGGAATTGGCTCGTCCAAGGCCACCCCAGCCACATTCTTATTTTTGACACTATACCCATGAACGAGAATGTCATTGGCATGGTAGTTTTCCAATTCAACAATATAAACACTGTCTTGTTTTTTGAGATAGGCATTTACCGACAAATCTTTAAGGAAGATTGATCCATCATGCGGTTTGAAAACGCTCAACTTCTCCCATGCTTTAGGACTTGAATGCTCCACGATTTTTTGATCCCAAGTTGCTTTTAACTCTGGCATTATCTCTCGCAGGTACGTCGCCTGATAATAATACAATTCATGGTGAAATTTATAATCGGGTAACTCGACATTTATCGCTGCAAGGTTTCTGTTTAAATCATCATCTAGCTCTGAAAAGACAGAATCTAAATAAGCAGGTTGTGTTTTTTGATCGAGATAATAGAAAAATTTATTTTGAAAATCGACGTTAAAAAGAATGGCATTATCGAAACAAAATTCATGGATTACATTCTCTTCATTCAACTTGCGAAGCATGGCGCATTCAGAATTTCTGCCTTTAATAAATGGAAGAATATCATAGGCAATATGCTCTAATTTTTGAGTGATAGGATTATAGTAAAAACGACGATTATGCCATCTCAACCCATGATAACTTCCACTCAATTCCATAAGCACGTAAAACTTTGCCAATTGATCAATGTCAAACAAATCTGCCGCTCCAACATAACCGCTTTTAAATAGTGCCAACAACTTTTTACCTTCATCAAACTGCTTTGATAATTGCTCAGATTTTCGAGTGCGATTCTTTTTAAACACGGATACAAAACTCTCCTCAAAAAACGGATATTCGAGGCGTTCCACAGCCGCTTCATTCTTTTTAGTAGCTGCCCAAAAACTGGTTTCATCCATTTTTAAAATTGGGCCTTCTCTTCTTGCACGGATTTCTAATAATTGCTTGTCGAAATGTTCTTCTAAGGCATAAACACCGTGATTAACATCATTAATTTTAACATTCACAAAATCATAAGTTGTAGTGAGCACACCTTCACGTTCTGCTATTTTGTGCATGACCCACTCGCCCAAATATTTTCTTGCACGTGGATGCTGAACTGAGAAACTCTTTAGTCCCATAAACGCCAAGTCTCCTTTAATTTTAACGCGATAGGATTCTTTCCCAGAAAATAAATGATCTGTCCAGTCTCCCTTCAATTTCATTTGAACTTTGGCTGAATCTTGCCCTTTTACAATTGCTGCATTTACATATTTTTTTGAGCTTGTCGGGATTGAAGTATATTTGGAAGCGATCATGATGCACTCATTCAGCGTTTGCGCAGAAGAATCTGGAATAGACAGCACCAATTCATGCAGCAAGTCATTTTTTGGAACCTCTAGTTGACGTGTTAACGAAAAGTCATCAAAATAAGCCACTTGCTTTCCGGAAAAAACATTAATCCATACCGATTCAATACCGTCAGGAATAGTAAACGTTAAATTATGCTTTTTCCATTCATCAACTCCTGGGTCATGCTCATTTGTTACTGTGCGATAGCGGTATTCCACCTCTTCTCCTTTTAGGTGCGCTTGCAAAGTTGGATCTTCACTGTCCTCATGCACCCAGACTGACATTTGAACAAATTCACCAACAATCAAATCTTTCAACTTAGAATTCATTGCATAAACATTAGCAGAATCCAATTTGACCGAGTACGAACCACTTCGTGCAAAATCGGTTGAAACGCCAGTGGCTCCCCCTAATAAAATATCGGAATCAGATGTCTCAAACTTATCAACTTCATCCACAGTGGTAATGGATTCCAAATCACTCTCAAAATGTCCTACACGATTTATGGCCTGCACTTTTTTATCTGCACAAGCATAGAATAAAACGGAAAGAGTTGCTAGAAATAAAAACCTTTTAATCATGTCAACTTAATATGGAAAACGAACCACTTTAGCATTTGGCAATATTAACGGATTATTTACAATTGTATTGAATTTAAGTTGGTAAATTCTACACAAAAAAATAGTAAGAATTGAACTAAAGCTCTAAAACCATTTCTGTTTTCGCAATATTAAAACCAAATTCCTGAACAACACCAGTTTGCAATTCGTCATCACCAAGTAGTGGATTTGTATGATTAAAATGAATCAAATATATTTTCTGGCGTTCATCATGTGCTAAGGATCCAAACGTCTTCATACTCTCCACAACAAATGGATGCGGTATCTGAGATATATCGCGGTTGTTAATTTCGGCACCATCATAAAATGTAGCGTCTAAAAAAGCATAGTCAACAGATTTTACTAATTCAACAATATCCGTTTCCCACTTTTCCCATTTATCAATATCTGGAATGAACAGCACTTTTTTATTTGGACCCTGAATAATATAGCCCACAGTTTCAGAAAATTCATCTCGGTGAGGAACAAGAATTGGTTTAACCGTAATCTCTGGGCCGAGAGGAATTATACGGTTTGTATCCAAGACATCAAGCACAATATTTTCACTTGCGACTAATTGACTCCAAGGTCCGTTCGTTGTCAAAAAATTAGACATCCGTGGCATGGCATAGGTCTTCACTTTATTTGCATTCATGGCTTCTTTCCCTAAGTACATGAGCCCCGTATAATGACCAATATGCGCGTGCGTTAAGAAAACAGCATCAGGCACTTTACTTAAATCCGAGCCACTTTGTCGATTTAACATCTCCACCTGCTTAGGCATGTCAGGTGTTGCTTCAAACAAATACGTTTTTCTACATGTGTCATCAATCAAGCCCAAAGAAACTACCATTCTTTTAGGATCAGGATACTCAAACAAACCTGCACAGCATTCTTTTTGACATCCTATTTGAGGCGAACCCGCATCCTGTACCGTTCCTAAAACAACAAGTCGTATTGTTTTCCTAGGTCCAACCATAAGCTCGCGCTCCTGCTCTGAATCAGCAGGGGAAACTGGATTATTGCATGCCATTAAAAGAATAAAAGCGAAGAAGATAAATTTATAATGAACCATAACACTAATTTAATAATGATATGGCTAACTTTACTTAAAACCTACTTGAACAATTAATGAATTTTTTCAAAACGCTATTCAAAACTGCCCCTAAGCTTGCACCTATCGATTTATCGATTTTAGGCACAGATGTGCACAGCCATTTAATTCCGGCAATTGATGACGGTTCAAAATCACTGGATGATTCTATCGCAATGCTAAAAAAATTCGCCTCATTGGGATATAAAAAGGTAATTACTACACCCCATGTAATGAGCGATTTTTATCGCAATTCACCCGAAACAATTTTAGGTGGATTAAAAACCGTAAAAGCCGAACTAAATAAGCAAGGTATTGCCATAGAAATGGAGGCTGCAGCTGAGTATTATTTAGAGTTTCATTTAAGTGATTTAATTAAAGAGAAAAATGTTTTGACGTTTGGCGATAATTATGTGCTTTTCGAACTTTCATTTTCTCAGGAACAGCCGAATGTCAATGAAATCGTATTTGAATTAATTACAGAAGGATACAAACCGATATTGGCGCATGTTGAACGCTATTCGTTTTATAATAACGATTGGAAACGTATAGAAGAATATCGAGATAGAGGCGTTTTACTGCAAATGAATTTGCTATCATTAACAGGACATTATGGACCTCAAGTAAAACGCATGGCTGAGCAACTCATAGATCGTGATTGGATAGATTTAATTGGATCCGATTGCCATCACTTTCATCACTTAGAGTTGATAGACCAGATGCGCACAAATCCATACTTGCATAAAATTGCTGCAAAAGAAAACCTACTGAACAAGAGTTTGTAAGTCGATAAAGTATTCGTTTTTTGTCGTTCTATAGATAATTCAGTGATTTCTATCGATAAAACGGAATAAACCGTTTGAAAAGCACTACATTAGCCATGCTCTCGGATGAGCTGGAAAATTTAAAAACAAAAAAATAGAATAAGATGTTTGGATTAGAAGATTTAATGAAAAATGTAGATTTAGGAGATATCTTAGAAAAAGTAGGATTATCTGACAAAGATAAAAAAGAGGTTGCAAATCAAGCTGCGGACGCCATTAAGTAGCGCACGAACAAGGAAAAAGCTAGAGGAAACGACGGAACAATGGCTAACCTTTTCTCTGCAAAGGACATTAATGATGACGCGAATAAAGTTGCGAAAAAATTAGAAGGAGATTTAGCGCATAATTTGAAAAATAAATCAGGAATTTCTGATGGCATTATTGATCAAGTCAGTGGTAATGTCGAAAGTTCTTGGAAGTTTTACTGGTTCTACTGCTGAAAAAGGCGATAAAGAAGGAAACGGTTTGATGGACATGTTTACAGACAACGATATGATTGATGGCTTAAAAAGTAAATTAGGCGGATTCTTCAAATAAGGATTTACACGATAAACTTTAAAAGTGTTAAAAAGCTGGCTGATAATTATCAGTCAGCTTTTTTTGTTTTATCTTGGGAAATCAAATTTACATTGATCACATGAAAAAACATTCATTCTAATAGTCGGGTTAGTATTTGCAACCTCGACTCAAGCACAAACCGACTGGTAATCAAACCACACATTTACACCTGGACAGACCCTTAAAGATATTTTCACCATTGGTCCCACAACGATTTATGGCATTAGTGCGCTCTATAGCGGAACTGCGCTCAACATTAAAAAGACAACAGATAATGGAGACAGCTGGGCGGAGCAATATGCGGGTCACACCTCCATGAACTATTATGAACTTGCCAGTCCTGATAGTGTTGATATTTTCGCAGTTGCAAACGGCGGAATAATAATTCACAATTCGGGAGGAGATACAAAACGGTTTGTTGCGTTTTATTTATTCAACTCTTCTTTGACAAGATTTGAAATCATTTTACCGTCAGCTTTACCTTTCAATTGGCCCATAATTGGCCCCATTACTTTCCCCATATCCTGAGGACCAGTTGCGCCAGAAGCTGTAATTTTTTCTTGCACGATTTTACGCACGTCATCTTCAGACATCATCTCTGGCATATATTCTTTAATTACTTCAGCTTGGAATTTTTCAACCACTGCCAAATCCTCACGACCTTCTTTCATATAAAGTTCGTAGGTATCCATGCGCTGCTTATAAAGCTTCACCACAATACTATTCGCAGCTTCTTCAGTCACTTTACCACTGCCAGTGCTTGTTGCTTCTAAAAGCAGTTTAGACTTCACATCACGTAATGCCGCTAATTTTTCTTTTTCACGGGCTTTCATTGCTGTTTTTATGTCGGCGTTTATTCTTTCTGTTAAGTTCATTTTTTAGATTTTAGATCGCTTCGCCCTTAGATAAAAGACAAAAGACTTATTCTTATGTTATGTGCTAATAACCTTTACTGCCGTTCCGGTTATTGAAATGTGCCGTTTTATTTTAATTCACCTTTTATAAAGGAAAACGAAGATAGTAATTTTGTATGGATTGGGAGGGTGATTTATGGGGTGCGGATGTTTTGGCGCTCAACCTGCAGGATTGCAAAACCTTCACAGCTCGCTTTGACAAAACCAAAGTGCCTCTGATCGAAATCGAGAGGCACTTTCTAAAATTGGTTATACCCCTAATCAATTTAGGTATTTTACAAAGTTGATTTTGAACTAGTCTACATTATCATGTAAAAACGAATTGTTGTCTTTTAATCCACCAGCTTCTCCATCACTATCACCAGATAATGTGAATTTGCTCATGCTCTCCTCAGACGAATGAGGTAAGTCATCAATTTGAATGTTTTTACGTTTGTAAGCTGGTTCTTTTTCCAAATCAGAAATACCTGTTGAAGACTTCAATTTCGAAGTGTAAGCTTGGATACGTTCCATTCTTTCTTTCGCTCTTGCTTGCTGTTCTTCTTGCGGTAAAACTTGCTTCGGCTTTACTGTATTCATTTCCACTTTCTCTTCCAAGTCATCTGTTAAATAATGACGAACAACTTCATCCGTTTCTTCTGTTTCAGCTTTCGGAGTTTCGGGAAGTGCTTCAGACTTTGCAGATTCAGACGTAAATGTCCAATTAATTTCTGTCTGCGCTTCATCTTCTGCAGGCTCTTCAGTTTTTAAAAATGGTTCTTCAACCTCTTCTTTCAGTTCTACAGGTGCTTCCTTCTTGGTTTCTTGCCAAGCATTTGATTGCGTTGGTTTTTCGATTGGTTTTTCAATCGGCTTAGAAATCATAGTTGGTACATTCTCACCCTCTAGACTTACCACCTTTTTCTCAGGCGCCTTTTCAAAACCAGTAATTGGCTGAGAATTAAACCCTGTAGCGATTAATGTCACACAAATTCCATCTCCTAAAGAATCATCATGTCCATGACCCCAAATAACATCAGCCGTTGCTCCCGCTTCATCTTGAATATAATCGGTAATCTCACCAATTTCATCCATTAAAATTTCTTTACTTCCGTAAGTAATATTTAGTAGCACATACTTCGCGCCTTGGATATCATTATCGTTCAATAAAGGAGATGCGAGAGAAGTTCGCACGGCCTCAATAGCTCTGTTTTCGCCCTCAGCAACAGCAGAACCCATTATGGCAACACCACTATTACGCATAACTGTGCTTACATCATTAAAATCGACGTTCACCATGCCCGTTACAGAAATCACTTCCGCAATTCCTTTAGCCGCAATCGCCAATACATCATCAGCTTGCGCAAAGGCATTTCCTAAAGAAAGGTTTCCAAACATTTCACGTAATCGATCATTATTAATGATTAATAAGGTGTCTACGTTTTTACGCATTTCTTCCAATCCTTCCTCGGCTTGTAATTTTCTTTTGCGCCCTTCAAAACTAAATGGCACTGTAACAATACCAACAGTTAAGATGCCCATATCTTTCGCCACCTTAGCAATTACTGGAGCTGCACCAGTTCCAGTGCCGCCTCCCATACCAGCAGTGATAAACACCATTTTTGTATTGGTTTGTAAAAATGCCTTGATATCGTCAATATTTTCAATTGCCGCATTCTTTCCAATTTCTGGAATTGCACCAGCTCCCCTACCTTCAGTAAGACTAGCACCCAATTGCATTTTAATTGGAACAGGACTAATATCTAAGGCTTGTTGATCTGTATTACAAATCACAAAATCAACACCTTTAATGCCCTGATTATACATGTGGTTTACCGCGTTTCCGCCTCCACCACCTACACCGATCACTTTGATGATTGATGATTGATCTTTTGGTATATCAAATTCCATATCGTTGTTTTTAGACATAAGATCGATTTGCTCTTGATCAAAAGGAGAAAGACTTTTTTTACCTAAACATCCTACTTTCCATTCAATCTATTCGAACTTAATCTTTGTTTTTTATTTAGTAATTAGTCTTTAGTCCTTAGTC
>TARA_B110000037_G_scaffold166850_1_pt1 | contig 14777 bp, 12 predicted proteins | sample TARA_B110000037 | Tara Oceans TARA_B110000037 (sample SAMEA4397196) | marine metagenome | biome: Polar Biome; feature: [MIX] marine epipelagic wind mixed layer (ENVO:01000061); material: water (ENVO:00002006), including particulate matter (ENVO:01000060) such as... | depth 10-100 m
GTCATGAATAGAATTCGTGACACTCCCGGAGTCATTTACGCAACGGGCGTCACGCTCTAGTCCTTGCTGCGGCAAGGTGCTCGGATTGGAATGGTTTCTCCTATTTAGTGAGCAAACACATGCTAAAATATGTTTCGATTAAAGATTCATACAAACCGGCGCGCTCTGTCCCTTTCCGACACCCTTTTTTCCACGTCCCTCTTACAGGCAGAACTCATTATCAGTGAATCTCTTGAAGAAAACACAGAAGATGGCATCAAGGACGAGGACGGCTTTCCGGCAGACTGGATTGAATTTCACAAATCGAGGGGATTTCGTATGGTCTTGGCAACGGGAGGCCCGGTGACCCAGGCGGCGTTTCTCCCCGCCTGTTCGGACGCTTGCTCATCATGCAGCGTTAGCCAACTTCAGCGACCGTTCAAAATCGGAGCGAGTTTCTCCTCCGTTTCTATCGGCCACGCATTTCGCGGCGTGAAAATGGCGGTATCGAGTGATTGATGTTCGGGCCAGTTTGGCTCCTTCGGAATCATTCCAATGGCACGCTTGATAATTCGAGCGCTCATTTCGGCATTCGCCGCGAGATGCTCGACGACTGAACTTGCCTCAACCGATTCTTCACCCTCTCTCCAGCAATCGTAGTCAGTGACCATTCCCAGAGTCGCCAGCGCGATTTCGGCTTCACGAGCCAACTTGGCTTCGGGAAGATTCGTCATTCCAATAATATCGAAGCCGAAATGCCGGTAGTAGCGAGACTCGGCCTTCGTCGAAAATGCCGGACCATCCATACAAACGTAGGTCCCACCATCGTAAATCTCCGCCCCTTCGGCACAACCAGCAGTCGTAAGGATCTCGCGTAGCCCTGCGCTGATCGGTTCTGCAAACCCAACATGGGCAACAATTCCCTCTCCAAAAAAGGTATGCCTAGCACGCTGACTTGTTCGATCAAAATACTGGTCGGGGAGAACAACCGAGCGCGGAGAATATTCTTCCTTCAAACTACCAACCGCTGTGGCACAAATCACCCATCTCACGCCCACTGAGCGGAGAGCCCAAAAGTTGGCTCGGTGATTCACTTCCGTTGGAAGGATGGTGTGGCTTTGACCGTGCCGGGAAAGAAACCAGACCTGACGCCCTTGATATTGGCCGCCCACTAAAACATCCGAAGGGTCGCCAAAGGGTGTCTCTACTTTTCGCGACTCGACGTTTTCCAGTCCGTCAAACCCGGAAACCCCGCTTCCTCCAATAATTCCAATGGCCGGGATCATGATTTTTGATTCTTTCGAGCGAAAATTTCTACAACCGCAATGAGAGCGATTCCAGCCAACACTGCCGCAATCTGCATCCAGGTGGAACCCGTTGAAAAATCAGGCAGACGCCAATTCTCGAATCGAACAATTTTTTCGTCGATCTCACCGTTCTTAACGAATTCCTCTTTTATCGTGTCTTTCCATGGCCAAATGATGACCAGAGAGCCTGCCACGAATCCCGTGATGGCGCCCACCGCTTTATCATGATGGGCCTTAAAAAGCCAACTCAGGAAGCGGGATAACACGAGCAACCCCACTCCCGCGCCGACACCAACAGGAATAAGAATGGGCAACGCCTCGCCAAAATTCCCCTGTCGAAGATGATTGATCGTATCAATAGCAACTAGCTCATAGTTCCCCATCAATAACAGCACAAACGAGCCGCTCAATCCCGGGATGATCATGCTGCACATCGCAGCCACGCCACATAAAAGAAGATAGATCGAATTTTCATTCGTTGAAGCAGGAGTCACAAAGGCCATCGATACCGCAATGGCCAGACCAACAAAAAACAAGACCATCACTCCGCCAGTCCACTTCTGGACCATTTTCCCCACCGATGGGATGGAGGCAGCTATCAACCCAAAGAACGACGACCAAATGAGAACAGGGTGCTCGTCAAATCCCCATTTGAGGACCTTTGCCAAAGTGAGAACACTGGCCACAACCCCCATGCCAAGACTCAGGAGAAATCGCCCATCAATCTTCACCCACACCTCGCCAATCCGAAATTGGGAGACAAGCTTGAGAGCTTCAAGATCGAAAGCCTTCAGTGCATTGATAAGCCTTTCGTAGATTCCGGTGATAAAAGCAATAGTGCCACCTGACACCCCGGGGACAACGTTGGCAGCGCCCATGGCGAAACCTTTCAAGAAGGTAGCGAGATCGTCTTTCATACGAAAAGAACCCGATGGGTTAGATGGAGTCAATGATCTCGTTGAGAGTCCCACTCGGACGCATGATTTCCTGAAGCTTGGCTTCGTCGACCGCATAATAACCACCAAGGTCCACTGAAGATCCCTGCACCTCGTTGAGTTCGCTCACAATTGTGTCCTCGCAGGCTGAGAGATCATTGGCAATTGAAGCAAACTGCCCGGCAAGCTCTGCGTCGTCCGTTTGTGCAGCCAACTGCCTCGCCCAGTAGAGGGCGAGATAGAAATGGCTGCCCCGGTTATCGAGGCCACCGACCCGACGCTCAGGGCTCTTGTTCTTAAGAAGAACTTCCGTCGTAGCATCATCGAGAGTCGCTCCGAGGATTTTGGCCTTCGGCGTGCCGACATGGTCGAGGGAAACTGCCAAAGCAAGGAATTCACCGAGCGAATCCCAGCGCAGGTAGTTCTCCGAAACCAATTGCTGAACGTGCTTGGGCGCGGAACCACCGGCACCGGTTTCAAAAAGCCCCCCCCCATTCATGAGTGGCACGATCGAAAGCATTTTGGCGCTTGTTCCAACTTCAAGGATAGGAAAAAGATCGGTGAGGTAGTCTCGGAGAACATTGCCAGTGACCGAGATCGTTTCCTCGCCGTCCCTGAGACGCTCAAGGGAAACTTCGGCAGCTTCCACCGGGTTGAGAATTCGAAGATCGAGCCCTTCGATATCATGTTCACCGAGATACGTTCCAACTTTTTCAATCAACTGGACATCGTGTGCCCGATTCTCGTCGAGCCAGAAAATAGCAGGCGCCCCTGTCGCGCGGGCGCGATTGACAGCGAGATTCACCCAGTCCTGAACTGGGGCATCCTTGGTCTGGCACGCGCGCCAAATATCACCTTCACCGACTTCGTGCTCCATGAGCGTATGGCCGGCAGCATCGACGACGCGAACCATCCCAGGAGAAGGAATCTCAAACGTCTTGTCGTGCGATCCATACTCCTCCGCCTTCTGAGCCATGAGACCGACATTCGGTACCGTTCCCATTGTAGTAGGATCAAATGCCCCGTGCTTTTTACAAAAAGTAATGGTAGCCTGATAGACGCCCGCGTAGGAACTATCGGGAATAATGGCAATCGTGTCCTGCATCTTCCCATCCTTGTCCCACATCTGACCTGAATTACGAATCATTGCAGGAATCGAGGCGTCGATGATGACATCACTCGGCACATGAAGGTTGGTGATCCCACGATCAGAATCCACCATGGCTAAATCAGGACCAGCTTCCAATGCTTCCGCGATATCAGCTTCGATGGCAGATTTTTGATCAGCGGGAAGCGTCTCGATTTTGGCAACGAGGTCACCGAAACCATTCTTAAAATCAATCCCAAGGCCGCCGAGAACCTCAGCGTTCTTTTCGAGGAGGTCTCTAAAATACACTTCAACTGCGTGTCCAAATATGATGGGATCCGAGATCTTCATCATCGTAGCTTTCATGTGCAACGAGTAGAGAAGTCCCTCTTTCTTTGCCGCCGCGGTCTGCTCTTCGAGGAAGTTGACCAACGCGTCCTTGCTCATGCAAGTCGCATCAAAAACCTCACCGGCCTGCAGAGCGATTCCCTCTTTCAAGACCGTCACCGTTCCGTCGGTTGCGGCATGCTCAATTTTGACACTCGTGGCATCCTCAACGGTCACCGCCTTCTCATTCGAGGCAAAGTCACCCTCGCACATCGTCGCAACACGAGTCTTAGAATCAGCACTCCACGCCCCCATCGAATGCGGATTAGCCCTCGCGTATTCCTTGACTGCTTTCGGCGCACGACGATCGGAGTTCCCCTCCCGAAGGACTGGGTTTACCGCGCTTCCCTTCACCTTGTCGTAGCGCGCCTTAAAATCCTCTTCCTCGGCATTGGCGGGATTCTCCGGATAGTCGGGCAAGGCATACCCCTTCTCCTGAAGCTCTGCAATGGCGGCCTTCAATTGTGGCACGGATGCACTGATATTCGGAAGTTTGATTATGTTGGCTTCGGGAGTCTTCGCCAACTCACCCAGCTCTCCGAGATGATCCCCAATTCGCTGATCTCCAGAAACTTTGTCAGAAAAAAGCGCAATAACCCGTCCGGACAGGGAAATATCGCGGGTTTCCACCTCAATTCCCGAGGATTTGGTAAATGCCTTGATGATGGGCAAAAGTGACTGCGTCGCAAGAAACGGAGCCTCGTCTGTCTTGGTATAAATAATGGTCGACTGGGACATGATTGCGGGCAGGGTTTAGGCGAAACCCCGCTCGCGGTCAATGAATAGCACGACTGTCTCCCGAGCCCTGGTTTTACAATTTGAGTCATCACTCTCTTGGTCAATTCTTCCCGGCGGGCCGCATGAGCCAGCGACCATTTGGAAAAGATTCATCTCATCCGAAATACGTGCTACGACCCACTCATGCCACTTTTTGGCCTCTCCCACGGCCTCACCGTGCTCACCCTTATACTAATCGCTTCTCTCTGTATCCACACAGGAAGGCGCGGACACGCCTGGCCCCGGGCTTTTCTCGCCTTCGTTTGCCTCTCGGTCTTTCCGATCAATCAATTGGCCTTGATGTCGCTTGATTTCAAAATCCCCCTCGACAAACTCCTGCCCTTTCACCTCTGCGACTTCGCAGCTCTTACCGCAGGCTTTGGTATCCTTACGAAAAAGCCACTTCTTTGCGAGTTAACCTACTGCTGGGGACTTGCCGGAACCATTCAGGGCCTCATTTTTCCCAATCTCAGCTGGGACTTTCCCGCCCCGATGTTCTGGAGCTACTTCGTCCAGCACGGCGTCGTGGTCATCGCCGCTCTCTACCTTCCTTTCGCCATGAAGTGGAAGCCGCGCGAGGGCGTCATTCCCCGAATCATTCTTTGGAATCAAATCTACTTCCTTTTAGCAATGACTGCAAACGGAGCACTCGGGACGAACTTCGGTTTTCTCGCTTCAAAGCCGGAAGTTGCCTCTCCTCTCGACTATCTCGGTGACTGGCCCATTTACCTCATCTGGCTTCAGGTCCTAGCAACCGTACTCATGACCTGCCTTCTTTTGCCATTCCGAAAGACAATAAACATTTGGCGACCTCGCCGAATCGGAGTAAGCCCCCCCCATGAGTGACGCCTCCAAGCCCAAAAAAAAGAAACGAGTCAACGTTCGTCGACCCGACGTCATGACTCTCGTCCAGGCTGAAGTTGAAAAACACTATCACTCTCCCATTGTTGAAAAGCTCCGCGATCGTGGCGGCTCGCTCACCATTGGGAAAACGACCATCCGCCTTGCCGAGCAATTTGGTTTTTGCTATGGTGTCGAGCGAGCTATCGATCTGGCCTACGCCGCACGGAGAGTCTTTCCCGACCAGCGAATCTTCCTCATTGGAGAGATCATTCACAACCCGGAGGTCAACCGGCAGCTTGCTGGGATGAGCATCGTTTCCCTGCCCTGGAAAGAACTCACCGAAGAATACGACAGCCTCACTGCAGACGATGTCGTCATCGTTCCTGCATTTGGTGCCCCTACTAACTTCACCGAAAAAATCGAACAACAGGGCTGTCACATCATCGACACAACCTGTGGCGACGTGATGAAAGTCTGGCGTCGCGTTCGCACCTACGCCAAAAACGGAGTGACCTCGCTCATTCACGGAAAACGAGGCCACGAGGAAACCCGGGCGACGGCGTCACGTGCCACCGGTGACGATAGCCAAGGGCATTACCTCATCGTTCTAACTCTCGAAGAAACCGAATACGTGTGTCACTTCATCCGTAACGGTGGCGATTCCGCAGAATTCCTGGCTGAATTTGACAAAGCCGTCTCCGAGAATTTTGACCCTCAAGTTCACTTGAAGGAAATTGGAGTGGCCAATCAGACCACCATGTTGAAGAGCGAGACGGAAGAGATCCAAAGACGAATCCAGCAGGCCATCGTCGACCGCGATGGTAACGCGGAAAAGTTCCAGATGTTCGACACCATTTGCGGAGCCACCCAGGAACGTCAAGACGCCCTCTTCGACATGCTCAACAAGCCCATGGACCTTCTCCTTGTGGTCGGCGGATACAACAGCTCCAATACGACTCACCTCGTTGAAATCGGAAACGAAAACCTTCCCACTTACTTCATTCGCGAGGCTTCCTGTCTCGAGTCCCTGGAAACCGTGGTCCACTTTGACATCGAAAAAAACTCGGAGATTTCCGCTCCTAATGTCCTTGCCGGCTTTGATGACAAGGAAGCAACCATCGGAATCACTGCCGGAGCCTCTTGCCCTGCCAATCTCATCGAGGAAACCATCGTCAGAGTTCTCGCGCTGAGGGGGATTTCCCGGGAAATAATCGAGCAAGCCTAATTCGCCACCGCTTTAATCCTCTTCGCCAAAAGAGCCGCATCATCAACCCTTCCAAGCTTCACAAGTGACTTGTGATAACCTCTCAGGGTTTGCAAGTGGTTGGGACGAACATTCAATCCCTCACGAAAAGACTTACGGGCGCTTTTGAAGTCCCCCTGGGAAAAATGGAAATCCCCCAATCTCAGTTCCATGGGATAATCGATCGTATGGGGGAGCAGGTTCGCCGTCCGCCCTTGCCGGTCCGCAGCCGCAATATACCAATTTTTTGCACTCAGCTTGGTTGCCCCGGACTCCAGCTCCGCCAGCATCCCACGCAACTCCGCTATCGCAATCCCAAGAGTATTCGTGGCTCGCAGCCAACTGGAGTAACTACTGGTTTTGGATGCCAGTTCTTGTTTCCCTTCAAGAGCACGGGCCCGTTCGATCAAATTCTTGTAAAGCACCTTTCCGTTTTCAAGATCCTTAACGCTCACCGCAATCCTCACTCCCAGATAGAAAGCCAAACAATCACGATAGAAGAGAGCAAACGATTTCTTCTTATACCATTCCTCTTCAGGGAGTATTTCCAAAATCTTCTGCCCCTCATAGAAAGAGGCCTTGTCAGTTTGTCCCATCATGATGCGCGCTCCCGCCGTCCGCCCCTCCCACATGAGCAAGCCTGCTCCCCGCGAGAAGAGCCTCTCCTTCGAGACGTTCACTGTCGCCAACTCTTTTGAAATCGCGAGAGCTTTGTCATGCTCTCCTTTCGTCTCGTATAAATTCACGAGGTAAAGCTTCGAACGAACCCAGCCCTCGCAGTCGAAAACAGAAACCTTGTTCGAGCTCATATACGCTTGGTATAATTTCACAGCCTCCAACGCTGATTGAATAGCGAGGGCAGCGTTTCCGCATCGTAACTCCACATGGGTCAACATAAGTTGAAATGGCGGATAGTCGGGATGGAGTCGAACCAACTTTCGAGCAATCGGCAAAACGTCGTTTCGTAAACCGGGACCATTCAAGGGAGCTTCCGATTGGCTGCTTACCCAGAACGCCATCACCGAAAGATTCTCTGGGTTTGCTTTTAGAATTTCAAACAGGCCCGCGTTGGTCTGTAACTGTCCAACCAGAGGCTTTCCAAATTCGTCATATCCATCTCTCAAGAGAAACAATGAAAACAACTTGGACTGAATATCGAGAGGGAACCGCTTCGAGACCGCTTTGAAGGTCACTCCTGCGCCTCTTACTCCTTCTGTCAAAAGAGCCCCCGCCCCCTGAACATATCCCCTTTCGATATCTGTCCAGCGTTCTCCCTCGTTAGCCGCCTCTGATTCCAGCAAATCAAGCATCCGGTTCACCGCAATCTGCCGTTGCTCAAAGAACTCATGCTCGCTTCCCGCCAAGCTCATGGTGATCCCCCAATAAGCCATCAGACAATCAGGATCCAGCTTAGCGGCTTCGCAAAAATGCCGGTAGGCCTCGAAATCCCACGAGGTATTAAGTCTGACCATTCCTTGGGCCACATGCTCAGCCGCCTTCTCCGAGCTCGTCGAAACAGCCATGTGTCCCTTCCGAAAGGCCTCGGTCGCCTTGGGCGGAGACATTTTGGAAACCACCGGGTGAATCACCGAAGCCACCTTGAATTCTTCCGCACAAAGCGGGGAGAAAAAAGTTAGCACAAGAAGTAAGAACGCAAGTTGCTTCACACCTCTTTCTCCTAGAAACTCGCCCGTTTGGCAATCTCTCAGTCTGGATGTCACGGAAGGTCTCGACAGCCCGATGCCCTCCGGTTCATTCTCCCCCCATGACAATTGGACTCCTTGGCTGCGGAAAAATGGGATCAGCGCTCACTCTGGGAGCGATCAAAGCAGGCGTCTTTGCTGACGACCAAGTTCTGGCATATGACCCGGTTCCTGCTGCGATCGAATCTCTGGGGGGCGGGATTTCCTCTGCCGGTTCTCTCGATGAAGTCATTCGAAAAAGCGACATCCTTCTCCTCTGCGTGAAACCCGGAGACGTCGAAACCGTTCTCACCAAGATCCCCTCAAATAATGACTCCTCTGACGATCTCCTTATCATCTCTATCGCCGCAGGAGTGACCCTTGCCACCATGGAGAGAGCGGCTCAACACAAAGCCCGCATTGTCCGTGCGATGCCCAATACACCGGCACTCGTCGGCGAAGGCGCAGCGGCCTTCTCCCTGGGCACCGATGCGACAAGTTCCGATGCCGCATTCGCCAAGAAGCTCCTTGGTTCAATTGGCATCGTTTATCAGGTTAAAGAACCCCTTCTCGACTCTGTCACCGGAATTTCCGGCAGTGGTCCTGCTTATGTTTACACCTTTATCGAAGCCCTCGCCGATGGAGCCGTCCTTGAAGGACTTCCTCGTGATCAGGCTCTTGCCCTTGCCACCCAAACCGTCCTTGGCGCTGCTAAAATGGTTGCCTATTCCAAAGAACACCCCGCTCTCCTTCGAGACCGCGTCACCTCACCCGGCGGCACAACTATCGCCGGCCTCGTCGCTCTTGAAGAAGGAGCCTTCCGCGCAACCACGATCAAAGCGGTTCGAACAGCGACTGCGAGAGCCCGCGAACTCGGAGCCTGAGAATTGCCCTCCGTGAGGGGTTTTTTCTTTCTCTCCCCGCCCCCTCACGTCACCTTATGCCCTAGTAGCACGTTCATGAAGATTATCGCCATCGCCAACCAAAAAGGAGGGGTCGGAAAAACCACCACCGCGATCAATCTCTCCGCCGGACTCGCCCAACAGGGCAAAAAAATCCTCCTTCTTGATCTTGATCCCCAGGCAAATGCCACCAGCGGTCTGGGTTCGGAGGCCAGCTCGGAAGGCTGCATGTATCACCCGCTCATCGGGCTGGCTCGCATTCAGGACAAAATCATCCCAAGCAGAATCGACAACCTTTCTATCGTCCCGGGTGACATTGATCTCGCTGGCGTCGAAATCGAACTCGCCCAGATGCCCGACTACCTTGTCCGCCTTCGTCAAATTCTTGATGAGTTGGGGAAATCAAGTGACTACGATTACGTCATTCTCGACACCCCTCCGTCGCTAGGAATCCTAATGACCTCCGCACTGGCTGCGGCAGATGAGATTGTGATCCCACTTCAATGTGAGTGGTTTGGCCTCGAAGGCCTCGCCAAGATCGTCCACATCATTGAGCGCATCAAGGAATCCGGAGTCGGATCTCCAGTGGTCCTCGAGGGTATTCTGATGACCATGTATGACAAACGCACCAACCTCTCCCGGCAAGTCGTTGAAGAAGTAAAAAAATTTTTCCCCGAACAGCTTTACCATACCATCATTCCCAGATCGATCCGTATTGGGGAGGCTCCCAGCTACGGAATGACCATCTTCGAACATGACGCCAACGGAGCGGGAGCTCTCGCTTATCAGAATTTTTCTGAGGAATTCCTCAGCCGCCGTTCCGACGTTCCCGCCGGAGCCTGACTACCGGCCCGTGGAACATTGCTAAAATTAACGCGGAACAAGGATGTAGCTTGACCATCCTTGGCTAGCTCTACAACCTCGCGGTCCCCGCAGGAAATTTATTTACCGATTTCCTGAGATTTTTGATTTACTCAATCCTTTCAATTCACTCTAACTCCTTATTATGTCAGTGTTTGCACGACTTTTCGGCTTGATGTCGAACGATATCGGAATCGATCTCGGCACCGCCAATACCCTCGTATATGCCAGAGATCACGGGATTGTCCTCCGTGAGCCCTCTGTCGTCGCTGTGAAAGCAGGAACCAATGAGGTCCTTGCCGTCGGTGACGACGCCAAACGAATGCTCGGACGAACTCCGGGAAATATTGTCGCGATCCGCCCCCTGAGGGACGGTGTCATTGCCGACTTCGAAGTGACCGAAGCCATGCTTCGACACTTTATCAAGAAAGTCAGCGGCAAGCGACGCTCACACCCCCGTGTCGTCATCGCGATCCCTTCGGGAATTACCGAGGTCGAACGCCGGGCGGTCAAAGAGTCCGCCGAACAAGCAGGTGCCCGTGAAGTTTACCTCATTGAAGAGCCCATGGCCGCTGCCATTGGCGTCGGACTGCCCGTTCAAGACGCCTCCGGCAACATGATCGTCGATATCGGTGGAGGAACCACCGAGGTTGCTTTGATTTCCCTTTCTGGCATCGTTTACGCCCGAAGTGTCCGGACTGCTGGTGACGAACTCGATGAAGCCATTATCTCCTACATGAAGCGGGGCTACAACCTCATGATCGGTGAGCGTACTGCCGAAGATATCAAGATCCGCATCGGTTCCGCCGCTCCCCTCCCCAAGGAAACCGGCATGGAGGTCAAAGGCCGCGACCTTGTCTCCGGGCTACCAAAAACGATCAGTATCACCTCGCAGGAAGTGCGCGACGCCATGGCTGACCCACTCGCTACGATTGTGGATGCCGTTCGCACCACTCTGGAGCGCTGCCCGCCTGAACTCGCGGCAGACCTTGTTGATCGAGGGCTCGTTCTTGCCGGAGGAGGAGCTCTCCTTCGCGGTCTCGACAAGCGCCTTCGCGAGGAAACCGGCCTACCTGTTCACGTTGCCGAGGATCCCCTCAGCGCCGTAGCCGAAGGAACCGGCAAAGTCCTCCAGGAGATTTCCTTCCTGAAACGGGTGACAGACCGAGATCATTAATCTGTGATGCTGGAACTCAAAAGATGAAGCCTTTGAATTTTGTCGCACTGCTGATTTTTATAGCAGGGCTCGTTTGGGTTTTTACCCTCAGCGAGAGTTCCGTGCAAAATATTCAAAAGCTCTACTATTCATCCATCTCCCCCATCATCTCAAAAGGAGGCGAATCGGAAGCCTTTGCCAACGATTTCATCAAAGAGGTCGAGCACTCCCAGAACCTTGAAAAAAAACTGGCCCAGGCCCTCAGCGAACGGGATCGATTCAAGCTCATTGCCTCGAAAGTACAGGACCTCGAAGCCGAAAATAACGAACTTCGCAGCGCCCTTGATTTTAAGAAGCAAACCGAGTTCGACGTCATCGCTGCCCGGGTGATTCGCAAGCAGCCACAAATGTGGGGGAAAACCATCGAGATTAATCGTGGGACAGAAAAAGGTCTTGGCGAATCACTCTGTGTTCTTGCATCCAACGGCGGTTTGGTCGGTCGTGTCCAGATACCGGGCAATAAAGTATCTTCCGTCCTTCTTATCACCGACGAAGGCTCCCAGGTCTCGGCGCGGGTGGAAGGAACTACGGAAGTCGGCATCATAGCGGGCCGACGAACCAATTACGGCGAGGCGCCCCGGTTGCGCCTGCGCTACCTCTCAAAAATCGCCATCCTCCGCAAGGGGATGAAAGTTTATACCGACGGGCGGGGAGATCTCTTCCCTGCAAATATTCCTATCGGAACCATCGAAGACTTTGAAGTGGGCCCTGTTTACGGCGAGGCGGAAATCATTCCAGCTGTTGACTTCACCAATCTCAAAACTGTCTTTGTCATTGCCGATTCACCAGGTGATTAAGACCCAGACATGTTTCTCTACCCCATCTGTCTCATTGGCCTACTTCTCCTGAGCTGCATCGTTCAGCAATTCATTCCGGCGGTTTCTGCTTGGTATGACGCAAGGATCCTTATTCTGCCGCTCGTTGTTCTTTGCGGATCAGCCACTGTTTCCACTGCCGGAATGCTAACATTGGCCTTCCTCGGCGGTTTTCTCTGGGACGCCCAGCAAGTTCTCATTATCGAGCAAGGAGATCATATCGTCTATCAAAGTAATCCCGATGCTCTCAAATTCGGCTACTCGATCGTCCTCTACACGTTAATGGGCTTCCTGATGCAGGGAATCCGACCTCTCTTTCAAGAAGGCAAGTGGTACCTCTCCGCGGCTCTCACCGGAGTTGCCATTTTTCTTTATCTCTTTGTAGAGTATCTTCTCCGTGGCTTCATCATCGGCGGATTCAGCCTGGACAATGGCATGATTGAACAAATTGGGGCGACCTCGGTCCTCACCATGTTGTTCTCGCCCATTATCTTCTGGGGCCTTTTCCGCATCGCCGAGCTTTGTGGTCACACCATCAGCTACCGACACTAACCCATCTTCCCCCATGGAACCCAAGTATCGCTTCCGCCTCTACCTCCTCACTACTCTGGTCCTCACCGGCTGCGGAACCCTCCTCACGCGGCTCTACGAATTTCAGATCGACCGGCGGGCCCAATTCGTGGCCAATATCCCCACGACTCATAATGTCACCATTCGCGAACCTGGCGTTCGTGGAAAAATCGTAGATCGAAGTGGCGTTGTCCTCGCCAGAAACCGCCGGAGTTACGAAATCGTCTTTAATCTTGAAGACGTCTACCGAGGCTATAAAGAGCACCTAAAGCTTCAGAATAAGGAAAAAGAAAAGAAACTCGACAAAGACGGGGAGAAGCCGGATGACGAACCCGACAAAGATCAAGTGGTAAAGGCCGTCCGGGATTGGGTCGTTCCCCAACTGGAATCGTTTGGACTCACCGGAGAGCGATTTACGGATGGAATTAAGTCCCACTACCTCACCTATGGAGGACTGGTCCCCTACACCTATCGACGAGACCTCACTCCTGACCAATTTGCCAAAATTGCCGTTCGCAGCAACGAAATCCCAGGTGTTGAAGTCCGCGTGATGCCCCGCCGCGTTTACCCTTATGGGTCTATGGCTGGCCACCTTCTGGGATATGTCAAACAGTGGGCCAAAGGTGACGTTCCCGAAGATTACGATGGACCCAACAAGCACTTCCAAGGCGACGTGGAAGGAGTCGCCGGCATTGAATTCACCATGAATCAGTTTCTTCAGGGAGAAGGTGGAAAGCGGGTTCTCGTCCGGAACGAAAAAGGCAAAGTCATCGCCACTGACGATTACCAACCCGCTCTCGAAGGTGCCGAAGTTCAACTCACCATTGACGCTCATATTCAATACATCGCGGAGAATGTTCTCCGTCGAATTGGACGAGGCGCTGCCGTCGTTATGGATCCCTATACCGGCGAAGTCCTCGCCATGGCTTCCGTCCCCAACTACGATCCAAACGACTTTGTCCCGGCAATCACGAAAGAGCGTTTTGCTGAATACAATACCAACAAGGCCCACCCTCTCACGAATCGGGCCATCAGCTCCTTTATTCCTGGTTCAACTTTTAAGCTCCCAACTGCAATCGCGGGGATCATGAACAATCGGGTTGGTTACGGGCATCGCTGTATCGGATACAGCTCCTTTGGAAAAAACCTTAAGATTGGCTGCTGGAAGAGAGGGGGCCACGGCCCGTTGGGACTTAGCGAAGCGATTCAAAGATCGTGCAACCCCTACTTTATGTCGATGGCCGGGGATCTGCGTTCAAAGCTCATGGTCGATACCTTCCACCTTCTCGGATTTGGTCGAAAGAGCGGAATTCTCCTTCCCGAGGAAAGCGAGGGTTTCCTTCCCGGCAGTAACGCATGGAAAAGAAAACATGCCGGTGCCGTCATGACCCGTGCCACCTTGGCTCAGTTTTCCATTGGTCAGAGTGAATCCCTGGCCACCCCACTTCAAATTTGCTCGGTTGCAGCCACCATCGCCAATGGCGGCCGCTACTACCAACCCCGCATCGTCCGCCGAGTCATCGGCAAGACCAGATCCGGTGAAACCAAGGTGCTTAAAGAAAACATTCCTATCGTAAAAACCGACCTCATTAAAAACGGCGTGACCGAATATCAAATCGAGGTCATCCGCAAGGGAATGTGGAAATCGGTCAACGAACGAGGCGGGACCGCTGGTCGCGTTGCAATGAAGGATGTCTTCGTTGCCGCAAAAACCGGGACGGCGCAGGTCAACAAATTTGATCCAACAAATACCCACAACGCCTGGACCACATCCTTTGCTCCCTTCGACTCGCCACGCTACGCCGTGTGCGTCATGGTCAAAAATGGTAAAAGCGGTGGTGCCGTCGCAGGAGTTCTTTCCCACCTCATCTACCGGGGCATCTTTGGAAAAGAAGCCGGACTTCCAGTCCGTCTCACCAAGCTTAGTACCTACGCAGGGAACTTTGAGCCTTTTCCAGAGATCGAGCTCCCCGAAGGCGAAGTCTTCATGCTCAACATCGACAACGGTGGCGAAACTGGAAACGAAGTCGATGAGGCACTCCTCAACTCAGGCGAACCTGTCAAAGTAAAACCAAAAACCATCCCTCTCCCCTCCATCGCTCCCACACCGGACAAACCGACGACCGGAGACGGAGACGGAGACGGAGACGGAGACGGAGACGGAGACGGAGAC
>TARA_B110000037_G_scaffold143265_1_pt1 | contig 14760 bp, 13 predicted proteins | sample TARA_B110000037 | Tara Oceans TARA_B110000037 (sample SAMEA4397196) | marine metagenome | biome: Polar Biome; feature: [MIX] marine epipelagic wind mixed layer (ENVO:01000061); material: water (ENVO:00002006), including particulate matter (ENVO:01000060) such as... | depth 10-100 m
TGAATTTCTTTATCTGATCCTGGCCTTAATTAATATTTTAACAATAATTTTTTATTTTGTTAAAGAAAAGAATAACCAAATTGGTATTTTTTTATTAACATATGTTTTATTAACATCAGTCTTTTTATTTTTTTTAACAGACTACACGACAAGATACTTTATGATGAGTAATTTTTGTATATTGTTTTTTTTGTTTAGTTTTATAAAGGTATTAAAAAAAAAAATAAGTTGGAAATTAACAATCGTAACTTTTCTATTCTTTATATCAATTTTATCATTTTATGGTTTCGGTTACTTTAAAGGTATTAATAAATTCAGTGCTTATAATATTGGCTTAAATTTCAAAGATTTTAATAAGAATAGAAATAATTTTTTTGATAGCAATGACATAATTATTACACGATATAGATATAATGCGTATTGGTACACTGGAGAGTCCTCAATTAACCCAAGAGAACTAATCAGTAGCAATTTAATGAATAATCATAGAAGATATTTTTTCCTTGGAGATATTAATGATTTAGATAAAGAGTTATCAGAGAAAATTGTTGATATCAAAAATTATTCATATTTAGGGACTTCAGAAACTAAAGATTCAGAGACCTTACAAAATAAAAATTTTTCTATATGGAGGATTTATTTTGAAACAGATAACTAAAATAAATTTTCAAACTAGGGTAGCTTATTTACTTTTATCTTTATTTTTTTTAATACCCGCATTTACAATTTTGGGACCTTTTTTTCCAGATTTAATAATATCAGTAACAGTGATATTTTCTTTGATAGTTTCTTTATACGATAGAGATCAGAAATTACTAAATTTAATCATTAAAGATAAATTTATAATTATTTTTTTATTATTTAGTTTTTATTTATTAGTAAATTCTTTTATTAATTATTTTGATAATGCTGTTTATTCTTATCAAAACTTTAAAAGTTATTTTTCTAGGTCACTATTTTTTTTTCGATTTGGAATATATCCAATATCAATTATTTATTTAGCTAATAAGTTTAATTTTTCAATTAGCAAAAAATATTTGATAATCTTCTTAATAACTATTTTTTTCATAATTTTTGATTTAATTTTTCAATATTTTAATGGAAAAGATATATTTGGCTTTGTTCCTATAGAGCGTGGTGTGCTTGCAATCGGAAGACTAAGTGGTCCATTTAATGATGAATTAATACCAGGGGGTTTTTTAATGAGATATTTTTTTATATCTATGCTTTTCTTATTTTTTACAATTAATAATAAAAACTCATTAAGTTTTGCCATACCTCTATTTATTTTAATAACCCTAATGACAATTTTTATTACTGGGGAAAGATCTGCAGCCATCTTAACAGTCTTTGGAATTTTCTTATTTTTTTTATTATACCCTGAATTTAGAATAAAAATTATATTTAGTTTTTTGATTTGTATGGGGTTAGTAGCACTATTTTTTTTAAATAATCCCGTACTTAAAAAAAGAATGGTAGATGATACTTTATTTCAGATGGGTGTTTCTAACAATTTTAATAAAGAAAAACCTATTCATAAACAAATAATAAATATAACTAAAATTAAGTTCCTAGATAGTCATTATGGGGCACATTGGGAGACCTCATATAGAATTTGGTCAGATAATAAATTTTTTGGCATAGGCTTAAAACAATTTAGAATTGAATGTGCGAATAAAAAATATGATGACCTCAAATCTAAATTAAGGGTCATAAGGTGCGCTACACATCCTCATAATACTTATTTTGAACTTTTATCAGAGATTGGCCTAATTGGTTTTTTATTGTTTCTTATGTTAATTTTTGCACTATTCAGAAAAATATTTTTTATAATTAATTCTCATGAATTCATTAAACTTCCATTAATCTCTGTTATTTTGATTGTATGGCCTTTAATTACAACAGGAAGTTTTTTTACAAATATGACTCAAATTCATTTTTCCTTTATATTAACAATTATATTTATGATGGAAAAAAATTTTTTTCGAAAGTTTGAAAGTTAAATGATTTTTATTATTTTATTAACAATATTTATTATACCATTATTTTTATTTTTAAGTTTTAATTTTTCCAAAAAAATAAATTTATATGACTATCCTGATAAAAATAGAAAAATACATTTAAAACCTACACTGCTGATTGGAGGAATTTTTTTTCAAGTTATTTTTTTATTTTATTTTATTTTATTTTTTTACTTAGATTTAGAAATTATTAAAAAAACTTTATCATTTAATTTAAAAGACAACATAATATTATTAGGAACTTTATCTGCAGTATTTGCCATAGGATTATTTGATGATAAAAAAAATATAAAGCCAACTATTAAATTGATTTTTATATTTATAATTTTTAATGTTTCATTAAGCTTAGTAAGTGATGTTTTTATTATACAAAACCTTAAATCTTTTTTTAATTATAGATTAAATTTAAACTCTTATTCTATTTATTTTACAGCTTTCTGTTTTATTGTTCTGTTAAATGCAATTAATATGGCAGATGGCATTAATTCACTATCTAGTATAATTTTTATTATCTGGATTTTTTATTTAAATTTAGCTTTACCGATAAATAGTTTTTATTTTTTAATTAATCTTATTTTAATTTACTCACTAACAATATTTGCATTCCTTAATTATCAAAACAAGTTTTTCCTTGGTGATAGTGGGTGCTATGTATTAGTAACTTATATTAGTTTTTTAACGGTATATATCTATAACGTGGGCTCAAGTTCGAATGTCAACTATCTTAATATTGAAAGTATTTTTTTACTATTTATGATACCTGGAGTCGATATGTTGAGACTATTTTTTCAGAGAGTCATTAAAGGTGTCAATCCCTTTAAAGCTGATAGCGATCATTTACATCATATTTTATTAAAACAGTTTGGAAACCTTAAAACTTTAATTATTTATTGTAGTGCGGTTTTTATTCCATGGTTATTGTATTATTTTTTTATATCCTTATTGCCATACTTAATTATTTCCCTATTATTCATTTATTATTACATGATCAAATTAAAGAAAAAACAAATATGAAAAAAATTAACTGCCTAATAACTGGCATATCTGGAATGGTAGGCTCACATTTACTAGATTTTTTATTAAAGAATACTAATTGGAATATTTATGGATTAGTTCGATGGTCTAGCAAACTGGATAATATTGAGCATCATCTAGATAAAATTAATAAAGGGCAAAGAATTTTTTTGGAATATGGAGATTTAACAGATCAAGTTTCTATTAGAAAAGTAATAAATAATAGTTTACCGCAGTATGTTTTTCATTTAGCAGCTGAATCATTTCCTAAAATGAGCTTTGACGCTCCTTTAAAATTTTACGAAACAAACGTTAAAGGAACGCAAATATTGCTTGAAGAGATTAAGGATTGCAAAAAAATTGATCCAATAGTTCATATCTGTTCATCATCCGAGGTTTTTGGTAAGGTAAAAAAAAAAGATTTACCCATCAATGAAAATTGTAATTTTCACCCAGCATCTCCTTATGCGATTTCAAAAGTAGGAACAGATTTGATTGGTAGATATTTTTATGAGGCTTACGGTATAAAAACTTTGGTTACAAGAATGTTCACTCACACTGGTCCAAGAAGAGGCGATTTTTTTGCAGAGTCAACTTTCGCAAAGCAAATAGCAATGATTGAAAATGGTATAATCGCTCCAAAAATAAAAGTTGGAAATCTTAACTCTCTTAGAACAATTGCAGATGTAAGAGATGCAGTAAATGCATATTATATGCTAGTTACAAAAAACCCTATACCAGGAGAGGTATATAACATTGGTGGAAATTATAGTTGTAAGGTTGGAGATATATTAAAATATCTTATAAATTTATCAAACTACAAGAAAGAAATTAAAATTATAGAAGATCCAAAAAGATTGAGAAAAATTGATGCAGACCTTCAAGTTCCTGATATAAAAAAATTTAAAAAACACACTAAATGGAAACCAGTTTATACATTTGAGAATACGATGTCTGATTTATTAAATTATTGGAGAATACAAGTGAAAAATAAAAAGTTCTTAGATAGATAGAGTTATGAAATATTCAAAATTTATCGATAATTCTAAAATTTCTAAAATTTGTTTTGGGACCTGGAATCTGTCGCCATCAACTAAAAAATTTAAATCTCCAAATACTACTACAGCAAAAGAAGGTATTGAATTACTAAAAATTGCTTTTGATAAAGGGGTAAATTTTTTTGATACAGCTGATATTTATGGAGAAGGTATTGGTGAAAGAATTTTAGGTGAAGCCCTTAAGAAAGAAAGAAAAAAAATAATTATTATTACAAAGACAGGTGTTTTAAATGAAGAAAATAAAACAAATTTTTCTAAGCCTTATATTGAAAAAAAAATCAATAAAAGCTTGAGTAATTTGCAGACAGATTATTTGGATGGCTATCAATTTCATAACATCACGTCAGAGGATAATATAGACAGTTCATACAATTTTTTGTCTAAATTAAAAAAAAGTGGAAAAATCAGATCAATAGGCTTTTCTTCAAGGGATCCATTTGATGCTTTCAAAGTTTTAAAGGCTTATAATTTTGACTTTTTGCAAGTTGGCTTCAGTATCTTTGATCAAAGATTATTAGATAGCAAAATATTGAAATTAAAAAAAAAAAAAAATTTTTTTCTATTAACTAGATCTCCGTTTAACAGTGGATACTTACTTAAAAAAAAAGCTAATAAAGCTTTGATAAGACCAAAATTCCAATCTTTAATTGATCACTTTGTTAAAAAAAATAAAAAAGACATATTGTATAAAAGTAGTTCTTTGGCAGAATCTGCTTTAAAATTTTGCATCTCTTTCCCTGAAATATCCTCAGTAATTGTTGGTATGTCTTCAAAAATAGAAATTACAAAGAATACGAATACTATATATAATAATTCAATTTTAGAGCAAAGATGGAAAAAAAAATTAATAAAGGTATATAAGGTATTTGATGGTAATTAAAAAAATATCTATAGGTTCTGCACAAATTAATAATGGCTTTTCGGGTCAGTTTTATCTACCTTATTCAATTGGAATTCTTCAAGCTTTTGTAGAGCATAATTCTAAAAGAAAAGAAGTATATAATTTTCAATCTACAATTTATAAAAGATTATTATTAGATGATGCTTTTGAAAAGCTAAAAAATTGTGATATCGCCTTATTTAGCACCTATGTTTGGAATTTGAATATATCTTTAGCTATTGCTAAAAAATTAAAAAAATTTAATAAAAATATTTTTATAGTTTTTGGTGGACCTTCAGTGCCAGATAATATCGGTGGTAAATCTGAAAAATTTTTAAGAGATAATAATTTTATAGATGTAATTATTCACCAAGAAGGTGAAAGAACAACTTTACAATTACTAGATGAATTTCCTAACAATGATTTAGAAAATACTCCAAATGTAAGTTTTTTAAATAATAAAGATATTTACATTAATAATGCAAACCTTCCAAGAATGAAGGATTTTACTCATGCACCATCTCCTTATTTAACGGGTGTATTTGATAAAATATTAGAAGAAAATCCGAATGAAAGATGGCTAGCTAGCTGGGAGACTAATAGAGGGTGTCCTTTTTCATGTGCCTTTTGTGATTGGGGATCTGCAACCAACAGCAAAGTTAGTAGAATGGACTTAGGAAGAGTTTTTGCTGAAATGGATTGGTTTTCACAAAATAAAATTGAATTTATTTTTTGCTGTGATGCAAATTTTGGTATGCTGCCAAGAGATTTTGAGATTGCTCAAAAAGCAGCTGAAAATAAAAAAAAATATGGATATCCTCATGTTTTATCTGTTCAAAATACTAAAAACTCAAGAGAAAGAGCTTATAAAGTCCAAAAGCTTTTAGCAGACGAGGGTTTAAGTAAGGGCGTCACATTAGCCATGCAATCTGTAGATCCACATACGCTTAAAACAATTAAAAGAGACAATATTTCTATTGCAGATTATTCAGAGCTTCAAAGAAAATTTTCAAAGGATAAAATTCCTACCTATACTGAATTTATTTTAGGTCTACCAGGAGATACTTATGAAGTTTTTGCAAATGGAGTATCCCAAGTAATAGCAGCTGGACAACATAATCGTATTCAGTACAATAATTTATCAATTTTACCGAATGCTGAAATGGCAAGCCCATCTTACATGGAAGAACATAGAATTATAACAAGTGAAAATCCAATAGTTAATGCACACGGTACATTAGATGAAATGCCAGAAGATGGAATTTATGAGGTTCAAAATATGGTTGTGGGCACAAAGTCTTTACCCCAAGACAAATGGATTGATACCAGAGCTTATGCCTCAATGTCTGAATTTTTATACTTCAATAAAGTACTTCAGATACCATTATTAATTATTCACAAACTATCGGGCACCTCATTTAGAGATATATTTGAAACTTTTATGAAAAATGATTTAAAACTTAAAGTTATAGAAAGTGTAAAAAATAATTTTATTACTCATGCGCAGAAAATTATAGAAGGAAGACCAGAGTTTGTTTATCATAAAGGTTGGCTAGATATTCATTGGCCACCTGGGGAACTGGAACTAATTAGATTGGTTGAAGATGACAAGGTAAATGAGTTTTATGATGAATCTTTTTTCCTTCTCAATTCTAAATTTTCTAACAGTATAAATAGCAAAATTATAAAAGACGCTGTTGAATTAAATTTTAATTTATTAAGATTACCAAACAAAAAAACCAATAGCGTTTATACAACAAAATATAATATTTATGATGTTTATAAGGATTTTATAAATAATGATTCAACTAATCTTAGAGAAGAAAATGAAGAATTGATGATAATAAGAGAAGATAAAAAATTTGATACATTTAATGAATGGCTTCAAAAAATAATTTGGTATGGGCACAGAAGTGGTGCGTATTTGTGTAATGCAGAAAAAATTAACACAGTTCAATTGAAAGAAAAATCTTTTAAAGATCAAATTCAGTTTAAATAATTGAATATTATTTTTAAAATTATTAAATAAAAAATATTTATGTTTGATGATTGTTTATAAAAATAGATTTTTTAAAATAGCACTGAATAATAGTTACTATGAATTAATTCCCAATAACAGAGAGGTTATTATTTTACCAATAGTAGACAAAAAATATTTTTTGGTAATTAGAGCAATAAGAAAAATCTTAAAAAAAACTTTATACGAATTTCCAGCTGGCTCATTTAATTTAAATGAAAAACCTATTGATGCAGCGAAAAGAGAGTTTAGCGAAGAAACTGGAATTAAATTATTAAAAATAAATAAATTTATTAGAATGAACGATATATATCAAATACCAAATAGAACTAAAAATACAGTTTATGTATATGCAGTCCACATATCAATGAGTCAGATTGATAAAAAATTTAAAAGTGATGAAATTTATAGTTTAGAAGTATTGAGTCTAAAAAAAATTTTTTCCTTGATTAAAAATGGAAAATTTAATACATCTGTCCCGATTGCTATTTTACTTCAATACTTGCTTAAGAAAAAAATAAATGAGAAACAATTCAGATTATAATTTTTTTAAAGAACATGGCTTTATAGTGCTCAAAAAAATTTATACAAAAAAAGAATGTAAGAAAATATTAAAAGCTTTACTAGAATGCAGTGACATAAACTATTCCCAAATGTTGAATGTACATAAAAAAGAATTTTTAATTTCTCAAGTATCAAAAAAAATTAATAGTATCAATAATATGACAATTAGATCTGATTTGATAAAAAGATATTTTGATTTATCTGAATTTTTTTTGGATATTTTTAAAAAAAAAATTTTTACAAAAAAAATAGATAATCTTTATAAAAAAGAATGTGTTGGTTTGCAAACTCAAGTAATATTTAAAAAACCAAAAACAAAATTTGGCAAGCAAGTGTATTTACCCCATCAAGACAACTCATATGCACAAAATAAAAAAGGATTATTTTTTACCTCTCACCTACTTTTAGAAAATGCAAACATTAAAAATGGTACGATTTATGTTTATGATAAATCACACACCATTGGTGTTAAAAAATTTATTCCTACAAAGAGTTACGGAAACTCAAAAAAAGCGGGAAATGAAATTGATGTTAATACAATTGAAGAAAAATATAAAAAAGTAGCAATTAAAGGAGAGTCAGGAGATATTTTGGTAATGCATGGTAATTTAATACATGGTTCATATGAAAATGTGACACACAATAAATCAAGAACAACACTTTGTTTATGTGCTATACCTAAAAATGAAAATTTTATTAAAGGCAATAACGCAAGGAGAGAAGTTTTTAGATTAAGATAGTCTAAAAAAATTATTATATGAAAGTAGCTGATTACATAATTGATTTTTATGCAAAAAAAGGCATAGATACTGCTTTTTTAGTCTATGGAGCCGCAAACGGTGATTTAGTTGATGCGTTTACAAGAATAAAAAATATTAAATATGTCTCTACCTTTCATGAGCAGGCAGCTGGATTTGCAGCTGAAGGATATGCAAAAATAAAAAATTTGCCTGGTTTAGCAATTTCTACTAGTGGTCCAGGTGCAACAAATATGATTACATCAATTTGTAATTGTTTTTATGAGTCAATCCCATGTATTTTTCTGTCTGGAAATATTAACTCAAAATTCATGAGGCCTCACGATCGAATTAGACAAATAGGTTTTCAAGAAACTGACTTAATATCAATAGTTGAATCTATAACGAAGTATGCTGTTTGTATTAAGGATCCAAAGGATATCAGGTATGAATTGGAAAAAAGTTATTTCCTTAGTACTAGTGGTCGATGTGGTCCCATAGTTTTGGATATTCCGATGGATATACAAAAAGCAGATGTTGATGTGGAAACCTTAACTGGTTTTGATAGTTCTGCGTTTGAATTAAAATATGATTTTCATGCAATTGAAAAAAAAGTTGTAAATTTTTTTGAAGACTTAATCAAAGCAAAAAGACCAGTGATATTAGCTGGTGGTGGATTAAGAGTAACTAATAATATTGAAAAATTTAATAAGATTTTAGAAAAATTAAAAATACCAACTTTTGTTACATGGAATGGAATCGATGTGGTCACTTCAGACTGTGATTATTATGGTGGTAGAGTGGGAACCTATGGTGGGCCCGGAAGAAACTTTGGAATCCAAAACGCGGATCTATTATTTGCAGTAGGGTCAAGAGTTTCAGGTAGAATAACTGGTGGTAATGTAAGCTCTTTTGCGAGGGAAGCAAAAAAATATATAACTGATATTGATCCAGAATTATTAGACAAAAAATTTCAACAAGTTCCTTTTGATGTTAATATTCATTCTGACTTAGATAGCTTTTTAGAAATTTTTGATAAAGTATATGAGACACATAAAGCAAAAATACCTAATTTTGATGATTGGTTAAGTAAAGTTGTTTATTGGAGAGATAAGTATGACCCTACCAAAGCAGCGGCACCAAAAATAAATAGTTATAGTTATGAAAAGAAAAATTATGTAAATCCATATTTTTTTATGGAAAAATTGTCTTCAATTATGAGTAACAAGGATATAATTGTGGGTGATTGTGGTGGGTGTAGTGTTTTAGTGGGACATGCATTAAAAACTAAACGTGGTCAACAATATTACAGCAACAATAGTCACGCGCCTATGGGATTTTCTTTTTCAGCAGCTATTGGCTCGGCATTTGCAAAGAATAAAGACTCAAACGTAGTATGCTTAACTGGAGATGGTGGGTTTAATATGAATATTCAAGAAATGCAAACTCTTATCAATTACAAAATTCCTGTTAAAACATTTATTATTAATAACCATATTTATGGAATAACAAAAGCATTTCAAAAAACTAATTTCCAAGGAAGAGAAGAGGCTTGTGGACCAAAGGGTTATAACCCACCTGATTTTTTAAAAATTTCAGAGGCCTACAATATCAAAATAGTTCAAATTAATAATGATGATGAGTTGGAGGAAAAGATTTCTGAAGCCTTAAATTATGATGGGCCAGTGACAATTGATGTAAATTGCCATGAATACCACTTATATGAACCAAGGTTAATTGGATGGGCAACCCCCATAGAGGATATGTACCCTTATTTGCCTAGAGAAGAATTTAAGAATAACATGATTATCAAACCGCTAGACAACTGGAAAGATCCTTATATGCCAGATGTTGCGGTAAAAGTTGAAACAATGGAATAGATTGTTGGAAAAAAATGAATTTATAATTATTTCTGGTGGAACAAGTGAAATTGGTGAATCTATAATTCGAGAGCTCATTCCACATTTCAATATTATTTTTACATACGCTAAATCAAAAATTAAAGCAGATAGAATTATAGATAAATATCAAAAAATTGATAATCTGATTATCAATAAAAGATTAAACCTTTTTTCTGAAAAAAGTATTAAGGACTTTTCAAAATATTTATTATCAAAAAATTTTTATATAAGAGGGTTTATACATAACGCATGGGAAAAAGTTTCTAGACAGGATTTTGTAAAAATTAAGAAAGAAATATTAAAAAAAATGATTGTTAGTAATTGTTTTGGTACGTTTCTTTTAACTCAAGAGATTGCCAAGTTAATGATTAAAAATAAAGGATTGGATAGATCAATTACTTTTATTTCTTCTCAAGCTGCTGATTATGGTGGTAATAAAATTTCACCCTATGCTTCTTCTAAGGGGTTTATTAACTCTTTAAATAACTCACTATCCAAAGAACTTGGTAAATATAATATAAGAGTGAATGCCGTAAGCCCTGGAAAAATAATAACTTCTTCGATGAAAAAAAACTTTAAAAAAGACTTCAAAAATGTAGCTAAAGATATTCCGCTTGGTTATTTAGGTAAACCAGAAGATGTAGCGATAATTGTTAAAAATATTTTAGTAAATTCTCCATATCTTTCTGGAGCAAATATTAAGATAAGTGGTGGAAGATAATGAAAAAAGCACTTGTTTTAGGAGGGTCTGGTTTTGTTGGAATTAATCTAATAAATGCACTGGTCACCAAAAACTATCATGTTACAGGAACTTTTCTTAATAAAAAAAGTTTTTATAAAAATCCAAAAGCCAAATATAAAAAAATTGATTTAAGAAATCTAAATTCTTGTATCAAATTATTTAAAAATATGGATTATGTTTTTATGTGTGCAGCTAATACATCTGGTGCAGCCATAATGAAGAAAAATCCCTTAGTGCATTTAAATGATAATGTAGTTATGAATGATAATGCTATAAATTCTGCTTATCAAAATAAAGTAAAAAAATTTATTTTTATTAGTAGTAGTGTTGTTTATCCTGTCACTAAAAAAGCAGTAACAGAAAATGATGTTAACGACAGTTTTTTTGAAAAATATTATGTAGCAGCCTCAATGAAAAGGTTTGCAGAAAAAACATGCTTTATTTATTCTAATAAACTTAAAAAAAGCATGAAAACATTAATTGTTAGACCGGGAAATTTATACGGAGATTTTGACAAATTTGATTTAGAAACATCTCATGTAATTCCTGCACTTATAAAAAAAATTGAAAATTCAAAAAAAATTCTTAATGTTTGGGGAGATGGAAAAGATATTAAAAATTTTATTTATATCAAAGATTTTGTTAATGGAGTGATCTTAGCAACAAACTCTAATTTACAAGTTGTTAATATTGCAAATGACTCAAGTTGTACTTTAAATGAAGTTATTCGACATATAATGAATATTTTTAAAAAAAGATTACTCATTAAAAACGATCTATCTAAACCTACAATGATACCCGTAAGAAAAATCTCTATAAACTTAGCAAAAAAAAAATTAGGATTTAAAAATAAATATTCATTAAAAGATGGCTTAAGAAATACAGTGGAATGGTATAAATCTAATAAATCTATTTTATGAAATTTTTAGAAACTAAATTAAAAGGTGTATATTTAATTAAACCTTACATCTTTAAAGATTTCAGAGGCTCATACACCGAAATATATAATAAGATTATTTTTAAAAAAAATAAAAAAGATATACCGTTTATTCAAGATGATATTTCAATATCAAAAAAAAATGTTTTGAGGGGAATACATGGCGATGGTAAAACTTGGAAATTAGTATCATGTCTTAATGGTAAGTTTTATCTGATTGTTGTTAATAATGATAAAAAATCAAAACAATATAAAAAATGGATTTCATTTACGTTAGATGATAAAAAAAAATTTATGGTTTTGATTCCTCCAAAATTTGGTAATGGTCACGTTGTTCTTAGTTCTAGTGCTATCTTTCATTATAAACAAAATACAACGTATGACAGGAAATCACAATTTACTTTAAAATGGAATGATAAGGATTTTAAATTCAAGTGGCCTATTGTAAAACCTATTTTGTCCAGAAGAGATAAGTAAAGTTTCTTATAATAATTTATGAAGTTGTCAATAATAACACCCACTTTAAATTCCATGAAATATTTACAGGAATGTGCAAATTCAATATTGTTAAATCAAAATTACGATAACTTTGAGTGGCTTATTATAGATGGTGGCAGTACAGATTCTACAATTGAAATTTTAAAAAGTTACCAATCTTCAAAAATTAAGATAATAAAAGATAATTCCAATCACCCATCCATTGCATACAATAATGGTGTCAAAGCAGCCACAGGAGACATATTAGGTACACTTGGATCTGATGATATTTACGAAAAAAATATTTTTGATGAAATTATAAAAATTTTTTCAAATAATCAAATTGATTGGTTAATTGGACATAATTCAATTATAGATTCAAAAAGTAACGAAGTAAGAAAAATAATAACAAATTTTAAGACAAAAAAAATTAATAATTTTTCATATGAAAGTCTAACTTTAGACAATTATGTTCCAATGCAAAGTGTTTTCTGGAGAAAAATTTTTATGCCAGACAAAATAGGTTATTTTAATAATGAAGAATTTATTGAATCTATGGATTATGATACCTGGCTTAGAATGGCTAAGGTTTCAAAGCCACACATATTAAAAAAAAAACTTTCATCTTTTAGAGTTCATAAAGGCAGTATCACTTCCAAGGTTAACCTTAAACAAATGAATGAAATGACAAAAATATCTATAAAACATGGAAGAATTAATTTTTTTGTAAAATGCTATCTTTATTTGAAAACAACAATAATTATTTTAGTCTATAGAGTTTTTAAAATTTTTTATTGACTGTAGTAAACAATTTGTGAGCCAGTAATATCTAATTTAACTGGAATATATAGTTGTTTAAATTTTTTTACAAAATCTGCTTTTTTATCTTTATCCACAATAAAGCACATAAAACCACCTGATCCGGCTCCAAGAAGTTTTCCACCATAAGCACCTAGTTTCATTCCTTTTTCATACAATTTATCAATATCTTTATTAGTAATATTTGAAGATAATTTTTTTTTAATCTGCCAATTCTGATCTAAAAAATTTCCAAATTCTTTAATGCTAAATTTTTTTTGATCGCTCAGCATCTTATAAGCTTCTTCAGCAACTAAAGTTAATTTTGTTAAATATTCTGAATTTTCACTAATTTTTTTCTTTTGTTCTTCTGAAACTTTTGAGGAATATCTTGTAAATCCCGTAAATAGCAAAACAATTGATTGATTTAGCATATCTTGGTTTTTTTGAGTTAAAGGTATTGGCGTTACTTCAAAAGTTTTATCTTTACTAAAGGTGATTTTATTAAATCCTCCAAATGACACTATGGCTTGATCTTGAGAGCCTACTGTTTCTTTTATAACATTTTGTTCAATATCAATCGCTTTAAAGGCCAATTCTTTTTTTGAGAGTATTTTATTATTAAAATAACTTAAACAGTTAATTAGACCAACGGTAAAAGACGATGATGAACCAATTCCAGATTTATCAGGTATGTCTGCGTGATGTACAAGTTCTACTGACTGATTAGATTTTAAAAATTTTTTAAAACATGCTTTAACACTCGGATGATCTATATCTTCTATTCTATTAACAATTTCTCTTTTGCTGTACCTAATATTATACTTGTAGTCAAAATAAGGTGGTAAGTTTCTTAAACTAATATAGCAATATCTATTAATCGTTGTTGAGATTACAATCCCACCATTTTTATTATACCATTCTGGATAATCTGTACCTCCACCAAAAAAACTTATACGAAAAGGAGTTCTGCTTATTATCATTTTTATTATAGATTTATTTTTATTAAAAAAAACTACAATAGATCACTTTTTAATTATTGACAATTTTAATATCAAATTATAGTAAAAGATACACTGAATTCATGGTGGGAAACAATGTTAAAATCATTGACTGTTCCTGCAACGGTAAGATTAATTATCAAGCCCGAGTGCCACCCAGTGTAGTCCGCTGTTGAATGAAGGCCAGGAAAAGTCTAGTTCTACAATTTTAATTAACATCGGCATCAAATTAACTAGTTTCATAAATTTTAATGAAACCAAACAATGGATGAGCCAATGATGTTAAGAGTGTTAGTATTTTTATATTTTATTTTATTTTCAACTTCAGTTTTTTCAAAAGAAATTCCAATTATTGTTATATCGGCTAGTAAATCTCCTCAATCGAAGAGCACAGTAGGTAGCGATGTTACAGTTATTGATAGAAAAACTATAGAAAATTCAAATGAATATTTTATCGGTGATATTTTAGATAGCAACTTAAATGGAATGAATCTAAATCAGTCTGGTGGACATGGAACTGTTTCAGGGATTCAATTAAGAGGCCAGCCCAAAAGATATACAACCGTATATATTGATGGAGTTAAAGTTTCAGATCCATCTACTCCATCTAATG
>TARA_B110000037_G_scaffold1819_1_pt1 | contig 14748 bp, 16 predicted proteins | sample TARA_B110000037 | Tara Oceans TARA_B110000037 (sample SAMEA4397196) | marine metagenome | biome: Polar Biome; feature: [MIX] marine epipelagic wind mixed layer (ENVO:01000061); material: water (ENVO:00002006), including particulate matter (ENVO:01000060) such as... | depth 10-100 m
GCGGGAACTCGACTTCGACGAAGCGGGCGACGGAACATTTCAAAGGCCGAGATCCATACCCGACAACATACCATGACTACGAAATCCGGGCCAGCGCTAATTAGTAGAAATGTCAAAAAAGTGCTGGGGCACCTGAATGGTTACTGGAAATGTGAAAATTGAGCGCTTCCTTGGCGTGATGGGAAACACGCGGTGATTCGTCCTTTTTGACCAGATAGATGATCAGCGGGAGCAGGACGCCCACACCTAGGAGAAGGGATAAGTGGGAAAAGACGATCCAAAGCTGATCATCGCCCTGTGGCGGGGGAGATGGCTGCGGAGGGGGAGCTTGGGGAGCATGGGTGGTTGAGTTTCCATGCGGTCAATCCTGTCTTTCTCGAAGGCTTTGTTCCAGATTAGAAGATGATGGAAGACCATTTGTCTCTGTGGAACGAGCGACTCCAGTCGCGCATGATTCCGATCTGAATAAATGAACTGCGCGACTGGAGTCGTGCGTTCCTATTGTGATGCCTCCAAGGTGCTTAGGAGTGCTTCCCGGTAGGTGTTGAGGGTGTCGCTCGGGCGGAGGGCGAGGGCTACGTCGATGGCTTTTACTGCGTCGGCGTAGCGGGATTGGGAAACGTGGAGGCGGGCGAGGCCGATATGCGCTTCGTAGGATGTTGCCGGGTCGATGCTGGCGCGCTCGAAGAGGAGTTCTGCGGAATCGGGTTGGGCGGTTGAGACGAGATGGTTTGCGAGTGCGAGGAGTGCTTTGCCGTCGGTGGGATCCTCTTCGGTGAGTTTTTTTAGGAGACTTGCCCCGGCAGCGGCGTCTTCCCCGGAGTCGATGAGGTATCCTGCACGGGCGAGACGGAGCTCGCGGGAATCATCCTCACCGGCCTTTTCGAGTAGGTCTTTTACGAGGAGCCAGTCGGAATGGCGAGACGCGGTGGCGATGAGGCGGATGATGGATTGTGTGCCGGGCTTCGCTTCAGTGGAAAACGCGGCGGCGATGGCATTTTCTGCGGCGGTTTTGCGGTCGGCGCGGAGGTGGAGATCGGCGAGGAGAAGTGTCGGATCGGGATCGAGTTTACCGAGGCGGAAGGGGAGTTCGAGGGCTTTGGCGGCGGAGCCGGGTTGATCCAGTTCGAGGAAGATGTTTGCCTGGAGGACGGTGTAGGAGGATTCGGAAGGGCGCTGGCGGATGACCTCGTCGAGGAGTGCGGCGGCTTCTTGTTTCGCATCGAGGTTCTGCAGGCATTGGGCGATGCCGGCTTTCCACTCGGGGACGCCCGGTTCGGTTATTTGGGCGAGACGGTAGGATTGGAGCGCACTGGCCCATTCCTTACGGACGAGGCGGCAGTAGCCGAGCAGGCCGTAGGTGGAGCCTTCGGAATCACCGAGCCGGATGGCCTCGGTGAGGTGGGTGAGGGCTTTTGCGAGATCGCTTTCGCGGATGTGGGCGAGGGCGAGGTTGCGGTGGGCGCGGCGGAACGAGGGGTAATCCTTGAGGGCGGTGGTGTAGGCTTCGATTGCCTTTTTGGTTTCGCCGGATTCGAAATGAAGGTTGCCGAGATTGAAGGTGAGGGCGGGGGATTTCTCGGTGAGCGGCGATGAGGTGAGCTTCGCGAGGGCGGCGTCGCGTTTCCCACCGGCCATGAGTTCACCGATTTCGACGAGCAGGCCGCGTTCCGCCGTGGAGACGCTGGGCTCGATGCGTGCTTCGATGCGGTAGGATCCGTTGAAGGATTTGAGGAACGCCGGGTCGTTCCAGTAGGAGCTGGAGAGGGGCAGTGGTTCTGCGGAAAACACCTGCGGTGAAGAGGCCAGAAACCAGAGGCAAGAGACCAGATGGCTAAGGTAGCGTTTAGATAAATAACTCATAACAAATAACTTCTAACCGAAATTCATTTATCAATGACGATGGGCCAGTTCATGACCGCTTTGACGGGCTTTCCGTTGTGGAGAGGCGGGGTGAAACGGGCGCCGGAAGCGACCCGACGCGCGGAAGCGATAAGTTCCGGATGGGTGGAGGAAACAACACCCTGGATGCTGACGGCACCGGATACGGAAATTGTGATCCTGAATACGATCGTGCCCCGGGTGATGCCTTTGCGGGCGAGTGATGAGGGGAATGTCGCCGTGCCGTGGCGGATTACACGTGGCATGCCGTCGAGCTCACCGGCGTTGTATTGGGGTTTTACGGCCGGCGGCAGCTTTGGGCGATCGGGTTTGCTGTAGGTTGGCTTCGATGCCGGTGCAATCCGTGTCGGTAGCGGCGCGGGTGCGAGGTCGGTGAAGAAATCCTCGAGCGGTGCCGTGATGTCCATCGGAACCAGATCTTTCGGGATTGGAACCATGGTTGAATCGGGAAGCGCGCTCACTTCCATGAGTGAGGGCGGAGGGGGAGGTGTGTCTGGTATGTCTTCCAGAGGAGGGGGTGGCGGAGGAGGCTCGAAGGTGGCCGTCTCGAGCTCGCGGATCGTGAGGTCGGGGATGCTGGTTGTGACTGTGAACAGGCGTGCGAGCCCAAGCACCGCCAAGAGGATGGCGGAGGCTGCGATGCCGGTGATGGTGGATTTAAAATTCAAATCTCAAAATTCAACTTTTAAGGAAGAGGCTGGGGTTGTGGGTAAGATCTTCAACGCAAAGACGCGACGGACTGGGATATATTGTCTTCATTGAGAGTTGAATTTTAGAGTTTTGAGATTTTCATCTCTCCGTGGCTAGGGAGACGGATTGGGCACCTGCGAGTTTTGCGGAGTCGATGGCGCGGACGGTGTCTTCGGTGGGGGCTGCGGCGTCGGCGCGGATGATGACGGGGCTCTCGGGGGTTTCCTCGAGCAGGGCGGCGATGACGGCTCGGACGCCGTCGTGGCCGATCTCGCGGCCACCCTGCCAGACGCGACCTTCGGCTGTGACGGCGATCAGGATGGCCTGGCGGTCGAGGTCTTCGGAACTGGCGGCGCGGGGCTTGGAGATATCGACGCCGGTTTCCTTGACGAAGACCGTGGTGACGATGAAGAAGATCAGCAACAGGAAGACGACATCGATGAGCGGCGAGATATCGATCCCGCCTTGGGTCTCGGTGCTGGTGGTGTGGCGGAACCTTCGCATCAGTTTGCTAGGTGTAAGTTTTCAGTTTTCAGTGGAAGAGTTTGTGCTCCGGCCAGGTGGGCGTGGAGTTGCTGTTGCATTCTCAGGTGGGTGGTTACGGTGCGGCGTTTCAGGAGGGCTAGGAGGAAGGCGGCGGGGATAGCGATCACGAGGCCGGCTTGGGTGGTGACGAGGGCGCGGGAAATGCCGGTGGAGATGGTGTCGATGGGTGCAAGGTTCCCCGAGGCCATCCCGGAGAAGGTGATGAGCATGCCAGCAACAGTGCCGAGCAGTCCGAGGAGGGGTGCGGTCGAGATCAGGATGGCGAGGAAGGGGAGGCGCCTTTCGACCCATGCCATTTCATCGAGCTCGCAGGCGGCGTATGCACGGTGGGTTTCGCTGGGTGATCCGGCGGTACCGAACATGGACGAATCGAAAATTGTTTTCCGTTTGGCGGCAAGATGCCTCCACACGCCGAAGAGGGTGGAGTAGATTGCAACAGCCAACACGAGCAAGGCGTAGAGCGTGAGCCCTCCTTCGTATAGTGTCTGTTGGATGGCGTGGATCATTTCGCGCGAAGTCCGTTAACGAATGCGAGACCGAGTCGTTCGGTGGTCTGGACAATGCCCTGTGCACGACGGGATAGGAATGCGTGCAGGATAAGTGCGGGGATCGCGACGACGAGACCGAAAAGGGTGGTGATGAGCGCTTCTGAAATGCCGCCCGCAAGCGGCTTGGGATCGCCCGAGCCGAAAAGGGTGATGAGGTTGAAGGTCGTGATCATGCCTGAGACCGTGCCGAGCAGGCCGAGCAGGGGTGCGGTCGCGGCGGTGATGGCAATGACAGGGAGCAGCGATGTTGCCTTTGCCTGGACGGACATGAGTTGCTCGTAGAGCGTTTCCTCGACGAGGTCGGCGGAGTTTTCCGAAATAGAGACAAGCTTGTCCATCACCACTCCGGCCGGGTGTTGCTGGGCGCTGGCGAGTTCCTGTGCCTTTTCGCGGTCGCCGTTGCGGAGGGCGGCGAGGATGGCGTTGATCCATGAGTCGGTCGGCTCGCGCAGGCGGGCGAATTGGGCGAGCTTGATGAAGCCGAAGACCAATGAGAGGAGAGCGAGGAACATGATGGGCCAGATCCAGAGCCCACCCTTGCGGATGAGATCGAGTGGGCCGCCGTGGATTTCGCTGAGGATTCGGGCATCGCCGCCGGTGGGATCGAATTGGAGAGTGGTTTGTTTTCCGGAAATGAGTGCGGCGATTTTTTCTTCGGAGCCGGGATGGAAGCGGGGGGTGCTTGCGGTTTTAGAGAGGGTGACGTCGCCGCCTGCGGACTTGTCTTCCGATAGGAAATAGGAGGCCGGACCGAGGGCTGCGAAGGTGCCGGGAATGATGTTGCCTGATGGATCGATGGCCTGGCCGGGGGAGAATGAGCCGCCGAGAAGGTCTTCAAGTCGGTCGAGGGAGGCGTCTAACGGGGTGAGGGAGCCAGAGGCGGAATGGTCAAGGAGCGGTGAGCCGGGGATGGCGAGCGTGGAGTTTTTCAGGGCGCTGTCTTTTAGGAGCCCAGAGATATAGGAGCTGTCTTCGGTGCGGGTGGATAGATCCGCCCTGAGCTGGCGGAGTTCTTCGGCGCGATCCCTGACTGATTGGCGGGCGATGCGGACGAGTCGGCGTTTTGCGCGAAGTTCCAGTTCGATTTTTTCGAAATCAGCGGAGAGAGCGGGTTTTTCTGAGGCGATTTTGCCACGGGTTGCATCCAGGGAGGAGAGCGCGGTGGCGAGGTCGGATTTGGCCTTTTCGAGTGCCTCAGGGACGGTCGTCTGAGCACAGAGAGGCGCGAGGAAGATCAGTGAAAGGAGCCAGAACCGGAGGTGCACGGATACGGGATTGGAATTGTTGTTTGCCATGGATCAGCGGATTTCCAGTGGCAATGTGACCATGGTTGGAGGGCGTTTCTTATCGAGCGTCTCGAATGTTATGACCAGTTCGGGGCGGATTTCCGGAAGGGGTTTCCAAATCCAGCCAGCGGGGCCGGGTCGGCCGATGCCGGCTTTTTCATTGCGATCGGCATAGAATGCCTGGGCGAGGCCAAGGTAGAGAACCTGCACCTCACGGTTGTCGCGGATCTCGGTGGTGCGGGTGAAGCGGCGGTTGAACTGCTCCGCCTTTGCCACGAGGGAAAGGATGGAGCGGAGAGCTTCACGGGGTTCGTCGGTGGCCTTCCAGGAGCGGAGGGAAGAGAGTTCCGGTTCGGTTTTGGTCAGAAGGGGGACGGGGAATTGTTTCGCGAGCGAAAGGGTGCGCGGGACGTTTCGGGCAACAATTTCTGCGGTGATTTTTCTCGCTGCCTTGAGGCGTTTGATTTCGGCTTTTAGCTCATCGGTCAGCTCCGAGTGTTGCGGGGCGGATTGGCCAGATTTTTCGAGTTCCCCGTCGAGGAGGGCGAGTTCCTTCCTGTGGAGCTCGAGGAGGGCTGCCATTTCGGCTTTGCGTGCTTCCCAGTCGAGGCGCTCCCCCGATTCAAGTGTCTGCACGTCGACGATTTTCGAGATCATTTCCCGCAATTCCACAATAGTGGTATCGGCTTCCTGTGCCCGGATAGAGGCTGACAGGAACAATAGAATGACGGCGAGTCGTAGCATGTTGTTTGTGGGGAATTTTCGCCCTGATTTTATCAGGCCGGATGGTGCATCATATCTCGAACGGGTCAAATGAAAAGCCTGAGTCGCCGGGTATGGATTGAGGCTTGTTACGGCGCTACCGTGGGTGCAATGGTTTAAAATGTTGAGAATCCTGGTAATGTCCGTATTTTTCACTGCCGCGCTGTTCGGAAAGGCACCGAATATCATCTTGGTGATGACAGATGACCAGGGATATGCGCCGGTAGGAGCGCATGGGCATCCGTGGATTAAAACCCCGAATATGGACAAGCTGCATGACACGGGCACGTCATTTGACAGGTTTCTTGTCAGTCCGACTTGCTCGCCGACACGGGCGGCAATCATGTCAGGACGTCACCCGATGAAGAATGGGATCACACATACGATCCTTGAGCGGGAAAGGATGGCTTTGTCCACCGTGAGCTTGCCTCAGGTGTTGGCAAAGGCGGGATACAAGAGCGGGATTTTCGGGAAATGGCATCTCGGGGATGAGGAGGAATACCAACCGGGGAGCCGGGGCTTCGACGAGGTGTTTATCCATGGTGCGGGTGGTATCGGGCAGGCTTACAAGTGTTCGTGTGCGGATGTGCCGAAGAACAAGTATTTCGATCCAGTGGTGCGCCACAACGGCAAGTTCGTGAAGACCAAGGGCTTCTGCACCGATGTGTTTTTCAATAAGGCGACGGGCTGGATTTCTAAGATGAAGGATACGGACGAGCCGTTCTTCGCCTATATTTTAACGAATGCGCCGCATGCACCATATCTAGCACCGGAGGAGTCCAGGAAGCGGTTCCTCGAAATGGGATTCAACAGCCAGCAAGCGGGTTTCTTCGGCATGATCGAGAACATCGACGACAATCTAGGCAAGCTGATGGCGAAGATGGATGAGTGGGACTTGTGGAAGGATACAGTGTTCATTTTTATGAGCGATAACGGCATGGCGGGTAGGGTCGGGACGGAAGGCCTTGTTCTCGGGAAGGACAAGGAAGGCAATGAGCTCAAGGGCTACAACGCCGGCATGAAAGGCTACAAGGGTAGCCCCGACGAAGGTGGCGTAAGGGTGCCGTTTTTCATCCGCTGGGACGGCCATACGGAGGCCGGGAAGAAGGTGGAACAGGTAGCGGCGCACATCGACATCCTGCCGACTCTGGCGGGGATTGCGGGAGTGGATTTCCCGGAGAAGCAGGTGGATGGACGGAGTTTCTGGCCGCTGGTAACGGTGAAGGATGCCGCATGGCCGGACCGGTACCTGTATTCGCATGTGGCGCGTTGGCCGACGGGTGCGGATCCAGATAAATTCCAGTGGAGCAAATTCGCTGTGCGCAGCGGGAATTTTCGCATGGTGGGCAAGGATACACTTTATGACATGGAGGCGGATCCCGGACAGAAAACGAATGTCATCGGGGAGCATGGGGACATCGCTAAAAAGATGGCTGAGGCTTACGACAAGTTTTGGAAAGAGACGAAACCGCTGATGGTCAACGAGGATGCTCCGATGTCGAAGGTGCGGCCTTACCACTTATGGTATAAGGAACAGATGGCGGCCGGAGGAATCCCGGACGATGAGTGATTATCCGCCGATTTCCGGTGCATATTTTCGATCCCTTTCCAAATCCGTAACGTTTGCGGAGATGATTTTTTTTGAATCGTGCTGCCTCTTGCGTGACCTGACGGGTGAGGGTCGGGTCATTGTCGAGATCGACGAAATAGAGGCCGAAGTCGGTATTGGGGTCGAAGGGGTGGCCCCATTCGCGGTTGGAGGTGATGGACCACCAGTTGTAGGCACGGACGGGAATGCCTTTTTTGATCGCCTTGGAAACTTTCGATAGATGTGACTGCATGTATTCGCTGCGGGGGATTCCTCCGGCTGAAGGCGGGTAGCCGTTCTCGACGATGGATGCGCTTACTCTCTCCGCTGCGTTCGGGCGTGGTCCGAGAAAGGGATTCCCGCCAACGAGATCGCCATCATCTGTTTCAAAAACCTGACGGCACGCTACCTTTGCGGAAGTGAGATCCCGTCAGACAGCCCAAGCTAAAGTTTTTCGGACGATTCCAGTCGGCTCATCTTACGGTCATTTGTCAGAACCTTCATTCCTTTTCCGTCGTAATCGTCAGCGATGAGTCTGTCCAGTAATCCGCAGCCTCGATCCGATTGAAGTACCTCCATAACCGATGCGCCGTTCAGCGGCGAACACAGCCCGCTTGTTAAAACACTGAGCATAGCCGCTTTTGCGGCAGTTTTTGTAATCCCATAATGGTGCTGGAGCGCGATGTAAGCCTCTCCGATTACTTGGTTGGAAACGAAAAATTCCGCCTGTGGTTTGGCTTCCAGTCGCTTCTGTAGCCTTCCCACGGTCTTCTCGTATTCCGCCTCAGGATCTCCGGTCAACAGCCGGACAAAGACTGAGGTATCAATCCCGTAACGATGGCTCATGGCTCTGATTTCGGAATTTCTCCAGATCGAATGTTTCTTTTCTCTCCCGAATCACCCCGCGCAATGGGGCTAGTTTCGATCGATCAATTGCCCTGGCTCTCAGGAGGAATCCATCCCCACGCGGCTGCAACTCCAGATGGCTACCAGGCCTCGCCCCTAGCGCCTCCAACACCGCTGCCGGAAATGTTACCTGCCGCTTGCTCGTCACTTTGATTAGCATAAGAAAATACTCATCCACATTACTATTATCGTCAAGGAGTAAGGCGAGGAGGGATGCCTAATCCTCAGAAATCCGAGGAATTTGGAGGAAAAACGGGCAGGATGTGATGTTGCGGGGGCCGGCCCCATTCACGCGTGGGACAAGGTCTGCATCGACTACGGCATGTGGAGCCACATCAAGCACACCGCTGAAATCTACTTCCTCACCCGGGAGAAATTCAACAGTGCCGCCACCGTCAGTTCCCGGAACCTCATCGACAATTCCGACTCGCGCAACCACGGCTTCGAAAGTGACTGCCTCGTCAGCCCCAGATACAGAGAAGTCCTGCGTCGCATCACCTACACCGATCCTGCCGACGGGACCACCTACACCTACCTGACCAACGAGATGAAAATCCCAGTCCACCAGCTGGTAATCATCTAGAAGCACCGCTGGGACATCGAGAAGGCTTTCCACCAACTCAAGAGCAAGATGGAGGAGAGGCAATCCTAAATTTTTCCACACCGATTCAATACCTATCTCATATAAAAACCCCTCAACGGCAATACGCCGTCAATATCTGACAATACAGCGGTAGCGGTTTTCCTCCGGAAACAGCCAGCATAGTGCATGTCTTGCATTTGGAAGAAAAGTAAATCTGAACCCTGCTCCTGCGCATTCAGGCTGGGATGCCCAGCTGCGGAAATTCTGGATCATCTCCATCGCCTCGGGCGGGGAACTCTCGTCGCCCGACGGCAAGGGCTCAGTCTGGCAAGCCAAACCGCGTTCGGGCTTTCCGTGACCTGCGGCGACAAAGACGGGGATGTCCTGCGCGACCATATCAGCGGGCTTGAGACGGACACATCCGCCCCCATCGCCATTTACCTGATGACAAGTATGCCTGCGGGAAAAACCCTTCTCGCCTTCGGAGAATCTGGAAAATCAATAGGTCTATCCTTTCGCCTAGACGCTCACCACTGGGGATCCCCCGCTGTCAGCGATCTCCTCCGGCGCTTCGACGCCGCTCCGCTCCCTTGCACTGAGAGCAGGAAATTGGGTGCCGGAGCCTGGCTGGACGAGTGGTCGAGTATGGATCGGGAAGAGGAAGGCTGCCACCTCGCCCGCACTGTAAGCGAATCCCTGCGCCATTGCCCTATGCTGGAAGTAACCATCCGCACCTATGGCCAGCGGCAGACTCGTTGCTTCGTCCCTTCATTTATCGACTACGAGGGCAGCGTCATCCGCATCGCTGACAAAGCCTGCCATAATGTCGCCTATGCAGATCTCCGGACGAAAGGCGTCCGGCTCGAAAGTAATGGCATTGCTTCTCTCAAAATTTCCCCCGAAACGTCAGCATAACAATGAAGGATCCCTACGCAATACCCATCAATTCCCGCATCCTGAGATTCACCGGTTCCCTCCCTGCCCTACTGGACCAAGCCATTGATGGTCAGCCGCTCTACCTGCATGCTAGGAACGATCTGACGGAACTCGCCGGAATCGTGTCTCTCGGGGCGGCGATCCACGACGAAGCAGAAGGCGAATTTCTTTTCCCCGAGGACGGGTTATGCATCTCGCTGCGCGAGGTAGAAGCGATTCACGCTGTTTCCCTGGATCACAATGGAAATCCATCACTATCTCTCGAGGTCGCGATGGACGGAGAGCCCAGGAGGCTCACCCTACTCGCCACACCCGAAATCAACGGAATGAAGCAGTTCGCCGTAGGAATAGCCGGACAGCCATCCGAAATCCTTGTAATGGAGGAATACGTCTCTTGGAAAAAGGGGTTCACCCGTATCCCTATGGTCTGCCCTTGCTGCAAAGAAGCACAGGAAAAACGCAGCCTATTGGCCGAACATAACCCCTTGGTCGCGATCTTCCGGAATGCAATCGACAACCGCACTTCTCTCCGTTGCGAGTTCCTCTCCAGTGGATTGAACTTCTCCTCTTGGATCGAACCCGCGCGCCTCAGGATCACTAATTCCAAGATAGAGCTGATTTGCGAAAACGGGACAGCCATGCTTCAGGTCGATGCTGCCCGATGCCATCTGCTCACGATCAAACGCCAGACCATTGATGGCGAACGGGTCACCCAAATCGGTATCCACGATTCCCTCGCCCACCGCCACATGACCCTCTCGGCAAAGGGCTGGGACAAGGCAGCCGTCTGGGGCCAATTCTTCCCTAAGCCTTGAATCTCAAAATGCGTTTCCTTCTACCGACGTGAAGCTCCGCATCACCCGCGACGCACTCCGCGCCATGGCCGAACAGGCTGTCGAACGCGGAACCGGCGCCCGCGCCCTCCGCTCGATCTTCGAGAAACTCATGCTCGATGTGATGTTCGAAGTCCCCTCCCGTGGTGACATCGAAGCCGTCTCAATCAACCGCCAGGTTGACGAAGGCACAAAGGCTTCATCCCTCCGCCGCCGCAAGGCCGACGCCGAGGAAGACGCCGCGTAAACCCAAGGAGGAACTTCCTCCTTGGGTAAGAAATTTTCACAAAAAAATGGTGCTGCCTGATCAGTTCAGGCAACACCATCCAACGTAACTACTGCTGGGAAAATCGTTATCCAAACGATTAGAAACTCATTTCAAAACCTCCGAAGATCGAGCGTGGTGAGCCAGCACGAGCTCCGATTGGAATCCGGCTAGTGAGGATTTCCTCATCCATTAGGTTATTGATGCCTCCGACAATCCTGATATTTTTCGTCGCCTGATAGTATCCGGAAAGATCCACAAGGAAGGCGCTATCAATGCCGCCTTGGATCTGGCCTGTAACCGGCTGGCTGAAATTATTAGCAGTTCCAAAGGTGGATGAAGTGTAGGTGATATCGAGATTTGCACCCCATCTTTCAAACTCGACTCCAACACCTGCGGCCAGTTTCCATTCTGGAACATACGGGATGTTCGATCCAGGTGTACCACCCGCGTAGATGTTCTCAGCTCCGCCTTCGTCAACAGACGAACCTAGCTCTGCGGATGTCCAAGTCGCGGAAAAATACATCGGGACATTGAAGCTTAAACCGGATTCAACGCCCGCATCGTATCCAAGGAAGGCTTCGATTCCATACACGGTGGCCTCGCCTACGTTGCGGTTGTTATTGGAAACCCCGAAACCGGTATCGGTCGCGATGAGGTTGTCATAGTCTGACAGGAAACCGACAAGTTCGGCGTTCAGCCCATCCTTGCGATGGCGAATGCCAAGTTCGTATCCGAGGCTTTCCTCCTTATTTACACCATCCTTCAGAGTCGAACGGGGTCCAGGCAGCGAGTAGCCTTTGAACACACCACCGAAGAGGCGGTTATCATCATTCAGATCGTAGGTAAAACCTATGCCCGGAGCGAAGTAGCTTTCGTCACCGCTGCGGATGGCCGTAGGAGTGTTTGTCGGATCACTGAGATAATCGGTGTTATCGAGCGAAACATCCTCGTAGCGGAATCCAGGGCTTAGAGTAAGAGCTCCAATCGAGATGTCATCAGTCACCCATAGCGAAATCGCCTCTGCAGACTGAAACCGGTTGCCGCCGGAACCCGGAGCACCCGTGGAGGTGATTGCAAAACCACCCGGTCCCGTGCCGGTGGAAGTGACCTGGTCATTACGCTGGAAGCGGCGAATCTCATCGTAATGCCAACGCACACCGAACCCTAGATCGTGTTGCACGCTACCGGTCTCGAATTTATAGAGTCCGCTGAACTGAATCCCGTAGGCTTCATAGTCACGGCTGTTTGCACGCAGTGAAAGCGGTCCTGCAGCGGAACCATTGAGCACTGCCACGTCAGCAGGATCAGTGACATCGACGCTACGGATTTTATACCAGTTCCGAGAAAAATCGTTGTAGTAAATCGCCGTCTCAAATTTAAACTGATCGGTAGGCTCTGCTATCCATTTTAAGTAGGTACGGTTCTGCTCAGTCTGGATATTGTCAAACTGGGTTCCGGCATAACGACGAAAAGGATTCGCCGCGAAATCCGCTTCGCTCAGCCCGACATAGGTCTCATCGGCATCTAGATCCGTGTAACCTAACTTAAACTCGAACCGTTGCTTCAATCGCGTGTCCGGCTCCCAGAAAAGTTTCAACATCGGCTCAGTCACCGAAAATCCGGTATTGCCGCCGCCATCCAGATCGCGGAAGCCATCACTTGATTCATGAAGCATTTCAAATAAGTACCCGAACTTTCCGTTCTTGGTTTGAACTGTGTCACCATAATAGATGTGATTCAAAAAGGTATTGTCGGTTCCATATGTGCTGCGCCAGTAGAAATTTGGAGCGCCACTCGAAGCCAAGCCATCACTCGGCGGAATCTGCGTCGAAAGGTAGTTAAGAACTCCTGCGGTGGTTTGCGGGCCATACTTTACCTGGCTCGAACCTTTAAGTACCTCAATAGCAGACATCCGACTTGCTCGTGGAGAGTAGTAAGCTGACGGCGCGGAATAAGGCGCTGGTGCAGCAAGAATACCATCCTCCATGAGAGTCACCTTCTCGGAACGCGTCCCATCCGCTCCACGCATCGAAATATTCGGAAAATTCCCAAAACCATCCTCGTCGCGCACATAGACACCCGGCACCCGCCCAAGTATGCGGTTGATATTGTTATAACCCTGCTTGCGCCAGTCGGTCGCTTCAAGGAACGCGGCTGAACCTGCAAGGTTGTAAACTTCATCCTTACCGCCGATAATTACCAATGGCTCAAGCAAGCCAAAATTTTTCACACTTTCCGATTCCTGAGCATTGCCGATAGCTCCTGCGCTCAGAAGCATCGCTAATAGTCTGTATGTTTGTTTCTTTTTCATGACGGGAGGACTACTATTGCGATCGAGTCTCATTATCAAGATATTTTTAGTTTTTTCTTTCACGTTTTAAAGAATCCTCTGGAACCAGCGGAATTCCTACTAATGCGGGACAGTCCCGAATGGCACGGGATTAAGCTCGATTTCGTTGGAATTGGTTAGACGGAAAGCCGAACCAAGTACGGTTTGAATGTGTGAAAAGACAACTATTCCTTACTGACTTTCTGCTGACCGTTTTAGGTAATACTGTTTCTTCTCAGTCGAATCTGCGGCGAATAGAGCTCTGATTCACCGCAAAGGCTCTGCTCATGTTCCGGTTGAGGAGTTTTACTTCGAAATTTCTCCGGACAGTTGCAGCTTTCGAGCGATATTTCATGCTCCATAATTTCCGAAGAGAGAGCTAAGGCTCATCGCCTCTACTTCACTGGAGAGGGGAAACGGTTCTCCGGCTCGTTTCCGAAATAGCGACCCAGTTTCAGGCAGTGCTCCGGGGTGAGCAGCCGGCGGCGGAGTTTGTCAGCGGAATTCGGGTGCTTTTTGGTTTCATCGTTCAAGCAATGGCTCTGACTTCCATTCGGAGATCTTTGTTTTTGGCGTGGAAGGCTTTTTGGAAATCAAACTGTGCTTGGAGGCGGATGAGGAGATCTCCGGTGATGCCGAAGCAGAATTGGACGCGAAGGGCGAGGTTGGCACTGACACCTTTTTTCTGGCGGATGACATCACTGAGTTGGGCTTTGCTGATTTTCATCGCTTCCGCGGCCTCGACCTGGGTGACACCATGATGGGCAATGGTATCCCGGATGAGGGCGGCAGCGGGGTTTGAAAGAGGTTTTGGAACCTTTTGTGGATCCCGGGGAATGGCAGCTTGTTTCGTTTTCATTCGGTTGGTTTCAGTGGGTGTCTTCGATTCTGACGAGTTCGACATTTTTCATTTCCAGGTTCTCCCATTGGAAGGTGATCCGCCATGGGGATTTCCTGGAGTCCGCGTCGATGGAGTATTTTGAGGTTCCCTTGAGTTTGTAGTAGTGAAGGGCGGGAATGAGCAGGAGGGACTTTTCATCGGCTTCGTTGAGGGTGGCCAGACGTTCGAAAGCCGCTTTCCGGGGAGGAGGGCGGCTTTTGGGAAAGGAGACTGAAAGTCTCTTCTACATTACGCGAGGATCTGGTCGAGGACGTAGGGCAGGATGCCGCCGGCGTTGTAGTAATCGGCTTCGGCTGGGGTATCGAGGCGAACCTTGAGGGGGACTCCAGTGAAATCCTGGAGGGCGATGCGGATGGAGACGGGGAGTTTTGAGAGGTTTGGAAAACCGTTTTCCGCGAGAGCGGGGAGGGAGTGGAATTTTCCTTCTGTGCCGGAGCCGGTGGTGAAAGTTCTAATAGTGTCCATTGCTCCGACTTTACCACGAGAGGACTGGGGGTGCCAGTGGGGAGTTGGTCGCTTCGCTATAGTGCCGAGTGATCAGTGATCAGAGGAAGACTTAGGTTGAGGGCTGGGGTTGTCGCGATTTCGAAATCGCGGTTCCTTTCTGTTGCTTGCTCTTTGTGGGAATGGATTCATCTTCTGTGAACTTTTCCGCGCTATGCTTGTTCTA
>TARA_B110000037_G_scaffold223125_1_pt1 | contig 14739 bp, 14 predicted proteins | sample TARA_B110000037 | Tara Oceans TARA_B110000037 (sample SAMEA4397196) | marine metagenome | biome: Polar Biome; feature: [MIX] marine epipelagic wind mixed layer (ENVO:01000061); material: water (ENVO:00002006), including particulate matter (ENVO:01000060) such as... | depth 10-100 m
CGGCTTGCTTTGTGTGCCTCTTCGGCGAACCAAGATGAAGTTTCAATTTCTAACCTTCAAGGTCGTCGGAAATACGACGGCAATCGAGATCTCCTTCGACGCGAAAAACCTCATTTCAAACGCCATCGGTTAATTGTCGGAGATGCAATTCTTCAATCAGCTCTCCACACCAGTCCAGTGAAACAAAAAAAGCCACCTAAGAGTTCAGGCAGTCACGGCAGCCCCAGTAGAATTCAAGACAGAAATGTTTGATGGACTTACTCCCAATCACGCTTCGCAGAAGCCAGCCAAGGATACACATTTCTCACAGGTCGCACGGAGGTCGCTGTCGAAACTAGCAGCAATGAAAGAAATCCCCATCATCTCATGATGAACACTTGCTCATTCATCAGCAATCAAACCATCTTTAATCGTAAAGATCCGATCACCGTGCCGGGAAAGATTGGTGTCATGAGTGACAACAACAAGTGTGGCGTTGCGCTCTGCGACCACCTCCATGAGGATGTTCATAATTTCATCGCTGTTGGCCGAATCGAGATTCCCCGTTGGTTCATCCGCAAAAATAATCGACGGGGAATTCACAAGAGCCCTGGCAATCGCCACTCTTTGTTGCTCCCCTCCCGAGAGCTCGGCAGGAAGGTGATCCACCCGCGCGGATAGTCCAACCCGTTCCAGCGCTGACATTGCATTTTGCGTATCAGCTTTCCCTCCAATCAATCCGGGAACCAAAACATTTTCAATCGCCGTTAACTCAGGCAGGAGGAAATAATTTTGGAAAATATAGCCGATTTTTTCATTCCGAAGTCGCGCCTGATTCCCCGAGGAAAGAGCGTAAAAATCGATCTCATCAATCAAGATCTTCCCGCGATGAGGCTCTTCCAGTCCGGCCAGAGTATACATTAAGGTCGTCTTTCCAGCACCACTGGGCCCGCAAAGAAAAACTTTCTCACCTACCTCGATTGCGAGATCAATTCCCTTAAGCACTTCGATCTCTTTTTTGGCGAGCGTGTAAGAACGATGAACTTGGCGGGCTTCAATCATCTTGTGCCAATACTCTCAATGGTTTGGAAGATTGCCGTAATCATCAGATACGCCATCGAACCAATCAAAACTGCCATCACAAGTAAAACCGCAGGCATAATCAGCGCCATGATGGCCTGCAAGGAGTTGTTGAGTTCCTTGTCGAATCGATCGGCCGCTTTACGCAACGACACATCGATTTTTCCCGTCTGCTCACCCACTGACACCATGTCGATCAACAATGGTGAGAATGATCCGGTTCGACTCAGCGAAGCCGACAACGATCGCCCGTCCCCCACCCATTCGAGCATCTCGGTAAGATTGGATTTCAAATAAAGGTTTGGTGTGGCATTCTTGGTAAGCTCAAGGGCTCGTAACAAAGGGAGGCCATTACCGACCAAGTTGGCCATAGTTTCCAAAAACTGGACATAAAAACGGTGCTCAATCACCCTACCAAAAAGCGGAATCTTCAGCTTTATCCGATCCCAGGTCGGTCGGTTGGCCTCATTATCTTTCCATGCTTTGAAGAGGATCAGCACGGCGGCGATGACCAAGACGATCACAATCCACCACTTGGTGAAAAAATCCGATGCTCCCATGAGCAACTTGGCACCCAAAGGAATTTTTCCTCCAGCGCTATTCTCAATCAATCCCGTCAGCTGGGGAATCAATTGAGTAATGAAGACGATGCCCACTCCGATACCAGCGAGCACCAGGAAGCAGGGGTAAATCAAAGCTAAAACCACTTTTCCTTGAAGCTCTTGCAGGGTCTTCAGATAGTGGGCCTGGCGGTCAAGGATGGTATCGAGCGCTCCACTGGCTTCACCGGCCGCGGCAAGGTTGCAATAGAGGTCCCCAAAGCTGGGGCTCACTTTTCGAAGGGATACCGAAAAGCTGTTACCATCCCTTACAAGCTGGCGAACCTTGGACGACACGACCTTTAGGTTACCAAGCTCCTGGCGATTCTCCATCGCTCTTAAGGCGGGTTCAAGTTGAAGACCCGCAGCCAACATGTCTGAGAGTTCCTCTGTGAATAGAACGATTTCAGATCTCTTGAGCTTAATAGGGCCGTCTGGAATGACTTTTTCAGCGACGGCCTTGGCCGGTTTACCGGATGTTGGCTTAGCGGTATTTGATGGAGCCTTTTTTGAGTCCGCGCCGGAAGCAGCCCCCATGGTAATAGAGACGGGCTGTAGCCCCTTACGGTCGAGCTGCCTGAGGGCTTCGCCCCGATCTCCTGCATCGAGTGATCCGGTGACTACCGATCCACTCCCACTTAGTGCCTTATATGTAAAACTCGCCACGCTGGGTTAGTCGCTAAATTGTTGAATCAAAATACTATTGAGAAGCTATATCGGTTGCTGTCACAGAAACAACCTCTTCAATCGTGGTGATGCCTTTCATCACCTTGTGCCAGCCATATTCCCGCATGGGAATATAGCCGTCCTTCACCGCCTGCGCTTTTAGAAGCGGTGAGGCGGCATTCTTGGAGACCAATTCCTCCATTTCACTGCCGATTAAGATTACTTCGTAAATCGCGAGACGGCCCGAAAATCCGGTGTTCCGGCATTTATCACAACCTACCGGCTCATAAGCCTGTCCGGTAATGCAATCTGGAATCCCAAGGAGATGTCGCTGTTCCGTGAGAACCTCAACCGGCGTCTTGCATTGACTGCACAACCGACGAACTAGCCGTTGGGCCAAAAACGCTCTCACCGAAGCGGACACCAGAAATGGTTCCACTCCCATGTCAACGAGTCGACTGATTCCGCCCAAGGCATCATTGGTGTGCAGAGTTGAGAACACCAAGTGACCGGTCAATGATGCTCGAATGGCAATCTCCGCCGTCTCGAGATCTCGAATCTCACCGAGCATGACAATGTTTGGATCAGCTCGCAGGATCGAGCGAAGGCCACTCGCAAAGGTAAGACCAATTTCACTCTTTACCGCAATTTGCATCACGCCTTCGAGCTTGTTCTCCACAGGATCCTCGATGGTCACAATACGGGTGTCAGAGGTGTTTAACTCGCTCAGGAAAGAGTAAAGAGTGGTCGATTTACCTGAACCAGTAGGGCCGGTAATCAGAATGATTCCGTTTGGAAGACTTAGAATATTCTGAATCTTGGAAAGCACGAATTCCTCCATCCCAAGGAGTTCAACGTTAAATTTTTCTTGGTTTAAAAGTCGCAAACTCACCGACTCACCCTCGACGGTAGGAACAGTCGCCACACGAACATCAATCGAAGTGCCTTCGAACTGGAGGTTAATACGACCATCCTGCGGGAGTCGTCGCTCGGCAATATCGAGCTTCGACATAATTTTGAGTCGGGCAATCACCGAAGCCTGCAGGGATTTGATCTGATCAGGAACGGCAATATCTACGAGTCCTCCGTCAATACGATAGCGAATGCGCAGATTGTCGGCGAGCGGCTCGACGTGAATATCAGTCGCTTTCTGGTCAAGAGCCTCACGAACGATTTGGTTCACAAACTTCACCACGCTGGCCTCTTCGTCCTCGACCTCGTCAATCACGCTGGCCTCGTCCTTCATGTCGAGGTTGTCGAGATCAAGATCCCTTCCTTCTAAAAGTTGCTCGAAGGTGTCAGCCCCAACTCCGTAGAGTTTACGAAGAGACTCGTGGACTCGGCGGCGCGAAGCCATATGCCATACGATCGGCATCTCAATGGACTGGGCTGCTGCCTGACGTGCGAGGAGATTCAGAGGATCATATGTGACCATATGAAGGCGGGCGTTTTCGGCCTCTCCCTCGATCTCAATTGGCAGGACCCGATGCTTGAGCGCAACTTGCGGCCCACACACTGCCCTTAGCGGTAGGGGGCTCTCAACGGGTGGAATCTCGGCGATCCAATTCATATGGAGATCTCCCGAAAGATGCTGCATATAAGGTTCCTCATCGACGAGCCCGCTATTAAGGATATCATCGACAGGAGAACTTTGGCGCTGACTGGCTTCCTCCACCGCTTCCAGAAGAGCAGTGAGATCGGTGCAGCCGGTTTCGCGGGCAGGCTTAATGAGAAGCTCGGTCATGGATTGAGTGAGTATTGATAAAACGCACCGTGTGGGAAGTTCTGTCTGCGGGAAAGTTGAGTATTTTTAACTTTTTGCAAGTTGAAGTATTTTCCATTGCACTAACTTCGGGTCGGGATTAGAGTCTAAGTCTACCTCATACGTTAGAAGTGGTTGATTGGCCGACCCGATATTATTGAAAATGGGGGTTGCCCCGGAGGGTCAATGTCATGCCTTTACTGGAAGACAGCGAGCCGATGGATACCCCCAACCTGTTGAGCTTCGGGAAAGCGGCTCATATGCCACGGGCGGTGAGGCAGTAAACTTAAAACCCGCTCTATCATGGAGCGGGTTTTTCGGGTTTTGGTCATGTGCTCAACGAACGGGAAATCCATCACGTTTAAACCGGAAATGCTGTTGATGAAGCTCCCAGCCTGACGCAAAACCTAAAAGCTCGTTTTGTAGAGATTTGGAACTCCATTTCACGGCCTCTTCGCGTTTTTGGCGGGCGAAATAAATCTCCCCCATCGTGTCAAGATAGGCCGCTGATTGGGGATTCATTTTGAGAGCTTTCTTTAGGTAGCCTTCCGCTTCATCAAGATTGCGATTCGCTCGGGAAGCGAGCCATGCAAAGTTGTTATAAACGTTGTCATCTTTCGGGTATCGACGAATATTTTCGCGACACGCATTTGCTGATTCCGCATACAATTGGTCGTGCAACTCCTGCAGCCCGAACTGCCGTAAAATCGGAAAAAGATCATTGGCCAGATATCCATCCCGGGGGAGCAAGCGATGAGCTTTAGTGAAGTTCCTCACGGCAACTTCAATCTCCCCTTTTTGCATGGCATAGGCCCCCTGGGCGACCAAAACCTGAAATCTATTTCGCATGAGAAAGACACCACTTGCCACGCTCCGAAGTGTTTTAAGAGCCGCCACTTCACGAAGCGCCACCGCTTCCTTCCACTCGCCGAACGTTCCGCTGCTGACAGCAAGACGCTCGATTGCGACCAAGCCTTCCCTGAATTGGTCATTCGAACGCAGCGACTTAATTCTAAGAAGTCCGTGCTTTAGGGTTTCGTGACTCTTTCTCCCCTCACCGTGGCGCTGGTGCTGGAGAGAAAAATCTGCTAGATCCTCGAGACTTCCGTCGGAATAAAGCCTCGCTTTTTTGATCATTTCGTCGCCCTCGGCAACGCCGGCTTTCTTCAAAACAAGTCCTTTTTGGTAGAGAAACGACGCCGCTGAAGTCTCAAGATTGGTTTCAAGTTTCTGATAGTTTTCTGCAGCGTCTTTCATTCGCCCACCATCGAGGGCCATCATTGCGCTCAAGTAACTGTTGGGCGCATCCGCTTCCGCTAACGCCTTTTCCACTTCCAACAAATCTTTCTCCCGATTTCGATTTTGAAAGAGGACAAGGAGGTACTTCAGACCGCCCACCTCCTCTTCCTTCTTAATTTCTTCGAAAACTTTATTCCGGATCAGATCGTATCGTTCGACGGGGATTAACAATCGTCGGCTCGAAAATGACACTGCCGCAAGGATTCTCTCCCGCGTATCCATCTCAGGGAAAATCTCTTTCAGGAGCTCAAAGAGCCACTCCTGCTCGTCAGCCAGCATGGAGTATCTGTTAAGGGTCTTTAAAAAAACACTCGGCTCAGCTTTGTGTTCATCGACTTCCCGCGCGACGGCGCACAGGGTGGCAATGGGGGCGGAAAAAAACATCCCCTGGGCCCAATTCTCCAATTGCTGATCTTCGGCATCACGAACAACGTCGAAAACAGCCTTCGCGCACTCGGTTGCTTCCGCGACTCTTCCTCGGCCTTCTAAAAACTCGGCGGCCATCAACAGCCGCTCACCCGCTATACTGGTCAAATCCCCTTCCAATTCCTCCTCGGCCTTTTGGGAAGTTTTCTTAATCCATGCCCTGAGATTCCCATCCTCCGGTAGGCCGAGTAGTTTTTCAGCTTTGGCGTAGTTCTCCTGCATCAAGTGGTAGTTCACACGAATACCAAGCTCTGCCGGCTTCAATAAATCCACAACGACCTGACCATATCCCATTTTAAAAAGGCAGATCCGTGCCTCTTCTTTGTCATTCATTTCCTCGGCGAGATATTTCAGGGTATCAAAAGCCTCATCGCGGGCCGAATCGTCTCCACGAGAGCCGGCCAAAACCCAATCAAGATAATGAGCGCTGGTGAGACGAATGTCCCCTGTCTCCACGAGGGATTCAAAGAAAGGAATATGATCTCCGTCCAACAATGCGGCAAGAACCTCGGTGTCTTTGTCTCCCAAACGACGGGCTTCTTCACGAAGAAGGGCCACATCCCCTTGCACTCTCAAACAGGCCAGATATCGGGCTTGATCTGTCTTTGATTTTGACCCGCGAAGTCGTGCGATTTCCTGATCCAGCCCTCCCGTTTCTCCCAGGAGATGGGCATACTGGATGAGGTGCTTGAATTGATCACTCATCAAGAGAATGTCCTTTGCTCCTTGAATTTCATTGGCGTTAAGTCGCTCCCGAACAATTTTTGGAATGATCTCGGCAATAAGTGCTCGCATCCTTTCTACCACCCCCAAGTTACTCTCCATCTTCAGGAGACGCAGTAGAATGTCATACTCTTTGTTATCGCGGAGCTTCTCGGCCACGCTGATTTTTCCTTTTATCGATGCTTCGAAATAACCATCCACCAATTCAATGATCTTGGGAGGAGTGTCGGGAGTGACTCCCAACCGTACCATTCTTGCAATTGTGGCAGCTCTCAAACTGATTTCCGGATCGTTGTCTTCTGTAAGCTCCTCGAGAAATGAGAGAGCCGACTGACCGGCTGCCCATACTTCTTCCATCGCAGTATCTCGGGTCTTAAAATCCTCTGAGCCCAAAGCTTTCCGCCATAGCAGGTGTTTTCCGGTTTGATCCTGCGCGCTCGATGGGAGGAGAAGGCCTAGCATGCCGGACAAAATTAGGGTGATCTTCTTAATCGTCATCTTGGGTCTAAAATTTGCGTTTCCCTCTCTCGAGCAAGAACTCATGCCAGAAGTTCTTTCGCAAGGACAGGAAGAGTTTCATCAGCCATCCCTTGCAGCTTGCGAGCGAAGCTACTACTTCCTGCTGTCTCTTCAAGGTTCACTTCAATCGTACTGGCACTTCCAGACCGTGCTGGTTCTTCAAACCTCGCCACTCCTCTCGACCCGATGTTTCTCCCACGGTTCGTCGAAATGTCTGAAGCCCTAATTCCTCGGAAATTCTGGAACCAGTGAATTTGTCGATGGAATATTTCATTTCCAACGGTTCGTAATACGATAGATCCACCTCCCAATCAGGCACGCGATTAAAAAGTAGCTCACAATCAAACAGTAGCGCGAAATAGGCACCACCTCCTCAACGAGCCCCGCTTCAAGGAGCATTACCTCGTAACGTCGAGCGATCAATTTGCCGACCATCAAAAATATGCCGGCCGAGGCAAACAACATCCAATCGATTGAAAATTTGCGTGATTTCATTTCCCTATACAAAACCGGCCAAAAATTTCGCCCAGAATTTCTTCGGTATCGACAACCCCGGCAATCCCACCAATTGCCGTTAACGCTTCCCTTAGATCCAACGCGGTCAGCTCTGGTTCCTCTCCAGCACGCATCGAAACAATCGCCTTTTCCAAAGACTTGCGGGCCCGGATCAAACAGGCTTGATGCCGAGCATTTACCGCTACGGAGTGATCCCCCCACTGTTGATCATCGAGCTCCAATAATTTAGCAATTCCCTCCTCCATCTCTTTGAATCCCTCTCCGGTTTCACAAGAAATCCTAAGTCCTTCGGTCCCTTTCCAACTATCGTGGATCAAATCCAACTTATTGTAGATCTGGAGATGTTTCACTCCATCCGGCAGGTCAAGAGGCGAAGGACCTGCGATCCCGCTCAGATCCCTCACTTCAAGAACAAGGTCGGCCTTGGCCAACTGGCCCCTCGTCATGGCAATTCCTTCTCGCTCGATTTCGTCATCTGACTCTCTGATTCCCGCGGTGTCGATCAATCGAAGTGGGATTCCTTGCAGGCTCACAACCTCTTCAATGGTGTCGCGGGTCGTTCCTTCCCTCGTGCTTACGATCGCCCGCTGATAGCCCAATAGACGGTTGAGCAAACTGGACTTCCCAACGTTGGGCTTCCCGTAAATCACAGTCCTGACTCCTTCTCGCAAAATCCTCCCTTGGTCGGCAGTTGCAAGTAATCCTTCTATCCGATTTTTCTGTGTTCCCAGATTTGCGCGAAGGGACTCTCCCACGGCAGGATCGATATCTTCCTCGGGAAAATCAATATAAGCCTCCAGATGAGCGGTTGCCCCCAGAAGCTGGGCCCTGATATCTTCACAGGTCGCTCCAAGTCGACCTTCCAGTTGCTCGGTCGCGGAGCGCAATGCCAATGAAGTTTGTGCCGAAATAAGATCCATCACAGCTTCTGCCTGCGTGAGGTCCATTCTGCCATTCATGAAGGCCCTTTGAGTAAATTCCCCCGGTTCCGCGGGCTCTGCCCCCAGTTGAATCAGCCGTTCAAGAATCTTGCGGGTGACGACGATCCCACCATGTCCGGTAAACTCCACAACATCTTCCCCTGTGTAACTTCGCGGCCCACGAAAACACACGAGGATTCCTTCGTCGATCACCACGCCACGATCGTCATTAATTCTCCGAAGTCCCGTGCGGCGGATCGCAGGTAAATTCACCTCTCCGATCGCGGTCCCCGCAATCTCGAACGCCTTTGCGCCCGACAGTCGAATCAAGGAAACTGCCCCTGTCCCTGCAGGGCTGGCAATAGCAGCTATCGTGCCTGACATTCTTAGTTAAGGTTGGAGAGATTCGAAGGACCACTCTTCAGGATCGTTCCAAGGTCTTTCCCAATAGACAATCGAAAGAGCTGTTTCTGCCCCGCCACCGGATAGACCATGAAATCCCGGAACATCCGATCTTTGGTCTCCAAGTCTGGCTCCACGAGAGTGAGATCGCTTTTAACCTCTGTACTCGGGCTAAAAAGATCGCTCATTTCAAACTGTTTGGGCCGGTCATATTCTAGCAGGCAGATGCCCCGGTCGGCATCAGTTCGGGCCCTTGCCCATTCCGAGAAATAATCGGCACGGAGATCGTCTCTTTTGATCAAACCTCCTTCATAGAAGATCTTCATATCCGGAAGAGTTTGGTCTGTTCCAATGACAAAACTTCGCCTTTTCTTCAGGGGGGTGACAGCTAATCCCCAGAGCAGTCCAGCACCGCCCCCGCTTTTTCTTTGATCGGTAGGTTTCGAGCTGGCTGGCTGGCTATGATCCCGAATATTTGTAAGATCTTCCCCTCTTGCCTCGGAATAACTCTCTCTCAGAGGAGGCGAGCTTGTCACCTGCTGGCACACCGAGGAAGTCGAGGAAGTCGAGGAAGTCGAGGAATGATCGACGGCCACCAAGATGGCATCCTGGCAATGCTCGCACTCGAATTTCTTTTGTCCGGGGGGGGGCATCTCGAAAGAAGTAGAAGAAAGAAATCCTTAAAAGTCAACTGATGAGAAGTTTGTCCAGCTCGGACAAACAACGGCGGTTTTGATCCGGGGTGCCGATGGAGATACGTAGCCAATCAGGGAGCTTATACCCTCTCATCGCTCTCACAATAATACCCTTCTTGAGTAATTCTCCGAAAATCCGATCACCATCTCCCACATTCACGAGGACAAAATTTGCATGGCTTGGGACAAACTCCCAATTCCGCTCGGCAAAGGCCTCCTCGAAAAAGCGCAAGCCTTCGGAATTGTTCTTCACCGTAGCTTCGATGTGATCCTGATCCTGAATCGCAGCCAAAGCTCCAGCCTGGGCAATCGCATTGGCGTTGAAGGGCTGCCTCGACCGATTGAGCATCCCCGCAATCTCAACGGACATAATGCCATAGCCAATTCTGAGAGCCGAAAGCCCCTGGGCTTTCGAGAAGGTCCGCATCACGCAAACATTTCGCCCGCCTTTTACATAGCGAATGGCGTCAGGAGCATCTTCCAAAAATTCGTGATAGGCTTCATCGAAGACCGCTACGACATGATCTGGAAGTCCGACCATGAAACGGTCGATCTCTTCCTGGCCCACCAGCGTCCCGGTTGGATTATTTGGGTTGGCAATGAAGACCAGGCGGGTCTCGGGAGTGATGGCCTCAAGCATGGCGTCGAGATCATGGACGAATCCTGGGTCTGGAACCTCAATGTAATCTGCCCCAAAAAGCGTCGCCATCAGTTTGTAAACTACAAACGCGTGCTCCGCCGCAATCAATGCCGCACCCGGCCTGAGAAAAGAATGGCAAAGTAATTCGATGATCTCATTTGAGCCATTTCCCAGGACAATATTTTCAAAAGCCACCCCATGCTTTTCAGCCAATGCCGATCTCAAACGATAACCTCCGCCATCGGGGTAAAGGTGTGCCTTTTCAATCTCTGCCATCATGGCTTTCTTGGCCTTTGGTGATGGTCCCAACGGATTCTCATTGCTGGCAAGTTTGATGATATCCTCCGGCTCCAGACCCAACTCCCGTGCCGTTTCTTCAATCGGTTTTCCTGGCTCGTATGGAACCAAATCACAAACCCACTGATTCCCGTATCCCGTGATGCTCATGGCGCGAACCTAGCGAACTTCCCATCCTCGGCAAGTCCCTTTGATTGGACACCCCCAACTCATCCCACTGGCAGCAATGATGGATCTGCCAATTCTCTTTCCCACGAAAATCGCAGGTTCGGGTTTGAGGGCGGCATCATCTGTCTTTCTAGGCATCGTCCTCAGGATCTTCACCCTCGGTGTGGGCAACCCATCGCCTTTAACATCAAACGAAAGTCATTCATACCATCTTACTTGCCCTTGCCATCCGCGTGACCATTCTCGGTTTAATTGTAGGATTCCTCTTCTCTGACGTCTTTAGTCGGTCAGACATGTCTGACGGACTGGGGCCTCAACAAAGAGGATCGCTTTGGGGGGATCTCGTCGTGCTCTTTCTTTCCGCCTCCGGAACTCTCATTTTCGTCATCGCTTTAATGAATCTCATTTCGGCAGCGCTTGGCCTGAAAGCCGTTGGTCTTCGAAGATCCGCCTCTACCGCTTCTTGAGCCCCGTGTAGATCGAGGCGATTCCCCCGCTGAGAGAATCGCATTTGCATTGCTCCAGACCAACTTTCCGGAACAGCGCAAGCATATCATCCCCATAAGGAAACTCCCCGATAGAACCAGCGAGATATTTGTACGCTTCGCCCTGGCCGGTCAAGAGACCGGCAATCTTGGGAAGAACCTTGTTTAGATAAAAACCATAAGGCTTCTTTAAAAGCCCCTTCGGTGTCGAAAAATCCAATACCAGAATATGCCCGCCTGATTTAATAACTCGGCTGATTTCCTCAAGCGCTCCCTCCCAATTTTCCATATTGCGCAATCCAAAAGCCACCGTCACAACATCGAACACGTCATCATCAAAGGGAAGATTCATCGCGTCAGCGACCTGAGTCTCTTGCACCCCGCTTTTTGTGGCATGCTCCAACATTTCCGGGCAAAAATCGGTTCCCAGCACCTTTGCATCAGGACATTTTCTCTGGATTTCCAACGCCAAATCACCTGTCCCCGTCGCCACATCTAGCACTCGTTCCGGCTTCCAGTTTTGGACGATCCGTCCCACCTTCTTTCTCCATAAAATATCCGTCCCCATGCTGAGAACATGATTAGTCACTACGTAACGGTCTGCGATCTTGGCAAACGCGCCTTTGACGAATTTAGGATCTTGTCCGCTCATGAATCAGTCGGAGGCTCGGGGAGAATATCGACGTAAACTCCAGGATCACTACCGGGAATTTCCACCGCCCCAACCGTCTTGGCATAAAACTCTTTTGGACCCACTCCGCCAATGAAGGCATACGAATATCCCGACTCTCGCTGGGCTTCCAGCGCCTTAAAAAGAAGCGCTTTCCCGAGCCCCAGTCCTCTCGCCGCTCCCGCCACTCCGGTCGGGCCGAAATATCCCTTTCCCGTCGTCTCGTAACACGCAAAGCCCAAAATCTCCTTTTCCTTTGTCGCGATAAAACAAGTGATCGGCTGACGTGAAAACGCCACCTGAACCTCACTCACCCACTTCAGCGAGAAATGTTCTCTGACAAAGTCCTCCACCAAATGTTTCTCGTAAGCTCCGGGCCGTCGCAGGATCACTCCCGACTCTGCCACCCGCGCATAAAGATCATGACTTTTCGGCAAGTCATACAGCCGCACCAACATGTCAATCATCTCCCCGTTAGCGTCACCTCGAATCCGTAAAAATCCAATCGCAATATCAGGAAGTTATTTGAGCGAACGAAGCCACTCTGATCATCAATCCATACGGGCTGCCTCGCCATGAAATTGATCCACCTCTTCGCGAGGAGCTCCTTGTCCTTCTCTCTCCAGAATGCCGCCACTCCCATAAATCAGAGGGAACCTCATCCTTCCTCCAAAATTCAAATCCTGATCCGCATAGTTTCCCTCCCCGTCTCTTTTCAGCCGATAACTGCCAGTTTCGAGATCCCACGTGAAACCCACTTGTTTCAAGTCAACAACTGTGTTTGCGCCAGCAGACGATAGGTCCCCTCTTTCTCCATCAATTCAACATGGCTTCCATCTTCGACAATCTTCCCGTCCTTCAGAACAAGAATCTTGTCAGCGCTCTTCACCGTCGCCAAGCGATGCGCAATGATCAGGCTTGTCCGTCCCTTCATCAACTTATCCAGTGCCTCTTGCACCAGTCGCTCACTCTCGGAATCCAATGCGCTTGTCGCCTCATCCAGAAGTAAGATTTTCGGGTCTGCCAAAACGGCGCGGGCAATCGCGACTCGTTGGCGCTGCCCCCCACTCAGCTTTACCCCGCGAGGCCCCACAAGGGCGTCATATCCTTCCGGGAACGCGTCGATGAACTCATGCGCATTTGCTTTCTTTGCGGCCTCAATGATCTCCTCCTCATTCGCTCCTGGTCGTCCGTATTCGATATTCTCCCGAATTGTCCCACCAAACAATAGGATCTCTTGCGGCACTACTGCCATTGCCGATCGGCGCGTCGCCACGGGGATTTCCCCGGCAGGTTTCCCATCAAAAAACATCGTGCCCTGATCTCCCTCATAGAAACCTAACAACAACGAAAACACTGTCGACTTCCCGGCACCACTTGGACCAACCACCGCTACGCGTTCACCGGCCTTCACCTCAAAACTCACTCCGTTGAGGACTTTTGTTTCCTTTCGAGACGGGTATGCAAAGACTAGGTCACTGGCAGACATCGATCCCGTGATCGTCTCACCCGAGCCCTCCCGATCGTCCTCGATTTCATGGTTAAGAATCTCACGGATCCGTTCAGTAGCCCCTTGTGTTTTCTGCAACTGACTCATGATGTCAGGCAAGGAGCCCAAAGATGCTCCCACAAAAATACTAAAGAGAATGAAGTGAGTGAATTCTTCACTCGTAATCTGCCCCTTTGACATCATTCCCGCTCCAAACCAAACCACCACCGAAATGGTCCCGAAGAGGATAAAGATAATGAAGCTCACAAACATCGCCCTCGCTTTCGATCCCTTGATCACCGTTCCCAGAAACTCATCAAGCGCACTGCGATATCGATCCTCCTCGAATCCCTCGTTTGAGTAAGCCTTCACGTCAGCAATTCCCTGCACGGCTTCTTCCGCCACAATGTTACTTTGGGCAAGATGATCCTGTGCCTCCTTGGACCACTTTCGGATTTTCCGACCAACAATAGCCACCACCAGAACGACCACTGGAATCATCGCCAGCATGAACAGTGAGAGTTTCACCGAGGCAACGAAAATAAAAATCAGGCCCCCGATAAAGGTCACCGACTGTCGGACCATTTGGGGAACCGTTGTGATGAGTGTTTCTTGAAGGATGGCCAAATCCGCCGAAAAGCGTGATCCAACTTCGCCGGTCCGTCGCTCCATAAACCATGGCATTGGCAAACGTACCAGGCGTGCGAAAACATCCTGCCGAAGATCGCAAAGCGCACTTTCCCCCGCTTTAATAAATCCTCGCACCCGCCAATAGGCAACAAAGGCTTGAATGCACAATATAATGAGGAGAGTCGAAATGACCCGATTGATCTGCTCGCTTACCTTTCCAGCTTCGACCCCGTTTTGCATCGCCTCCTGGGGTGAGCCAATCAAGCTTCCCAAATAATAGGGAAATGCTAGGGAAAGAGCTCCGGTCAGGAAGAGTGCAATGACCGATGGAATAAAAATCCTCCGATACTTACCGAGATAGCTGTATAGGCCGAAGGTTTTTTTCCAGTCGATCCGGCGGGATTTCTTTTCCGTTTTGGGCACGCCCGCAGTCAAACCTCCCTCGGCCGCGCCGTCAAATCATGACGGCCGCCGACACAGAAAAAAATCACAACCCTGGATTTCGAAAAATCCACCGAGATCACAACCCCGTGCGATTCAGCCAGAAAAGAACAGAACGCAAAGTCCTCTCCTTTTATAAAAGTTAAAATCACCTGATTATAAGGAATCAATAAGATCATTGATTTCCGGGTGGGATCCTGATGATTTTGTTTCATACTCCCCTCTATGTCGAAGGGACATTATTGCATCATAATCTTTTTGGTTCTGACAGGAGCGTGGTTTACTCTCAGAGTCATCAGCAAATCGAGCAACCCCAAAGGCCTCAAAATCAGC
>TARA_B110000037_G_scaffold222831_1_pt1 | contig 14707 bp, 13 predicted proteins | sample TARA_B110000037 | Tara Oceans TARA_B110000037 (sample SAMEA4397196) | marine metagenome | biome: Polar Biome; feature: [MIX] marine epipelagic wind mixed layer (ENVO:01000061); material: water (ENVO:00002006), including particulate matter (ENVO:01000060) such as... | depth 10-100 m
CCACCTGATTATGAGTCAGGTGCTCTAACCAACTGAGCTATAGGACCAATAAAAATTAATTCTTTTGAATTTCTTTTTATTAAAAGACTGCAAAGATATATATCTAAATGGTATTTACAAACAAATTTTTTATTTATTTTTTCACTAAATAGCGACTTAAAAGCCCTTTTTAACTTTAGTAACTTAAGGCCCATTCTATTTTATCATCTTTTTGATATAAGAAAATTTTCCGTTATTAATTTCTAGAATATAGTTAGCTTTTGGTAGTAAGGCTGTTTTTAATCGGGTATATTTTAAACCTACCATATTATCGTTTAAATTTTCTTTAAATAATAGCTTTCCAGACAAATCGTATAATTTCAAAGAAATATTTTCTCCAGAAAATTGATAGTATTGAATAACTATTTCAACATCAAAAGGATTTGGGAAAATTCCTAAAATTGCAAATTCATTGTTTTCTAATTCTTGAATAGGGTTAGGTTCAATAATTGTATCTACTATAGTAGTATCTATTGGATGTGTAATATGAATGTAATAAACAATCGTGTCACATTTTGCTGGCACGTAATCGTCACAGGCGACCAAAATAATTGTGTCAATTCCATCAAAAAGTAAATCAGATTGATAACTTAAGCAAGTATCATTATAAATAAGTGCTCCTCCATTTGAAGCATTGGCAACAAAAGTAGTAGTAACTATATTTCCTTGCAATTCATCATAAGCTAGGCAGTTACTCAATAAATCACCATCTTCTCCATACAAGTTTACTGTTTGTATACTAACTTTCCCATTAATTTCAAAATTAAGAATTACAGTATCACAAATACCATTATTATCGCAAGCAATTATTGTAATTTCGTCTAACCCACAGAAAGTACTATCTGCTTGAAAAGTAAAGCAATTATTAGTATCTATTATAAAATTCCCGCTTAAACCGCCTATTGTTGAAATACTATCTATAGTTGTTGTTAAATCATTAAACTGTATGCAATCTTCTAAAATACTATCATTAGAAAAAGTGTAATTATAGGTTTGGATATCATTTATTCCAATAATTTCTACAATTACTACTACTGTATCACATTGAACAGGTATTGTGTTTGAGCAAATTTCGACACTAAAATTTTGATTGCCGTAATAATTTGTAATCGTTTGAAATTCGTAACAAAATTCATTTATAATTACATTTCCAGAAGTTGCATTTTGTATAATAGCGGTATTTACATTGGGGCAAAGGTTACTTACATCAACTAGGCAATTATTTAACACAGAATTTTCATTCATGCTAACAAAAACCGTATCTTCTAATAAAGCAAAAGAAATATTTTGCCTTGGCGATAAAGGTGGTTTTATAGCTCCTGTATTAATAGATAAATGAGAATTTGCTTCCTGCATAACACTGTTATTATTGGCTGTGTACCAAGACGCAGAAAATTCGTCTGAAAAAATGGTGTCTTCTCTTTCTACATTAATATAATCTCCTTGTGCTTTTGTTTCATCTACAGTGAAAACCATATACCCATGATCTTCTATATTTACATATTCAATGTGGCTATTCATAAATTTTATGACACCGGGAACACTTCCCCCTAATGAGTTTAATAACCATTGCGGCAATTGACCTAAAGCTGTTTCTATAACATCTAAACCTGGAGAAGTAACACTGGTTACCACAAATTCTGTAGCTACATTCCCACTAGAAGTAGGTATATTATTTACCCAGGAAGTATGAATGTCTCCTGTTAAAACAACTGTATTTTTAATGTTGTTTGCCGCTAAATAATTTATTAACCTTTCTCTTTCATTGTTATACCCGTCCCACTGGTCTGCATTTACGGCTAATCCCAAAATCTCTAAAGGAGCCATCATCATTTGGTTACAGATAATTTTCCATTGAGTTGTAGTGTCTGCTAATTGCGTTTCCAACCAAGTAAACTGATCCTCTCCCAGTAATTTATGGTTTGGATTGTCGGATTGACTCATATTTTGCTCATCTCTGCCCCAAAGTCTAGAATCTATAATGATTAAATCTAAAAGATTTCCGTAGCGTAATTTCCTCCAAATTTTACTATTGTCGGCCGTGTCTGTTCTAATAGGCATCCACTCTTCATAGGCTTGAGCCGAGCTTATTTTTCTGTTGAGCCAAGGCCCTTCTGTTACCAAATCATGGTTTTCCGCACCATCTTTATATGAATCGTTCGCTGTTTCATGGTCATCCCAAGTGGTTATAAAAGGATATAACTGATGTACCATCTGTAACTGATTGTCTAGTTTGTAATGAGAATGCCTAGCTCTATAATCTTCTAGATTTATTGCTTCATGTGTTGGTAAAACCGTTCTTTCCCAATCATCTATAACTACAGAAGAACTAAACCCTCCAGATTCGTATTCATAATAATAATCTCCTAAATGGATTACTGCATCTAAATCATTTCTGTTTGCCATGCTTTCATATGCATTAAAGAACCCATGCTCATAGTTTGAACAAGAAGCAACTGCATATCTGGCACTTGTATTGTTTCCAATAGGAGCTGTTTTTGTTCTTCCAATAATAGAGTTTTTTCCTAAAGCTCTAAAAACATAGTAGTAATAAGTATTTGGCTGAAGCCCACAAACATCAATTTTAACAGTAAAATCTGACGAATCTGTTGTTTTTATAGAACCAAAGTTTACAATGTTTTGAAAAGCGGTATCTGTGGCAATTTGCCAATTTACCTCTAATTCTGTAGTGCTTCCAGAGAAAGGACTTACCCTTGTCCAAATCATTACTTGCTCTGGTAAAGGGTCTCCAGAAGCTACACCATGAAAAAAAGGTGCTTCTGTAAAACTTATCGAACTTCTAGTATTTTGGGTAGTCGCATTGCTTAATATCCCTAAAAACCCTAACACTAATAATACGCTAAACTTCATACTTTTAAAAGGTTTATTCATCTTTATATATTACACATCCTCTAAATATCCCCTATCTGTCTATCACTCCATTTAATGCTTGATTTATAGTAATTAGGGAGTTATGTACCTGAGAATAAAGATAGACTTTTTGTTTTCAAAACAAAGACAATAGATAAAATACTTCTGAAATATTATTTTATACAATTGTTCAGAAAAGAAGTCAATTACCTATAAAAAATATTATTTGGTTAAAAACTTTTACCACAGTCCTATTTACTAGGTGTATTTTTGTAGACTAAACATATACAAATGAAAAATATTATTTTTATAACTTTATTGTCTGCAATTATAACCACTTCTTGTGTTCCTACTAAAAAGTTTGATGAGCAAACAGCTTTAACAAACAAATATCTGGATGAAAAAGATGACTGTGAAGAGACCTTAAAATCTACAGAAGACCTTCTTGATGAAACTAAAGAACAACTAAACAACAGCACTAACGAAAATAAAACGCTAAAAAGAAATGTTTCTAATTTAGAAAAAGCGACAAAAAGTTTAAGTCAATTAGCTGATGAGGAAAAACAACTGCGACAAAAAACAAACAAAGCATATGAAAAACATATGTTAAGTTCAAGTGAAAAAGAAGAAAATTTAACACAAGACCTAGCTGAAAAAGAAAGGTTATTATCCAATAAAGAAGCCGTATTAACAAGTATTCAAAATGATTTAGAAAAAAGAGAGGGGGAGGTGAAAAGCATAAAGACTGAACTGGCAAAAAAAGAAACTGACTTAAACTCGCTGCAATCAAATTTGAAGGAAAAGTCGATAAAAATTGAGGAGTTAGAGTCTAAAATAAATGCTCAAAATAATGCTATGAGCAGCTTAAAAAACAATATAACCAAAGCGTTGAAAGAATTTACATCAGAAGATTTAACCGTTTCTGAAAAAGCTGGAAAAATCTATGTTTCTCTTTCAGAAAATTTACTTTTCAAGTCAGGAAGTTTTGATTTAGACCAAAACGGAACTACTGCTATTATTAAATTAGCGGAAGTTTTAGCAAAGCAAAAAAATGTAGATATTGTTGTGGAAGGGCACACTGATTCAGATCCGTTTAAAGGAAACGGTACTTTACTAGACAATTGGGATTTAAGTGTAAAAAGAGCAACGTCTGTTGTTCGTATTTTAGAAAACAATCATGTTCCTAAAGAAAAAATTGTTGCTTCAGGACGTTCCGATAATATTCCTTTAACCGACAATTCTACTAAAGAAGGAAAAGCAAAAAATCGTAGAACGGAAATTATCCTTTCTCCAGATTTAGAGAGCCTAATGGATTTATTACAGGCTAAATAATGTAAAATTACAGCCTAAGCTTGACCTAAATAAAAAATTATCGTTTCTTTGCAAAACAATGCAAAACAAAACTGGTGACATGTCTTTTATTGACCATCTCGAAGACTTAAGATGGACACTCTTTCGTTCTATTATCTCTATAGGTTTTTTTGGAATAATTGCGTTTTTAAATAAAAATTTCGTTTTTGAAAAAGTTCTATTCGGACCTACAAAGCCTGACTTTCCAACATTCAAGTTTCTATGTTCTCTAGGGGAGAAAATAAATATGGAAATGATTTGTATTGATACTATAAATTATAAGGTTGTAAATTTAGAATTGGCCGGTCAGTTCATGACGCATATAACTACTTCAATTGCTTTAGGTTTTATTTTTGCTTTTCCATATCTTATTTGGGAACTTTGGAAATTTATAAAACCAGGGTTACGCGCTACAGAAGCGAAGGCTTCCAGAGGAATAATTATTTCAAGTGCATTCTTGTTTTTTATTGGTGTTTTGTTTGGGTATTTTGTTTTAGTGCCTTTTGGAATCAATTTCTTATCAACCTATAGTGTGAGTGCTGAAATTCAAAATACCTTTAGCTTAAGTAATTACATAGGTTTTGTTACCATGTTCGTTTTAATGAGTGGTGTTATGTTTGAACTACCTGTTGCTACCTATTTATTAGCAAAAGCAGGAATAGTAGATGACACTATGATGAAAGAACATAGAAAACACGCTTCAGTTGCTATCCTGATTCTTGCAGCGATTATTACGCCTGCAGATGTTGGAACAATGATAATAGTAGCCATTCCTTTATGGTTGTTGTATGAAGTAAGTATAAAAGTTGCTGGCGTAGTAAGTATGAACAAAATCAAAAAACTCCATAAACAATAAATTATGAAAAAAATAGCAATAGGCGGAGACCATGCAGGTTTCGAATTAAAAGAAATAATGATTTCTTACCTTAAAAAAAAAGGATTTGAAATAGTCGATAAAGGATGTTTTAGTATCGATTCTGTTGACTATCCAGACTTTGCTCACCCAACTGCAGAAGCTGTTGAAAACAAAGAAGTAGATTTTGGTATATTAATTTGTGGGAGCGCAAATGGTGTAAGTATGGCAGCAAATAAACATCAAGGAGTAAGAGCTGCAATAGCTTGGGAGCCAGAAATTGCAAGCTTAGCAAAACAACACAATGATGCCAATATTTTAAGTTTGCCAGCAAGGTTTATTTCAATTGCCTTGGCTAAAGAAATAGTTGATGCTTACATTAATACAGATTTTGAAGGAGGAAGACACGGTAGAAGAGTTGATAAAATTGCTTGTAACTAAAACGATACCGGAGCAAGGTATAATTAAAAAATATTCTTGTTATAATTTTTTTTATGTAATTTTACAATCTAAACACTTAAGTTATGAATACTATATTTTTATTAGGAATGCCTGGTGGTGGCGAATTAATTGTTATTGCAGTTATTATTTTACTTTTATTTGGTGGTAAAAAAATTCCAGAATTAATGAAAGGTTTAGGTAAGGGAATTAGAGAATTCAACAGTGCAAAAGCCAACATTAAAGATGAATTGGATGAAGGAATGAAAGCTGAAGCTCCTGAAAAAGTTACTCCTAAAGAAGAAGATTAACCTTTTTATTTTCTTGTTGTATTATGCTTATTTGTAAAAGTTTTGTCAAAAGACATTTATAAATACAATTTTTTACCTTTAGAACTCATTATAATATTAATTCGATTTCTAAAAAACTATCCCAATGAAAAATTTTCTTGTGCTTTCTATTGTTTTTTTTCTACTAAGCGCTTGTGGTGACAAAGCAAATAACGCTAACGCTCTTTTGCCTGCCCCTATAGGTAGTGCAGATGAAGTATTGTTTGTAATAGATGACAATGTGTATTCTGAAGAATTAACAAAAAATATTAAAAAAACAATAATAGAACCTTATAAAATTTTACCTCAATCGCAAGCTAGGTTTTTAGTGTCTACTGTTAAGTATAGTAAATTAAATACGCTACTTAAAAGGTTTATCAATCCAGTTTTTATATTAATAAAAGACCAAAATAGTGCTCAATCTAGTTTTGTAAATCAATTTTTAACAGTAGAAGATCGAACGCAAATAAAAGAAAATAGTGCTACCGTTTTATATAAAAAAAACCTTTGGGCTAGAAATCAAAATGTAATGATTATCGTTGTAGAAACTGAGGATGATATTTTAACATTTTTAGAGCAGAAGAAAATAGATTTTAATACTTATTTTGACGAGAACAACTTATCTTTTTATAAAAAAATTGCCTATATAGATGGCAAAAACAACACATTAAATAAGCAATTTAATGAATTTCACAACTTATCTTTTGATGTGCCCATTGGTTATGTAATTGCTAAAAATGAAAATAATTTTGTATTGTTAAGAAAAGATGAAGACAAAAGTACTTTGTTCTTAATGATAGATATTTACAATTACAATGCGGAAGTTCCTATTAATAATTTAGGTATTGAAACCTTTAATAAATTAGGCCATCATTTAGATGGAGATAAAGAAGGCTCTTTTGTAGTAGCAGACACTACTTTAGGATTCGACATTGTTAAAACAAGCAAAAACAACCTCATAACGTTTGAAAATGCAGGCCTTTGGGTTATGGAAAATGATTATGTTGGTGGCGGTCCATTTATAAATCAATACCATATTGACAACCAAAACAACAGAGTTATTTATTTGGCGGGGATGGTTTATGGTCCAGCAGAAAAAAATAAGAAAAAATATATGCGGCAGTTTGAAGCGATGTTTAATACCTTAACTATTCACTAATATATACGTGCTGCTTCCGTTTAAAATTGGATTTCCCCACCTTACTTATAAGCTTCTTATAAGCAAATATTAATTAAAAACAAAAACAATTAAACATGAACAATATAAACGTAAACGCCTGGGTAGAATTAAAAAATGAAAATGCAGTACTAGTAGATGTTAGAACTTTTGAAGAGTATAACGAAGGTCATATTAAAGACTCATTACATATTGATATTTTTTCTCCAAGTTTTATAGTAGAAATAGAAAAATTAGAGAAGAATAAAGATTACTACATAATTTGTAAAAGTGGTGGTAGAAGTATGACCGCTGGGGAGGCTATGGAAAATATTGGTTTTTCTAAAGTTACCAATTTAGCTGGTGGAATGATGGCTTGGATGGGCGAACAAGTTTAATAAGTATGAAAGGTTTGATTTTAAAAAACTGAAATTGGTTTCGAGTAGCTAGATTGCTTTTTGCAATATACATGCCTTACAAAGGCTCTGTTTCTGGCGATATGTTTTATTATATTGTTGGTGGTTTATTGGGTTATCGGTCTATTTTTAACATCAAATGTTTAACAGGTACTTGCGTAGACGATTCCTGTTCTGCCAGCCACTAATACTTTAAATTACAAAATCAATAATATAAATGCCAACCTTTTTTGAAGGTGTTTATATTAAAAGCCTTTATCTTTACGGTCTAATTAATTTATCCATGAAAGAGTATATAGCAAAAACCCAATTCGGTTTAGAGGATGTTTTAGTAAAAGAATTGCAAGATTTAGGTGCTGAAGAGGTAACTAAAATGAGTAGAGCAGTTGGTTTTAAAGCAGATAAAGAAACTTTATACAAGATTCATCTTTGGTCTAGTGTTGCACTTAGAATAATTGAACCTGTATATGCTTTTACAGCGCAAGACACAGACGAACTCTACAAAAGATTACTAGAAGTAGATTGGTCAATGATCATGGACATTGAAGATACTTTTAAAATTGATGCCGTTGTTTTTTCTACGATATTTACCCATTCTCAATTTGCAGGTCTTAGAATGAAAGATGCAATTTGTGATTTTTGGAGAGAGGAGGTAGGAAAAAGACCAAATATAGATACACGTAAACCAAATTTTACTTTCATACTAAATATTTGGGAAGACCAAGTACAAGTTTCAATAGATTTAACGGGTGAACCGCTGTTTAAAAGAAGATATCGTACCCAAACCAATGACGCACCATTGAATGAAGTACTAGCAGCAGGGATTATAGAAATGAGTAATTGGGATAAAAAAATGCCTTTTGTAGATGCTATGTGTGGTTCGGGAACTTTCGTAATTGAAGCATTAATGAAAGCGACAAATACAGCTCCTTCTTTATTGAGAAAGAACTATGCTTTTATGTTTCAACCAGATTATGACAACAAACTTTGGTATAAAGTTTTGGATGAAGCTAAAACGCTAAAACAAAATGAATACCCAAATATAAAAGGTATTGAAATTGATGGCACAATGGTCAGCGAAGCAAATGAAAATTTTGTACGCGCAGGTTACAAGCCATTATTCCATTTAGAAGAAGGAGATTTCTTCAAATACAAACCAAAAGAAAAAGAAGGTGTTCTAATTATGAACCCTCCTTACGATATGCGTATAAAAAGTGCTAATATCAACAAGTTTTATAAGGAAATGGGCGACCATCTTAAAAACCACTATAAAGGCTGGACCGCTTATATACTTTCTGGAAATGTGGAAGCTTACAAAAAAATTGGCTTAAAGCCTACTGAAAGAATAAAACTTTATAATGGTAAAATTGAATGTAGATTACTAAAATTTGAGTTGTATTAAGCCATTTTTAATAAGATAAAAATCTTACTTTTCTTTCGTAAAGCTTTACTTCTACTGGCGTATACCCAATAAATTCTCCATCCATATCAATAGGGCATTCATTTTCTAATGCTTCTATTTTACAAGCAACAGCTTCTTTATAGAACACTTCTGAATGTTTTACGTGTAGACTCTTTTTTACATTATTCAAGTTCTTTATGTAATCCCAAATACTAACATCTCCTAGTATGGCTAGTTTTAACTTGCCGTCTGTTAAAGACGCATTGGGTGCAATGCCTAAGCCACCTCCAAAAAACTGACCATTTGCCATGCAAAGACTCATAACAGGCCCTTCCCAATTAAATTCTTTACTAGTAAATTTAATTTTTTGCTTTTTGTAAGATATAAAAGATTTAGCAATAGCTAAAATATAAGTAAAATTTGGACCAAAAACCTTAGAGCTGTCTTCTAATTGCTCTGCTACAAAGCCCCCAATCCCAATGTCTGCAATATTTACATAAAAACGACTAGCTTTTTGTTGTTGCTTATTATTAAAGGTCATGGTAAAAACATCTACTGCTGTAAAACTGTTTTTACTAATCAATTTCTTTAGTTCACTTACTGTATTAGCTGTTTTTAGTGTTTTTACAAAATCATTCCCTGTACCAATTGGTAATACCCCAAAAAGAATATCTTTTTGTGCAGTTGATTCTAAGTACCCGTTTATGGCTTCATTTATACTTCCATCACCACCACAAACTATAATAACATCTTTTTCTTGTTGAGCGGCTTCTTTGGCAACTTCTTTGGCTCCTTCTTTTGGTGTATATTTTATTTCTACATCTACCACATTACTTAAGACACTCAAAATCTCATTTTGAAGTTTTGGAAGATTTCTTTTATTTCCGTGAATAATAAAAGTTGCTTTTGGTTTATTTTGGCTCATACGAATACAAATAAAAGGAAAAATTATCTGTAAAAAAATTATTAACTTTGTGAAATCAATAAACTGATCAAATAAACCCACTTTTTATGAAAGATGATGATTACAAAGGCATATATTATAGCGAATATTTACAACTAGATAAAATCTTAAACGCCCAAGAAACAGAAACGGGTAAAAAAGGAGAAGAAGCACATGACGAAATGCTTTTTATTATTATTCATCAGTCTTATGAGTTGTGGTTTAAGCAAATTTTATATGAAGTAGGTTCTGTAATGGAATTCTTTCAAAAAAATAGCATAAACGATAGTGAGCCAGATTTAGCACGAGCTGTACACAGACTAAGTAGAGTAACAACTATTTTAACTTCATTGGTAAAACAAATAGATATCATTGAAACCCTTACCCCTTTAGATTTCTTAGATTATAGAGATGCTTTAAGACCAGCATCAGGGTTTCAGAGTATCCAGTTTAAACAATTAGAAGGACTTTTAGGTTTAAGAATGGAAGATCGATTTGGGAAAAACTATTATACTTCCGCATTGAAAGATTCTGACAAGAAAATTATAGAAGATATGGAAAAACAACCCAAATTCTTAGATTTGATTAATGACTGGTTAGAAAGAGTACCATTTTTTAAGGATGAATTTTGGGATAAATATACTAGAGAACATAAAGGAACAGTAGAAGAAGGTGTACATGACTTCTGGCAAGATTATTTATGTGCTTACGACAATAGTTTAGCGGAACCCGAAAAAGACAACTTAAAATATTTAGTTTCTGTCTGTTTTAGAGACATAGAGTCTGGCGAAAACCGTTTGAGTGCGAAAGCAAGTAGAAATGCTTTATTTATTATGTTATATAGAGATTATCCAATATTACACGCGCCATTTCAAGTTTTACAATCTTTGTTAGATATTGATGAAGTGATGTCTTTATGGCGTTTTAGACACATAAATATGGTACATAGAATGATTGGTGGCAGAATGGGAACTGGTGGAAGTACTGGTAAAGAATATTTACAAAAAGCATTGAATAAGCACTATATTTTTAAAGAAATAGCTGCTTTGACTTCTTTTATGATAGAAAGAAGAAACCTACCGAAGCTACCTGAGAAATTAGTGAAGAGTATGAGTTTTGGGTAAAAAATTGAAGTGTTCCCATTATCTTATTTATATAGTAAGAATGAGAGCGATACTGTTTTAAAACTCATTTTTCTAAAAAGAATTAAAAAATCAATATTTTTGTAGCTAACAAAGCCAAAACCTGCCAATTTTTAAGCAAATTTTGAAACGATGGAAGAAAATACAATAATGTCTAGAGAAGAAATAAACGAACAGTTTAATGAACTACTGAAGGGTGATTTTACAATCCTTTTAGAAAAAGTATCTAGTATTAAAACTCAATATGATGCAGCACACAGAATAGAGTTCAAAATGCAATTAGCCGCTTTTTTAGAAGAAGATGTTGTAGCTGAAAATAAGGAGGAAGAGCCTGAACCACCCAAAGAAAAAGATTTTAAGTTTCAAGCAGATGAGTCCACACATAGGTTTAAAGAACTTTACAATCAATTCCAAGAGAAAAAGAAAGAATATAAACAAGCTTTAGCAAAACAAGAAGAAACTAATTTTACTGCAAAAACAAAAGTAGTTGAAGACTTAAAAACTTTGACAGATGAAGAGTTTAATAACTTTGGCGAAATGTTTGCTCGTTTTAAAACATTACAAGAAGATTGGAAAAAAATAGGGGAAGTAAATAAAGCTAGATTCCAAACATTACAAACAGAATACAGTCATTTAATTGATAAATTCTTTTATAATGTAAATATTCATAAGAGTCTTCAAAACTATAGTTTTGAAAAAAATAGTTCGCAAAAAAAGGCGCTAATTTCTAAAATTCAAGATTTAATCTCAAATGATTCTATTATACAATTAGAACATTACATTAAAGCCTACCAAAAGGAATGGGACGAAATTGGACCAACTTTTCAAGAAGAGTGGGAAAAAGTAAAAGACGATTATTGGAACAGTGTAAATGCTATTTATTCTAAAATTCGAGAGCATTACTTAAAGATTAGAGAAAAGCAAAAAGAGTCTATAGAAAAGAAAGAAAGGCTAATAGAGGAAGCAAAAGTTCAATTTGAAGCACTTAAAGAAAGTACTAATCCAAAACAATGGAGCGAGCTGTCTAATAAGTTGAAAGAGTTACAACAAGAATGGAAAAAAACAGGTTTTTCTAAGAAAAGTAAAGATGATGAATTGTGGAATACTTTTAGAGATATTTCGAACGAATTTTTTGACCACACAAAAGTTCTTTACGGGAAACTAAATGAAACTAGAGATGTTTTTGAAGAAAAGAAAACCGCTTTAATAAAAAGAGCTGAAGCTTTAAAAGATTCAAAAGAGTGGAAAGATACTACTCAAAAGTTTTTAAAACTACAAGAAGACTGGAAAAAAACAGGGGCTTTAAGACCACAAAAAGACCATAAACTTTGGAATAAATTTAGAGGCGCTTGTAATTCATTTTTTGACAATAAAAAAGAATATTTCGCCACACTAGACGACAGACAAGAGGATAACTTAAAACAAAAAAAAGTATTAAGTGCTGAAATTGAAACAGTAAAAACTGTTGAAGAGTTAAAAGAAAAAATTGCAGCTTGGTGGGCAGTTGGATATGTGCCAAAGAAAACGGTTAATAGTGCTAATACAAAATTTACCCAAGCAATAAATACCGCTTCTAAAACTTTAAAGTTATCAGAAGATAGTAAAGAAACTATCCTATTTGAAGCAAAAATAAGAGCATTTAAAACGGTAGAAAACGGAGAAGTCTTATTACAAAATGAACAACGTTTTGTAAAAGAAAAAATGGATAAATTGAAAGACGAAATTAATCAGTACGAAAATAATTTATCGTTTTTTGGGCCATCTAAAGGCGCACAAAAACTAAAAGAAATTGTGGAGTCAAAAGTTTCTGAAGCAAAAGGAAAGTTAGCTGTTTGGGAAGCAAAAATTAAATTACTAGGTTAGTCTTTAGTAAAATTATACAGACGCTTTCAGTTTTAAAATTTCGTGATTTCTTAAAAAGAAACCGCCGTAAAATATTGTATAACTTAACTTAAGAAGTAAATCTTCTCTTATAAAACCTAAAGTACTTTTTTATAGCTAACTTTGCATTCTCATTACACAAGGAATTAGTTATGGAAATAGGAAAATACAATACTTTAAGAGCAACAAAAAATACCCCTCAAGGATATTATTTAGAAGATCAAGACGGAGAAGAGATTCTTTTACCGGTAAAATATATTCCTGCAGGATTAAGTATTGGTGATGAAATTGAAGTTTATTGTTATTTTGACTCTGAAGATAGACCAATTGCCACTACTTTAACCCCAAATATTGTTTTAGATGAAATTTCTGTTTTAAAGGTTAAGGAAGTCAATGAATATGGTGCTTTTATGGATTGGGGAATTGCAAAAGATTTATTTGTACCCTTTGCTGAGCAGAAAACTCCAATGGTAAAAGGAAGACCTTACATTGTAATAATGTATTATGATGAAGAGTCTAAACGTTTAGCTGCTTCAAGTAAATATAGCGATTTTACAAATGATGAAAATCCAGATTTTAGAGTTTGGGAAGAAGTAGATTTAATTATTGCTAACGAATCTGACTTGGGTTACAATGTAGTTATCAACGGAGAAGTAGAAGGGCTAATGTATTATGATGACGTATTTAAGAAAATTCGTTATGGGGAAAAAATGATTGGCTACATCAAAAAAATTCGAGAAGATGGAAAAATTGATGTTTCTCTTCAAAAACAAGGTTACGCCAATGTAAGAGGAAACTTAAAAGTAATTGTTGATGAGTTAAAAATTAATAATGGACATTTAACATTTAACGATAAAAGTGATCCAGAAGCTATAAGAAAATACTTTTCTATGAGTAAAAAAACTTTTAAAAAAGCAATTGGTGCTTTATATAAAGATAGAATTATTCGTATTGAAGAAGATGGAATTCATTTGGTGTAAATCACTAAAAAACTTCTTTTACATAAAAACATTCTCCTTAAAAAGAATTACAATTACCTTCTAGTCTTTTAAAAGAAAATACAAGGCTTTGAACGTTTAAAAGCATCTCTAATTATATTTAAAGACACTTCTGCCTTGTTAAGTGCTACTTCAATAGTACTTATTTATAAAAATAATTTGTATATTGGTCCAACAATTGAAACTTTCTAAAATGCAAATGACCACACTTTTTACTACTATTCTTTTATTTGGGTTGAGCTTAAATTTAAGCGCACAACATACAAACGTTTTAATAAGCACCGCTAATAGTCCAAATGAGCCGTCTATTTTTATTAGTCCTTTAAATACCGACACAATGATTGCTGCTAGTAATATCAGAAATTACTATTTAAGTTATGACGGGGGTTATAACTGGACAGAACATACTTTATCTTCTACTTATGGTGTTTGGGGCGATCCAGTAATTATTGCTGATACGATGGGTCATTTTTACTTTTTTCATCTTTCAAATACTGGTGGTGCAGGATGGATAGATAGAATTGTTTGTCAAAAATCTACAGATGCAGGGCAAACATGGAATAATGGAAGTTTTGCAGGCTTAAATGGCGCTAAGGATCAAGATAAGCAATGGGTTGTTGTCGATAAAACGAATAATACCCTTTACATGACCTGGACTGAATTTGATACTTATGGCTCTAATTCTCCTTCATGTAAAAGTAGAATTTTATTTTCAAAATCTTTGGATACTGGAACCACCTGGAGTAGCCCACTAAGAATTAACGAAACAGAAGGTGATTGTATAGACGAAGACGAAACAACGGAAGGCGCAGTCCCTGCCGTTGGTCCAAACGGAGAAATTTTTGTTGCTTGGGCAGGTCCAGACGGCTTGGTATTTAATAAATCTTTA
>TARA_B110000037_G_scaffold95684_1_pt1 | contig 14706 bp, 16 predicted proteins | sample TARA_B110000037 | Tara Oceans TARA_B110000037 (sample SAMEA4397196) | marine metagenome | biome: Polar Biome; feature: [MIX] marine epipelagic wind mixed layer (ENVO:01000061); material: water (ENVO:00002006), including particulate matter (ENVO:01000060) such as... | depth 10-100 m
GGTCACCGCCTTTTTTGAAAATCCCTAACAGTAATGTTAGGGATTTTTTTTTGACCTATATATAATCAACGCCTCCAAACTCTTACAGTTAGTAATCGGTCATACTTTTATACACCACCCAAAGAATGAAAAGACCGATTAGAATATCAAATACCCACATGAATTAAGATGTTATCATATTATAGATTGGGTTTATTAGCACGAGCAAGATGCGCGCACTATCGGGGGTCTAATTTTTATTTGTTTATTCTCACCTCCCACCTTTTTGTCTATTATCGTCTTTACACAACATTTGTCCGTTGTTGAGTTCTGTTTTTCCGCCTTTGTGCCAAGGTTTGATGTGGTCGGCTTCCATTTGTCCAATTTCAAAATGGTCGTCACAAACCGGACAAATTCCTTTTTGTTGTTCGTAGAGTGTCCGTTTTTGGCTTTGGGAAAATACCCGAATATTGAGGTGCTTTTCTTTGCCTGTTAGTACATAGGCATATATCCCTTTCTTTTTGGTCACATCATCATCTTGCATCAAGCGTGCAATTTCTTTTTCTAGCGTTGGAGAATCCCAAGCATTGTCTTTATGCGCGTTATACAGCTCTCCCCAAGGGATGCCTTTCATTTCTCGGCGGTAATTAGAAAACACGGTTTCTACCCAATTGATTACTGCCAGAAAATACAGCCACAATTCATTGGCGTTGGGTTGGTTTTGACGTTCTGCCATATAGGCTTCAATAGCGCCTTCTGAATGCCAATCAATAGTGGTTTCTAGATAATCTTGGCGAATGGGCGCCCCGCTCAAATACTTACTTCCCATGCCGTAGGCAGGGCAACCGTTTTTACTAAAATGCCGTTTGGCATCCGTAACCCAAGCCCCCGAATAGACTGCATTGCGGAGTTCTTGGTGAGTGAGCTCTTCGCCAGCGATATTAATGGTTCTAAACCATTCTAGTTTTTCACTGGCTGCGCCTTCACAGAAATACACCATCAGTTTATAGTTTAGGATTTGTGCCTGTTCATCGTCTTGGAGGTTATGAAAATAGCGCATATCCACGGAAAAATCGCCTTGAATATATTGACAAATGGACACCGTTCGTTGCTGTCCGTCTATGATTTCATAATTGCCGTTCTCACGCACTGCCCAATACATGACGTTTAATGGAAAGCCTTTACTGACGGTATGGATCACGGCATCGCGCTGATGCTCTTTATAAACAAACTCGCGTTGGAAGGGCGGACGTATGTCTAATTTACCGCCATAGCCACGTACACCGCTTTCTTGGTTGTCCACATAGCCCTCGGTCAATTCTTGGATGGTAATTTCTTTGAGTATAATCTTCATTTTTTAGCTTCTTTTTTAATGGTGTGTTTGATTTTTAGCATCGCCAAATTGAGTTCAATGGTAGTTTCACTAGAAGTGTCTTTTGCAAATTCACTGTTGAGAATATTCCCAATCAGCGCCCCGCTTTTTTTTAGGAGGGTTTGTTGTTTGGTGTGGTCTTTTTGTAGGGCAAGCGCTTTGGCTGTTTTGCTAAACTCGCGCACCTTAGCAAAGGTTTCCACAATGTGAAGGGTGGCTTGTGTGGCTTGTTTCGATTTTAGAATGGTGGCCAACATATACAGTCCTTTTTCGGTAAATGCCTTGGGAGGGGTTCTTCTTTTTGTGGCATTTGCGGTGGAATTTTTCCACCGCAAACCCGATAACTCTTTGGTATTTAATTCGATAACATAGCCTTTTAAAAACTTTTCGGGATGGGTTTTAACAGCTCGGTTCACCTCACGTGTGGGCACGCCATACAGCTCTGCCACATGATGGTCGAGCACTACATGCTTGCGCCGTACCCGTACTATTTTTGTGCTAATAGCTTCCTGAGCCAAAGTGAATTTTCGTTTAGCAGCCATGGGAAATGCGTTTGTTTTTGATTAAGATTCTTACATATTTGGGTTTTCCATTAATACTACCCTCTTTATCTTTAATTAAACCATGTGACTTGAAAGGTATGGTTTTAGTTTTCCGATAATCATTTGAACTTAAAATCTCAAACTGCTCAGGATTATACTTATCCAAAAAGGTTATGGGGACGCCCATAGCTCCTTTGTAGTTCATGGGTATTTCTTTAGTTTTATCTACATTAATAGCATCGTAATTGTCGTATTTGGGGTAGTCTTCTGGGGTGTAGGTTTTGTATAAAAGCAGGTCTTCGTGGCGTTTGGCAATATCCAATTTGGTGAACCAATGTACGCCTGAAACTCTTATCATTCCTTCTTTTCTGTCATTAGCGGTAGCAGTGTCTTCATAATTTGAAATAAAATGTGCAGCTCATCCTCTAAAACCGATCCCTAACCATATTTTGTTATCCTTTATGAGTGGGAATATTTCTTTGTAAGTAATGGCATTTTGATGTCCAACAATCACAAACTTTTTGTCGTATTGAATCAGTTGTGCTACATATTCTCTAAACAACGAAAAAGGTGGGTTGGTTACCACGATATCCGCTTGTTTTAGAAGTGCTATGCTTTCTTCACTTCTAAAATCCCCATCGCCTTTAAGATATTGTACGCCAATCTCCTCAACGTCTGGTGTTTTGTTGTTGTTTTTGTCACCATAGTATTCCAAATAAATCGCCCGTTCGCTATCGTGTTGGCTAAACAAATCTCGGTGTTGGTTTTGATAACAGGTGGTTATGAGTTTTTTTAAACCTAAATCTTCAAAATTATAGGAGAAGTAATGAAAAAAGTTACTCATTCTAGGATCATCACAATTGCAGTACACGACCTTATTTCTAAAGTGTGCTTTGTAATGTTTGAGCTCGTTTTCTATATCCGTTACTTGGGTATAGAATTCGTCTTTTTTGGCATTTTTGGCTTGGTGTAGGTTTTTGTTTAGGGCAGTTTTGGGCATAGACGGGTTGTTGAGTTACTATTGTGTTATAGTAATTCAATACCGTACTTATCGAGCTTATTGGTTCGTGTAGTTTTAGATTTGAGTTCTAAGACTGTGTTAAATGTAATAAAAATAGTTGGATTATTTCCCAGGAAAGTTGCAATCTCCTAGAATAGGAAGCTATTTGCGGTGGAAAATTTCCACCGCAAAAGGGGTATCGTGTTGATTTTTAGCGTATTATTTAGGTAATAGAGATGCCAATGTAAGCTATTTTGACAATACCATATATTACTTAGAAGAAACCAAGTACGGGAAATAGGTGATCATAAATACAATCAAAAATGTAAAGGCAGCAAAAGCCACAGCTCCAGCAGAAACATCTTTAATGAATCCTATTTTGGGATGATTTTTTTCATGTACAAAATCGGCAAGTTTTTCGACCCCCGTATTCATACCTTCGATACTCAACACTAATCCCATCGTTATGGTTTGATTGATCCAGTCTTGTTTTGAAATCTCTAAAATAAAACCTAATAAAATAGTTAATGAGAAAATGATACTCTGAGCCATAATGCTATGCTCTGTTTTCATTAAAAGATACAATCCTTTAAATGCATATTTTAAACCGTTAAGCCTTCCTTTTAAAAAAGATATCATTCTATTCAATTTTTTTTGGTGTTACTATTCACTACTGTTTTGTAAAATTAGTGATTTCCAAATAGAAATGTTCCAACGAATAATTTTTTTTAAAAGAATTTTATATGCCTCCTTAATCGTAATTTATCTTCATGATCATCACGATTACTTAAGGCGTTTGCATTGATGTTTTTAATTCGTATTTTAATTTTATAATTTCAAATAGAATTTATTAATAGCTTTTTTTTCGTACTTCACTAAACCTCAAATATTCCAAATTTCCATTAGCTTCTAATATATCTTCTTCGACCATTTTTTGTATGCGCATGGAATAATAGGTTAATGGAATAGAACCAAGTGTGTCTTCCATTTTTTGTCGTGCAATGATTATAATTAGCGCTTGTTTGGAGTATTTTAAAGAAATACAAGATAGTAAAGTATCATCTATAAACTTAATATCAGTTTTTTCTAAAGCTGAAATCCGCTTTAACTCAAGCTTCGTTAGAGGCTGATTTTTGATAGGGAGCTGATTTGTTTTTTTCATTTTAACAAGGGGTGAAGTTTATGAAATTTATTGTGTTCAAATTTGTTATTCATTTAAAATACGTCAAGTTGTATGTTTTAAATTAATTAAGTCGTTTTCTTATATCAAATTTAAATTCAATTTCGTAAGCCAATGAAAATTCAATTTCATTATTTTTAAGAAACCAATACAACTCAATGATTTTTGGTGAGGATAAATAAGAAAGGTAATTCCAACCAGTTTCAAAATCAAAACCTTCTTGAATAAAAAAGAGCCAATTTTTTAAGTTGTCTAAAATTTCTGACGGAATGCCTAGTTCCGCTAAAAAAGTATAATTCTCTCGAATTAGTTTTCTGTGTTTTTTTTCGAATTCCATAGTCATAAAGATGAATTGAATTTTGACATACTATTGTTTATTTTCTTTTAAGCCTGTTTGAATAGATCGTTGTAATCTCAGGATAATTTTTTGTGTTTTTCTGTACATAAGTCAAGCCTTGTTTTATTCTTTTTTTTAATTGAGGTGATGCTCGCCCTTCATCCAATAATTTTTGTGTTTCATCCACATATTGATTTGCGAGTTCTATATGTCCTTGTTTGTGATTTAAACAGGCTAGAAATATTTTGAAATCCATTTCGTTTGCGAAAAAATTATACCCCTTATTAAGCACTTTTTTCCTTCTCTTCATTAAGGCGTTACTGTCATTAACTCCAGCCCATTCCACTACTGATAAAAAATGGAATTCATATATTTTAGGGCTAAAGTCACAGAACCATCACTTAACGAAATGAAACAATTAATTTTATTTATAATATCTGATGTATCCATTTTAGTATAGTATTATACTTTTTTAAAGTGCAAACCGTAGTCGTCTATGCCTTTTAATTTTTTAAAATAGTTTTCGATTAATTCTTTATCTTGTTCCTTAGTGTAGTAAATAACGAAGCCGGTGTATTCAAGCATTTCTACGGAACTGATGTAACACGGACAGAAGTTTTGAGCAATAGTTTTGGTTAGTATTTCAAAAATAACTTCATCGTAAAATTTATCGAAGTAAAGTTCGCCACTTAATAGTTCATCATCATTTATTCCAATAGATTGACCAGAGCATTTTTTTTTGTAAAAAATATCTATTGAAAAATTAGTTTTAGAATGTTCTTTTTTAGTTTGTATTATATTATTAGCGTCTGAATAATACGCATTTCTTTTTTCTATAAATCCTATAACATCTTTTATGTTGGTGTTTTTGATAACAGCAGATAAATTAGAGTACGATGGACATTTGGGTGTAAATGCCGTAAGAAAATGTTGTATGATTACTCTCTCGAGGTCTGCGTTAAGATTTGTATTAGGTTTAAGGCTTTGCGGTAAGTTAGTTTTGCAAAATAAGAACATCCATCATTTAATTCTTTTGCTTTTTCTATACTGTTAAATGAATGTTGCGAATCTTTTATATCAATGCAGTAAAATTCATTTTCTGCGGCTATTTCTTCATCGTCTTCATATATGTCACTACTGTAATTATTGATTTCTATTTTAAAATTTTCATCAAATAGTATGAATTTCCAATACTCATTATAGCCTCTAAAATCATTCATAATTTTCTGACAATACGCATACAAATCTATAGCCCGTATTTCACTGACATAATGATACATACCGTTTTTGTAGTTCGATAGGGTTTCTGGGGTAAAGAAGGGATAAGTGTAACCATTGCACGCGATACTAACGTCGTGCTTTTTTAGAGTAAAATCAGCCAGTAATTTATAGAGTAAAGGCGTGAGATAATCACTTTCAATACAAACATCTTTTTTATTTTTAGTTATAGTATAAGTAGTGTCTTTTAAGAGATAATCTTCCTCAACAATTTCTTCTATTTCTAAGGCATTTTTTGAAATTAGTGTTAGTTTATACTTTTTGTTTTTATCAAAAAAAGGTTTTAATAGCGGGTATAACGCTTTTGCTTTAAATGGTTTCGCTTTTAATTTATCAATAAAAGGGGCCCTTTCTCCACGTTCTGTTTTAAAAAAACGTGAAGTTGTTTTATTATGAATTAAGTTTAAGCCTGTAACTATTCCCATCGTTTATTTATAGTTTCCATTAACATATTTCAGAGTGCGTTTTTCTGTGTTGATGGTGATTTTTTCGTCACAATCGTTATCATTAGTTACAAATGTTTCCCTTTCTGTGATGGTGTTCTCAATAAGTAAATCAAAAAAACCATTCGTTTTATTACAGGAAACACTTAAAATTTTTTTATGGTCTGTGAATTCTCCTGCACAGTGAGTGTCCCATTCCCCACTAAAACTATCAATGGTATAATTTTTAACACATTTTTTAATGCATTTGACTCCACTACAAAAAGAGAAATGGTTTCATATTAGAAAGGGTTTGGACCTGAGCTCCCACGATAATAGACCCTAACGCCAAAAGCGTTTTTGTTTTTGGCAATGGCATACGTGGTGGTATCTATTTTTATGCGTTCCAATCGCACGGCACTCGAATCCCATTCATTGGTTTTTGCACTTTCAAAATAGGTGTATTTGATTTTTCCGGTTTCAGTATCTGTGATCAGGATGTAGCTATTAAGTGTAAAATGATCTCCACTCGCCTCTGCAATTTCTGGAATCACAACAATGGTTTCTTTAGGATTATCTGGGTGTATTTTTGAGACCATCAAATCTGTTTTTACGTTCTCAATATTTAGGTTCAATTGCTCTAAAACATACGGAATAAGATTAAGTTCTTGTTGCGCACAACCGTTCAATCCGATGAAGAGTGTAGTTATTAATATCAAGTGCTTCATTATAATTTTTTAAGTTTATTTATAATTTTCAACGTTTCTTTATCGGTAATATCATTTAGATCAAATTTATCACCCCAGAAATAGTAGCCATTTTTATCTTTTGCAAAGCACCCACAATCGTCACACGTTTTAAATGTTTCATAATCGACAGCGTCCATTATGCCATTTGCTCCAAAAATATAATTTTTGTCTTTTGCATAGTCTCCAATAATTTCAAATGTTGATACATCAGCTTCAGGTATTTTACAAAAAAAACCTCCACCAAACATAATATGATGAATGTAAATATTGTTTTTGTCTTTGTAAACAAAGTTATCAATACGCCCATAACTCCCAATATATTTAAAACTTAGTGTATCTATAATTGACTTTAGAGGGCTCCCATCACAATAGAATTCCGTAATATATCTGTCGATAGAAACCCCTTCTAAATGATCTTCCATTGTTTTAAACCCCAAATCACCATTTTTAGATATCCACAATCCAGCTGCTACTTCAGTCCAGTTTAACGATGTATTGATGCTATCAATTGCAGTTTTGTGATTTATTAGTCTTTCAGTCCTACTAGTTTCAGATGTTTTTTCCTTTTCTTCTTGTTGTTGATTAGCAGTTTGTTTGCAGCCGATTAAAAATAAGAGGACTATGAATATTATAATTTTAGATAGTATTTTCATTGGGTTTTATTTTTTATAATTACTATTCTCATAAAGTATCTTTTAAATGGGTATTTATATCGCTTCCCTTTAATCCGCCTCTTTATACTCAAACTCTACTTTAAATTCTTTTTCTGATGCGCTTTTCCCAAACTGAAACAAAGTAAAATATGGGATGTCTTTGCGATAATAACTTCCTTTGTTTTGTCAATTTTTACATCGTCTTATATTTTTTGTATTGTACGGCCTACAAGTTCGCACTTGTTGGTTTTTAAACTATGCATACCAACAACACTACGTGTAAATACAGTATCCTAAAAACTAACTAAAAAATTGAATTGGCTAAAATGAAGAATCAGATTTGAGGTCTAAGTCTGTTGTAAATGTAATAAAAAAATAATTATTTCCTTCCAAAAAGACTATCCATGATCGTACGAATACCTTTAAAACCAAAGTAAATTGCTGCACCACAGATCAACATCCCAGCAATCACTAAAGGGATGTAGAGCGGTTTGTCGGGATTAGTCAATCCCGCATGTAGAATGAAAGGGCCTAAAAATGCTAAAAACAGAGTAATCCCCATTGTTTTAAGTCCATCAACTAAAAGGTCTTTATTGGTTCTTGGTGTGTCCATCGGAATAGTATTTAAGTGCGTTTCGTACATTTTTATGAGTCTCTAATAACTGGAGTGCTTCAGCTTCAGGAATCGTTAACTGGTCCATAAGCATCTTCACACCACGTGCCACCAATTTATCATTGCTAAGTTGCATGTCCACCATTTTATTTCCTTTTATGCGTCCGAGCTGTATCATACTTGCAGTGGTAATCATGTTTAACACTAGTTTTTGTGCGGTACCTGCTTTCATACGTGAACTTCCAGTGACCACTTCAGGACCAACGACAACTTCAATCGGGTAATCCGCCACTTTAGCGAGTGGACTCCCCACATTACACGTCACACATCCTGTACTAATTTGCTGCTGCTGACAGGCTTCTAAAGCGCCAATTACATAAGGCGTGGTGCCAGAAGCCGCAATACCAACTACCATGTCGTTAGACGTTATAGTATGGGCTTGTAAATCCTTCCAGCCTTGTAGCGTGTCATCTTCAGCAAATTCAACTGCATTTCGGATCGCGGTATCTCCGCCCGCAATCAGTCCAACAACCATACTCGCTGGTACGCCAAAAGTAGGTGGACATTCAGAAGCATCCAAAATTCCCAAACGTCCACTAGTACCTGCACCCAAATAAAACAAACGTCCTCCATTTTGAAGGTGTTTTACAGTCTGTGTAACGAGAGCTTCAATTTGTGGAAGTGCTTTTTCGACTGCTTTAGGAACACTTTGGTCTTCAGTATTAATGACCGACAAAAGGTCTTTAATAGATTTAGTTTCTAGATGATTGTAATGCGAATCTTGTTCGGTGGTTTTTGTAAAACTCATACACAAAAATAGAATTTTTGAAACACTTTTATACTATTCTAAAACTAAACTCGCGCTATAGGTTTCAGAAAGTCTAAAATAGCCCATCGGATAATGGTCTGGATTGGTCATATTATAGAGGTTCCCGCGCACCGTTGATGGTGTTGTGCTAAAAGGATTGCCACCGTCTTCGGTTTGCTCAATCAATATGGTCATGAAATTAAAATGTCGTTCGTCAATTCCCATGATTTTAATAACTGCTTCATCACCTGCTTTTAAATCTTCATAAAAAAAAGAAAACGTAAAGAGATTCCCTTGATAGAATTCATCTTTAGTAGCTAAATACCTTTGGAGTCCAAAGTCAAGCAGATAAAAATCATCACGTTCAGCACTGTCTGTATAAGACACAAGAACTTCAATTTCATCACCTTCAAAAAGAGTACTGTCACCTTGTTCTAAGTCGTCAATAGGTACGGCGTGCATCAATTGCTCTATGGAGGATTCGTAGGTTTCATCAGCATACACTATTCTTAATTTATAATCCGTATCAAAACTTGGTGTAAAGTCTAGCCTGAAATCATTTTTAAGCACGGCATCATATTCAAAGTCGAATGTTTGGTTGTTGCTAAGGTCTAGCAGCTGGACAGTAGCATCAGAAACAATGGTATTTTCTTCTTGGTAAAAACCGCCAGTCAAACTCAACTTTATGACTTGCGTTATCGATTCATTAGGCGTCATTTCAAGCGATGCTTCTACAGCCAGACGTGGAGTTTCCGTTGGTAAATCGAGCTGAACAACTTCTTCGCAAGCACTGTAAATAAATCCAAGACAGATGATTAAAATTAATTTTTTCATAGTTCTAAAATTTAAAGTTATACGTCACAGCACCTATAGCACCAAACAGTGATAATTTGACCGCTTCGTTCTGACCCGTTTCTTGATTCTCTCTGAAATTTAACGACTGTGTGTTTTTTCGATTATACAGATTATATATACTAAAAACCCATTCGCCTTTCCATCGTTTATCATTCTTAGGTTTTGGCGTATATGTTCCCGAAATATCAAAACGATGATACGCGTCTAAACGGCTCGAATTTCGAGCTTCAAAAGTTGGCACAACCAAACCATTGTATGAATATTGCCCGTTAGGGTAGGTGGTCGGTTGTCCAGTTTGGAAAATGAAATTAGCATTTAACTTCCATTTTTCAGTTAGGTTATAATTGGATGTAATGGAAATATCGTGTGTTTTATCGTATGGCGTATTGTACCAATTCCCAGTATTGATTCCAGGTTCAGAAGCATTTTGACCTTTGGTTTGTTGTTCAGATTTTGATAGGGTATAAGCCAACCACCCTGTAAATCGACCTTTGTTTTTTCGAAACAGAATTTCCATTCCATACGCTCTAGAACGACCGTTGAGTATCACTTGTTCAATGGCGTTGTTAGCAATTAAGTTAGCGCCATCAATATAATCAATGCGGTTTTTGATGATTTTATAAAAACTTTCGACTTCTAAGGAATAGATATCATAATTTTTAAAATACCCAACAGCAACTTGGTCTAAGATTTGGGGTTGAATAAATTCTCCACTAGGCGCCCACACATCTAATGGAGCTGGTGAAGTTGTGTTTGAAAGTAAGTGTAAATATTGAGTCATTCGGTTATAACTCGTTTTTAGTGAAGTGTCATCATTTAATTGGTAAGCCAACGCAAATCGTGGTTCGAGATTTAGAAATGACTTGATCACTTTTCCATGGTTATCACTTCGAGATCCAATAGGATTTATTTTTTCATACAATTGTAAATCGCTATTAAATTCGACTGCTTGGTTGTTTTCGTACACATTTAGTTTGTCCTGTCCCAAGCGTAAAAACGAACTCAAACGCGCGCCGTAGCTAAGCGCTAAGCGGTCCGTTAATTGCTGATTAACATCGATATAAATAGCGTTTTCAAAGGCGAATTTATTTATTAATTCTTCTCTGTTAATCCCAGAGCTTGGGCCATTTGGGCTGATTACTCCTGGATTAAATCGGTAGTAGGTACTATGAAATCCATATTCGAGTTTATAGCGGTCATTAATATACTGCTTAAAATCATATTTGATATTCATATTTTGAATCCCTGAATTCCATTCAAATCCTACAAAATTTAAATTTAAACCATAATAGTAGTCGGAATAAATAAGAGATAAATTAGAAAACAATTGATCTGAAAATAAATGATTCCAACGAAAGTTAACCACAGTGTTGCCATAAGTGTTTTCAAAACTGTCAGAAATATTAAAGACGTCTCTTCCAAAATAACCTGAGAGATAAATGCTATTTTTTTTGTCGAGGTTATAACTCAGCTTGGTGTTTAAATCATAGAAATAAGCAACATTGTTTAGGTCAAACAATGGTAAAAATAAATGCGCATAAGTGGTGCGTCCTCCTAAAAGAAATGAACCCGTTCCTTTTTTTAGAGGCCCTTCAAGCAGTAAGCGACTGGCGACTAAACCTAATCCTCCGTTGGCATGGAATTCATTTTTATTCCCATCTTTTTGATAAATATCTAAAACCGAGGCCACACGTCCACCATACTTTGCTGGAATACCGCCTTTGTAGAGTTTTAAGTTTTTGATCGCATCAGGATTAAATACAGAAAAGAATCCAAATAAATGTGAGGAATTAAATATGGTTGCTTCGTCCAATAATATTAAATTTTGATCTGTGGCTCCACCACGTACATTGAAACCAGCAGCACCTTCGCCGCCACTAGAAACACCTGGTAAAAGCGTAATGGCTTTGATGACATCGGCTTCGCCAAAGACCACTGGAATTTGTTTAACCGTAGAAGCATTTAATGAGTTGACACTCATTTGAGGGGTTTTGATGTCTAAGCGTTCAATATTAGTTTCAATCACGACTTCGTCCAAAGTTTCTTGCGCCTCTACGAGTGTGAAGTTTTGAGAAATATTGCGGTCGAGTGTAATTGTTTCTTGTTGTGTTGTATACCCCATTGTGCTCACGGTAATTTCGTAAGTACCTTTATTTAAAGTAATGGAATAGAATCCGTATTCATTAGAAATGGTTCCAGTTTTAAGATCAAGAATAAGGATGTTAGTACCAATTAAAGTTTCTTGTCCTGCAGCTTCAAATATGGAGCCACTAAGTGTGAATTTCTCTTGGGAATAGCATTGTAAACTAAGACCTACAAATAGGAAAAAGATGAGCCGTGTCATTGGTTAATTTTTAAGTTGTAAAATTAAAATAAAAAGCACCTTTAAAAGGTGCTTTTAACAAAACATTTTGATAGAATTTTTATCCTATAATGTTATTTAGCGTGGCGCTAGGACGCATCGCTTTGTCTGTTTTTTCAGTATTTGGAAGAAAATAACCCTCTGTTTCTATTGAATGTCCTTGAACATTTATTAATTCTTGAACAATGGTATCTTTATGTTCTAAAAGTGAATTTGAAATACTTTCAAACTCAGTTTTCAAGTCAGTATCATTGCTTTGAGCAGCTAAAGCTTCTGCCCAATACAGGGTAAGATAAAAATGACTCCCTCTATTATCTAATTCATTCACACGTCTTGACGGTGATTTTTTCTCATCTAAAAACTTTTCAGTAGCAGCGTCTAAAGCCTCTCCAAGCACTGCTGCTTTTGGGTTAGAATTTACTTTACTAAAGTGTTCCAAAGATACTGCCAAAGCTAAAAACTCTCCTAACGAATCCCAACGCAAGTGGTTTTCATGATTAAATTGTTCTACGTGTTTTGGAGCAGATCCTCCTGCACCAGTTTCAAATAAGCCTCCGCCATTCATTAGAGGTACAATCGATAACATTTTTGCACTTGTTCCAACTTCAAGAATTGGAAATAAATCTGTTAAATAATCTCTCAAAACATTACCCGAAACAGAAATTGTATCTAGTCCTTCTTTTAATCTTGAAAGTGTATAATGAGTCGCTTCAACAGGGCCTAGAATCTGAAGATCTAATCCGTCTATATCATGGTCTTTTAAGTAAATGTGTACTTTTTTGATTAACTCTGCATCGTGAGCGCGTTGTGCATCTAGCCAAAATACAGCTGGAGTTTGTGAAGCTTTTGCTCGTGTGACTGCTAATTTTACCCAGTCTTGAATTGGTGCATCTTTCACTTGACACATGCGCCAGATATCACCAGTTTGTACTGAATGTGAAATTAAAACAGTTCCATCTGCATCAATCACATCTACCTGTCCATCCGATTGGATTTCAAAGGTTTTATCATGCGATCCATATTCTTCTGCTTTTTGAGCCATTAATCCTACATTGGGAACGGTTCCCATAGTTGTGGGGTCAAATGCCCCATTTTCTTTACAAAAATCGATGGTAGCTGTGTAAATTCCCGCATAACTACTATCAGGAATTACAGCTTTAGTGTCTTGTGCTTTTCCATTTGCATTCCACATTTGACCAGACGTTCGAATCATTGCTGGCATAGAAGCATCAATAATAACATCGCTAGGAACGTGTAAGTTGGTAATGCCTTTGTCCGAGTTAACCATAGCTAAATCTGGACCATTAGTTAGTGCTGAATCAAAATCAGCTTCAATTTCTTGACGCTTTTCAGATGATAATCCTGCTACCTTTTCTAAAATATTTCCATACCCATTATTAGCGTTTACGCCAATTTCGTCGAAAGTTGCTTGGTGTTTTTTAAACACATCAGCAAAAAAGAGTTTAACCGCATGTCCAAAAATGATAGGGTCACTAACCTTCATCATCGTTGCTTTCATGTGTAACGAAAATAATACACCTTCTTCTTTAGCGTTTGCTATTTCAGTAGCTAAAAACGCCTTTAGTGCTTGAAGGCTCATTACAGTAGCATCGATAATTTCGCCCTCTAAAAGTGAAATATTTGATTTTAATATAGATTTTTCAGCCTTAGCATCTGTATGAACAATACTGACTGTAGTTGCATTTGCAACTGTTATAGATTTTTCATTATGTGCAAAATCTCCAGCAGTCATTGTGGCTACATGGGTTTTGGAATTTGCAGCCCAAGGCCCCATACTGTGTGGGTTTTTCTTGGCGTAGTTTTTCACAGCTTTTGGTGCACGACGATCTGAGTTTCCTTCTCTCAAAACAGGGTTTACGGCACTTCCTTTGATTTTGTCGTAACGTGATTTTATAGCTTTTTCGTCCTCATTTTGGGGAGCATCGGGGTAACTAGGTATCCCAAATCCTTTAGATTGCAGTTCACTAATAGCTGCTTTTAGTTGAGGTATGGAGGCACTAATATTTGGAAGCTTAATAATATTTGCTTCTGGTTTAGTTACTAATTTACCAAGTTCTGCAAGTGCATCTTCAACCTGTTGTTCGTCCGATAAGAATTCTGAAAATGTAGAAAGAATTCGAGCCGCCAAAGAAATGTCTTTTGTTTCGATTTCAATCCCTGAACTTTCGATAAAAGATTTTACGATTGGAAGGAATGACCGTGTTGCAAGTGCAGGGGCTTCGTCTGTGATAGTGTAAATGATGTTTGCCATAATGGGCGAATAAGGTTTAGTTTTTCTTCAACAAAAATAGGTTTTGCCTTACATAAATTAAAGCGTGCAAATATATGAATTTTGAATGATTTTATGGGGTAATTTTTTTCTAAAAATCTTCGAATAATTGAATCGTAATATTTTAAAAATTGAGATGAGAATTACTCAGAAAAATAGGGTAAAAAAAAAGCTCTAAATAATTAGAGCTTTTTTGAGAGTTTAAATTGAAAATCGGACTAACGTCTTCTTTCTTTAATTCTTGCTTTTTTACCAGTAAGTTCTCT
>TARA_B110000037_G_scaffold150194_1_pt1 | contig 14683 bp, 11 predicted proteins | sample TARA_B110000037 | Tara Oceans TARA_B110000037 (sample SAMEA4397196) | marine metagenome | biome: Polar Biome; feature: [MIX] marine epipelagic wind mixed layer (ENVO:01000061); material: water (ENVO:00002006), including particulate matter (ENVO:01000060) such as... | depth 10-100 m
CTAAAAACCTATAATTGAGTTATAAAAAGTATTATCCGAACCAAACCTTTTTATTATAGGTACCATTTTAACCATTCAATGCCATTTATATAAAATAATCGAATTTTAAAAAAATTAATATAATTACTTGATATATCAATTATTGATTAATCAAAACATAATCAAAAAGGTTAAGAAAAAAAGACGTTTTGATCTCTTGAAATATTTTTTCATCCGTTTCAGGAGCAAAGAAAGGAATAAGAAAAAAACCCATAAAGCACTTTAAGAGTCAAAAATAAAAAGGCGTTATTTATATAATTTAGAATTTCAATTACAAGGTGGTTTAAAGAAATATGAATGTACTTTTAGCCAATGAATCACCTTGCACATTTTTACTTGGCCGGAGACGATATTGGATTAACCATTGGAAACTACATTGCCGATAATGTAAAGGGAAAAAAGAAAGATGATTATTCCCTTGAAATTAAAAACGGCATAGAAATGCACCGTGCTATCGACCATTACACCGACACACATGCATTAGTAAAAGAAAACGTGCGACACATTCGTCCAATATTAGGACGATACGCCCCTATTGCATTAGACGTAATTTACGATTACTATTTAGCGAATTTATGGAACGATTACTCCAATCAAAGCTTACAAGAGTTTTCATTTTCTCGATACGATTTACTAAATGAACATTTAGAATCTCTTCCAATAAATTCGCAGCAATTTTACCATTACATGATCCGAAATAACATTCTGTTTAATTACCAATTTATTGAGAAATTGGATATGGTTTTTTACGGAATGTCAATCAGAACAAAATTCGAATCGAATTTACAACGTGGTGTAGAAGCAATAAACGAATATGACAAAGTACTAAAAACAAATTTCAACCTCTTTTTTGAAGACTTAAAATCCGAATTTGAAAAATGGAAAAACTAGGAAGTGAGTAAGAACGAATTAGAATTAATATTTACGAAAGACGGTTCTCATACCCTAATTCACAAAGAGCTTAATGAGACTTACCATTCTAGTTTTGGAGCCATTCAAGAAGCATATCATGTTTTTATTAAAAGCGGGCTTGATTTAGTAAAGTCAAAAAATGAAATTTCTATTTTAGAAATTGGTTTTGGCACCGGATTAAATGCCTATATCACCTATTTAGAATCACTGAAAAGTGGGCAAATTGTAAATTATTATGGCTTAGAAAAGTTCCCCGTTAAAAAATCAATTTGGAATAACCTTAACTATCCCATACAATTAAAATCAAACCCACAGGATTTCAACCACATACATGAGTGCAATTGGAATGAGGAAATAAAAATAGATCAAGATTTTTATCTTACAAAAATTCAGGAGGATTTAGAAAACTTTAGCTTTTTAAAAAAAGTAGATCTAATTTATTTTGATGCATTTGGACCAAATATTCAACCACACATGTGGACCGAATCTGTTTTTGAGAAAATTTACCAATGTTTGAATCCAAATGGAATACTTGTAACCTATTCTTGTAAAGGAGTTGTAAAAAGAGCAATGCTAAAATCAGGTTTTAAGATTGATAAAATTCCCGGTCCACCAGGAAAACGTGAAATGCTCAGGGCATTTATCTAATTATCAATGTACGATTTAGTACATAATAATCAAATCGCTGTTTTCAATTTAAACATGTATTGAACATCCACCTAACTCTGTCAAAGCCTACATTTGCAAAAAAAATAAATGGAAATTATTCGTTACATAGCAATAGCACTTTTCACTTCTTTTGTGGCCTATCTAACGCTTTGTTTATTTACACCCAATCGAGTAATTATTTCAGAAACCATTATTATTAATCGCCCTGTGGAAAAAGTTTTTCCCAAGCTAGCCAACATCACAGAATGGCCAAATTGGCAACCTTGGATCAGACAAATGAAAAAAACAAAATATACTATTGAACAGAAAGATAGTATATCAGGATCTTACGTTTCATGGGTTAGTGATGCAAATAAAGGTGGTAAAATTGAAATTATAGGATATACTAATAATGAATCCATTCAAACGGAAATAACCTATGAAAAAGACGATTATAAAAAAGTAAATCAAGGAGAGTTTTTAGTTGAAAGCCAGAATAGTAGAACAAAAGTCAGTTGGATATTAGTTGGAACAGAATATCCATTTTTCAAAAAGCCAGCAACTATTGTTTTAAAAGGCCTATTTGCTAAAAACTACGAAATGGGCATGGAAAATTTAAAAGCTTTATGCGAAGCTCGTCCACTTCCTGCCAAAAGTAGGCTGGAATCTTTAGCCAATGATTAATAGCTTTAAATAATCGGTAAAATTTCGTTATGGACGGAGGTTATAAACTAGACGCTAGGTTTTAGACGCTAAGCACAAGACACTAGCTTTAGATTCTAGATAAGCGATACGAGACTATAAGCTAGAAACCCAAGCGATTGAGCGAAATGAAATCTAATTTTTAATAGAAAAGACCCCGTTTTAGGCACTTCCTAAAAGTAACAAACAAAATCATTATAAATAATTCTATCATAATAGTACAATAGCATTTACAGAATTGGATTAATTTCGTCGCTCGAAAAACGAAAATATTATGGCTTACGATTTAGTAGTATTAGGAAGTGGACCCGGCGGATATGTTGCCGCAATTAGGGGAGCACAATTAGGAATGAAAGTGGCAATTGTTGAGCGTGAATCACTTGGTGGGATTTGTCTTAACTGGGGTTGTATTCCTACAAAAGCATTACTTAAAAGTGCTCAAGTTTTTGAATACTTAAGTCATGCCGAAGATTATGGAATTACCGTAAAAGATTCGTCTGCTGATTTTAATAAGATAGTAGATAGAAGTCGAGGAGTTGCTACCAAAATGAGCAATGGTATTTCTTATTTAATGAAGAAAAACAAAATTGATGTTATAATGGGGACTGGGAAACTAGCTTCTCCCACCGAATTGGAAGTAACAGACGATAAAGGAGCTACTTCTAAAGTTTCCGGGAAAAACATAATTATTGCTACCGGAGCAAGATCTCGTGAACTTCCAAACTTACCAAAAGACGGAAAGAAAATAATTGGATACCGAGAAGCAATGACTCTTCCGCAACTACCGAAGAAAATGGTTGTAGTTGGTTCAGGAGCTATTGGTTCTGAGTTCGCTTATTTCTACCAAACTTTGGGAACAGAGGTTACTCTTATTGAGTATTTGCCAAACATTGTACCTGTTGAAGACGAAGACGTAAGTAAACAATTGGGTCGTTCTTTCAAAAAATCAGGAATGAAAGTAATGGTATCTTCTGAAGTGCTTTCTGTAGATACAAAAGGAGCTGGTTGTAAAGTAACTGTAAAAACTAAAAAAGGCGAAGAAGTAATTGATTGCGACGTTGTTCTTTCAGCGGTTGGAATTGCTACTAATTTAGAAAATATTGGTTTAGAAGATGTTGGTGTTGCCACTGACAAAGGAAAAGTAATGGTGAATGCTCATTACCAAACCAATATTCCAACTGTTTGGGCTATTGGTGATATTGTTCCTGGACAAGCGTTAGCTCACGTTGCCTCTGCTGAGGGAATTACTGCAGTAGAGAAAATGGCTGGTTTAGATCCTGAAGCTATTGATTATAATAACATTCCGGGTTGTACGTATTGTTTCCCAGAAATTGCTTCTGTAGGAATGACTGAAAAAGCAGCTAAAGACGCAGGTCTAGATATTAAAGTTGGCAAATTTCCTTTCTCTGCTTCTGGTAAAGCAAGTGCAGCAGGACACAACGAAGGTTTTGTGAAACTTATTTTTGATGCTAAATACGGCGAACTACTTGGTGGCCATATGATTGGATATAACGTAACTGAAATGATTGCTGAAATCGTTGCCATACGAAAATTGGAAACTACAGGTCATGAGCTTATTAAAACTATACACCCCCACCCTACTATGAGTGAGGCTATTATGGAAGCGGCGGCGGCGGCTTATGATGAGGTAATTCATATATAGGTGTGGGCTTACATAAATTAGCGATAACGGCGTTAAGTTAGAATTTTTGCTTCCTCATTTATAAACATAAATTCGGTCGCATAAATTAAAACTTGCCTTGTTCAAGATCATTTCTGAAAGCCTTGGACATAAATTTAAAAGTCCTAATTCTTAATTGAATTGGGACTTTTTTTTTGTTTAAAATAATTTAAATTTAAGCTAGTAATAACACAAAAAAAACACGTGAAAAACGTAAAAAAAAAGCTAATTAATGTATATTGCCGACCTAGCTAAACGCAAAAATTATGGAAGCAAGCAAAATGCTCAGTTATATTAAAGATGTATTAGAAAACATGCCTATTGGCTGGTTGAAACTAACAACTCATCGATTAGATATTTATGATGAAAAATTGGCTAAAACTCAGTTTTTAGGACAGTTTGAAACCCTATTTAATGACAATAATTCTGGATCAACAGCTCTCAATGAACTACCTACAGCTTTCGACTATATTCGATTGGGTCATCCGCTATCTTGTATCTTAGAATGGGGAATCGCTAATTTAAATAACCAAAAACCAAATAACGTAATCAGTTTTTCATCTAAAACGGTTCCTATTTTAGCTATTCTAAGAAAAAATTTATTAGATAATAAAAACACACAAATCATTTATACCGGCGAATTACCAAGATTCTTTGATGCTGAAATACTACGAAGTGTTTATGGTTATAATTTTGACTTGAAGCATGTTGAAAATTTAGAAGGCACTAACTACTCCGATGGTTATGATGGCAGCCGCAGTAACATTTTCATTTCACAACAAAATGATATTTGTAATTTCGACCTCTCCTCTATTGGCATTGACTTTTTCATAAATATTCATTCTAATTTGGGAAGTATTTTATTGGTTAATGGTGAGTCAAATGAACGTTATATCTCAGAAATTCAACACGTGCGAAGAAGAGAAACAATTGCAATGACACCAGTCAATTCTCTTGCTGCCTTAAAGTTACTAATAGAACAACCTTCTTTTGAAAACAAAAAAAGTAATGCCGAAACAAACAAAACACTTGTTCTAGATTCAATTGCAGACATTACCAGTTCTCACACAAAAGCACTAGTTGCTTCCAGCGGTCTATCTATTCAATATGCGATTATGATGGGGCTTATTCATGATGCGTTAGAAGAACATAAAGGAAAGGCTATCAAAATTATTGTTCCGCCAAATTGTTATGGCGGAACTAACGATCAAGCAAGAAGAGTTGCCGCTTGCATTGATAATGTTGAAGTGGTAGATTTACCAGTGGATGGTGAGAATGATATGGTTCAAAGCATTGAAACAGTTTTAGATAAAATTGCTAACGAAGATTCCGTCCCGTACATAATTGCTGAAATTCCGACAAACCCTAGAGTTGAAGTTCCAGACCTTATAAAATTAAAAGATGTTTTAAGTTCCGCTCGTAAAACTGCAACCGGAGAAATTGCTATCGATCCAGTTTTTATTTTAGATCAAACTTTTTGTCCCAACGTGCACTTTTTAGGCGAGGGTGAAATACTCTCAACAGTTAGGACCATCTCATTTGTTAGTGGATCGAAATTTCCAAGTGGTGGCCAATGCACTGCTGGCTATTGTGTAGGGAATAAAAAAACGGAAGCTTTGATGCGGAAAATAGAATTGCATTTAAGACTTTGCGATAACCAGGCTACCGATCTTCAATACGATATATTGGCAAAACAATTGCCATCAATGAATCGAAGAATTAGTGATGCTTATATCAATACTCGTGAGTTTGTAAATTTTATTAACGATACTTTACCAGAAGCGAAAATTAATTTTGTTTCAGAAGAATTAGCAAATAAAGGATTCACCCCATCTGTGTTTTCATTAGACCTTCCCACCAAAGGCAATTCGGATGAAGAAAAAGAAACCTATAAAAGAGATTTGAATTTGAAGTTAATCAATTTGATGATTACAAAAATCCCAAACGAAAGTAAGTTCTGCGTAAGCTATGGACAGCTAAATGGCTGTTATTGGACTATACCTGCCACATCTACACAAGGAACAACCAAAGAAGGCGACAAAGATTATATTGTACGTGCATCACTTTCTCCAAATATGGACCTTGAACTTCATAAAAAAGTCTTTTTAGAGTTTGTAGAAAAAATTTGACCTATGATTAAAGTCGATTGAAACATGTGCTTATAAAACGTTAAAATAAGAGTATGAAATCGTTACAAATAAATATCTTAAAGACCTACTGTAGAGCACCAAATGGGTTATTCGGAGAATTTTAGGATTCAAAACGAGTCTAGCCGCTTACAATTTTAAGAGTAAATAATAAAATGAACAAACCTCTCATTTTTAGTTTTAAAACGGATATCTCAATGATCAATGTCCCTTCGGAAATGAACAACCCGTTTGGATCAACTGTTCCTGAAATTGCTCGTATAGCCGCCAAAGAATTCCAACAATTCATTTCCACCGAATCCCTTGGTTGGGAATATAATTTTGAGACTAAAAAAGGAAAGATGTTCGGAATTCTCGTTGTTCAAAGAGAAAATAATAGTTATGGCTATTTAGGAACCATTTCTGGTGAATTAGCTCGTGATGAAAAATGCGATAAATTTGTTCCTTCTATCTTTGATGATTCCACCGATGACTTTTTTATTAATAAAGGAATGACCGAACTAACTGAACTCGGCAATAAAATTAAAGAAGCTGAAAATTCAATTGAAATCAATTCACTAAAAGAAAAACGAAAACGAAAATCACTTAAGCTACAAAAACAACTTTTCGAGAATTCTAAATTTTCCAATCTTTTAGGCATAGAGAAAAATGTATTGCAAATATTTGAGAATTCATCTCATGGAAACCCTCCATCTGCGGCCGGCGAATGTGCGGCTCCTAAACTACTGCAATATGGATTTAACCAGCAATTAAAGCCAGTTGCCATTGCAGAATTTTGGTGGGGAAATACTCCCAAAAATAAAGAGCGTTACCACAAAGGGTTTTACCCAGCTTGTAAAAATAAATGTCGACCAATTTTAGAATATATGTTAGACGATAAAGAATTATTTAACCAATCGAACTTGCATAAATGAAATGGATAAAGCTATTGCCCAATCCAGATAAAATTGTGTTAAAGTGCATTTTATAAAACTTTTATGAGTTACAAGCAAAAATTAAAATATATAATTTCTCCTACTCTTTTGGACCTTAGTTTCTTTACTAGAACTAAGACTAATTAGCTTATAAATTATAAGATGCGATATTTCATACATTTAGGCTTCGATGGTAGAAACTACAGAGGTTGGCAGAGACAAAAAGATACCCAAAACACGGTTCAAGAAATTGTAGAGCAAACGCTCGTTCGACTCTTTAAAAAGGAAATGAGCGCCTATGGTTGCGGACGCACTGATGCGGGTGTTCACGCTAGTCAATATGTAATTCAAATCAATCTTGCTGAAGCTCCTGCATTTGATTTAAAATTTCGGCTAAACAAAAACCTCCCCGACGACATTGCCGTTTTTGAAATCATAGAAGTCAACCAAAATCAACATTGTAGGTACGATGCTGTAGCGCGCACCTATGACTATTTCATTCATTGGAACAAAGATCCTGTACTCATTGGTTACAGTTCCTTTTATGATGATTTGACATTGGACTTCAGCTTGATGAAAAAAGCTGCGGCTCTTATCCTTAAAACTAGAGATTTTAAAGCGCTGTGCAAACAACCAGATTCCTACAACAATACTTTGTGTGAAATAAGCAAATGCGAATTGTTTGTTAATAAGGAAGAAGGAAGAATGCGTTTCTCCATCACCAGTAATCGATTTCTTCGAGGAATGGTTAGGATTTGTGTTTTCTTTTTGTTGGAAGTGGGAAGTGGTAAAATGACTTTGGATGAATTTGAGGAAATATTGAACCATAAAAAAGATTTGAAAGAGAAATGGCCTGCACATCCAAATGGTCTTTTTCTTAGCAAAGTAGAGTATCCGTTTTTGAAATTGAAGGATTCGCATAAATTGATTCGGATGTTGAAAGTTGATTTGGAGTAATTATAGTATAATACAATTCAAGAGTTTAAGGTTTTTAAAGAGTAAGGGGGGAAGAAGTACAAATTATATCTTGAACTTCGCTGAATTGGATTAATTAGTAAATGCTTAGCCCTAGTATCTCTTTTTTTCAAATCGGGCTGAGTTAATAAACCCCCTTGCGGAAATGGAATCCCTCATTTAAAAATAAAAAAAGAATTCTATATGACTAAAAAAAAACATAATCTCCCTATTCATCTACCAACAGAACAATGTAAATTAAAATTCTATAAAATAACTCTCTAAAAACTTTTGCTTGCTTAACTTCACGGCCATAATATGTGTGGTATTTCAGGTATTTTAAGTACTAATAAAAGCAACGGTTCTAGACTTAAGAACATAGAAGCTGCAACCAATATTTTGGCTAAGCGAGGCCCAGATGCCAGTGGGTTTTTCAAAGAGAAACAGATAGCTTTAGGGCACCGCCGCCTTTCTATTATTGATACTTCATCAGTAGCTAATCAACCCATGACTGACAGATCAGGGAGATATACTTTAGTTTTCAATGGAGAGATTTACAATTTTGGCATCTACCGAAAATTATTGGAAGAAGAAGGTGTGGTTTTTAGCTCAAAAAGCGACACCGAAGTTTTACTCGCTTTGTATATCAAATATGGGAAAGAATGTTTAGAAAAACTCAAAGGTTTTTTTGCTTTCGCTGTGTGGGACAATTTGGAAAAAACTCTTTTTATCGCTCGCGATAGAATGGGGATTAAACCTCTGTATTGGTATGCAGACGAAAACGACTTTTGTTTTTCTTCTGAAATGAAGGGGATATTGAAAATGGATATTCCTAAAGAAATTGACAAAGCCTCTCTCTTTTCTTACATCCAACTCAACTACATTCCTTACCCTAATACCATTTTAGAAAATGTAAATAAATTGAGTCCTGGACACTATATTTTTATAGATACCAAAGTCAAAAACTGGATCGACAATTTGGAGTCAGTTAAGTATTACGAGATTCCAAAATCGAGTTTTAACACAACAGATTTAAATCCTTCGAACTACGCAAATGCTCAAAAAACTCTTATTTCTCTTTTAGATGATTCCGTTAAAAATCGTATGATTTCGGATGTTCCTTTAGGTACTTTTTTATCTGGTGGTATTGATAGTTCTGTAATTTCCACATTGGCAAGTCGCCATACGGATAACTTAGAAACTTTTTCCATTGGGTTTAAAGATCAGCCTTATTATGACGAAACCTATTATGCCGAATTGGTTGCTAATAAAATCAAATCTAACCATCATTCTTTTAAATTAACTAGTGACGATTTTTACTCCAATTTAGATGAATTCTTAGACTACATAGATGAGCCTTTCGCTGACAGTAGTGCTCTTAACGTATTCATATTGAGCAAGGAAACCAAAAAACACGTAACCGTAGCCTTATCCGGTGATGGTGCCGATGAAATGTTTTCAGGTTATAACAAACATTTTGCAGAATACAAAGTCAGAAACCTTCGGTTGAGAGATAAAATTGCATTAAGTTCAGCTCCAATATTAAAGGCGTTGCCTCAAAACAGAGACGGAAAATTGGGGAATTTGAATCGTCAGATACAACGTTTTAGAGAAGGTGTAAAACTAAATCCACGAGAAAGATACTGGCGTTGGGCTTCTTTCCGGTCCGAAGAACAAGCAAATTACTTGCTTTCAGAAGCCAAAGAAGTGAATGGCCAAAGACTTACAGATCTAGCTTTTTCATACAAAAAAAGAAAAGAACACTACTTAAAAAACATTAGTAAAACTGGAAATTTCAACGAAGTGCTGTATACCGACATGCAGCTGGTTTTATCCAATGACATGCTGTACAAAGTGGATATGATGAGCATGGCAAATGGCTTAGAAGTTAGAACTCCATTTTTAGATACGGATTTAGTGGAGTTTGCTTTTCAAATTCCTATTGAATTTAAAATTAATTCTGGCACACGAAAGAAAATACTTAAAGATGCATTTCGGAAAATGTTACCAGAAGAGCTTTATGACAGACCAAAAAAAGGGTTTGAACTTCCGTTACTGGATTGGTTGCGAAACGAAATGAAAGATAAATTGGAAAGTGAATATTTACAGGAAGATTTCATCCAAAGTCAAGGAATTTTCAATTACAAAGCAATTGCTTCTATTCTAAAAACATTACAGAGTAATAATCCTGGAGATTCAGCTGGTACTATTTGGAATCTATTCATTTTTCAACATTGGTATAAAAAACACATGGAAGATTAAATGCCTCGAATATTAAGAATACTAAACCGGTTCAATTTAGGTGGACCTACGTACAATGCAGCCTACTTAAGTAAATACATGCCTTCCGAATTTGAGACTCTTCTCATTGGTGGCCAAAAAGCAGAAAGCGAAGCAAGTTCCCTTCACATTACCGAGGATTTGGGACTCGACCCAATTGTAATTCCAACGATGCTGCGAGAATTGAACCCAAAAAAAGACTACGAATCCTACCTGAAAATAAAAGAGATAATTGCCGATTTTAAACCAGATATTGTTCATACTCATGCTTCTAAAGCAGGAGCGTTAGGACGATTAGCAGCAATAAACTCAGATGTCCCTCATTTAGTTCACACATTTCACGGTCATGTTTTTCATGGTTATTTTAACCCCGTAAAAACCAAAATGTACAAAACAGTGGAACGTTATTTGGCAAAAAAAACAGACCAGATAGTTACCATAAGCAACATTCAGAAAACGGAACTTGGAGTAGAACACCGGATTTGTCCTTTAGATAAAATTGAAGTTATTCCTTTGGGATTTGATCTGGATCGATTTCAAGTAAACCAAGAAGAAAACCGAAATATATTTAGAATAAAATATCAACTAAAAGAAGATACTGTTGCAATTGGAATAATCGGAAGATTGGTGCCAATTAAAAACCATGAACTCTTTTTAAAAGGAATTCAATTTATAAAAAAGAACTCTAAAATAAAAATTCAGGCATTTATTATTGGAGATGGCGAGTCCAGAAATACCATTGAAGAACAGGCAAAAAAGCTGGGTTTAAGTTTTGACAACAAGGCAAACACAGGTGTGGATATCCTATTTACATCTTGGATTAAAAAAGTAGATGCGGCTCTATCGGGTCTTGATTTAGTTGCATTAACCTCCCTAAATGAAGGAACTCCGGTTAGCCTAATTGAAGCGCAAGCAGCTGAAAAAGCAATAGTAACAACAAATGTAGGGGGAATAGAAAATGTGGTTTTACCCAATAAGTCTGCTTTGCTTAGCGAAATTGATGATGAAAACGGGTTTTGTGAAAACTTAATTAAATTGGTTGATGACAGTATTATGAGAATGGAATTCAGTAAAGCAGGTAAAGACTTTGTTTTCAGTAACTTCCATTATAATCGTTTGGTAAAAGACACATCTGAACTCTACCATAAAATCCTCGACAAACAGTAAATAAATCAATAACTATTAGTTATACTTTTGCAGCATAAAACTAATTCGATGAAAAAACTTTTATGGGCTGTTGTGTTTTTTGGATTTGCCCTCACATTTTCAAGTTGCAATTGGCTAAATCAAAACATAATGCTCGAAACACCTCGCAACTATGTTTTTGATACTGTGCCAGATACCACTTTAGAACAATATGTATTACAGGCAAATGACTTGTTTTATTTTAGACTATTTGCAAACGATGGATTTAAGTTGATAGATATAACTACTATGGGTTCTGGTGGAAATCAAATGTTTAACATTGGTCAAAATCAATCCCTTTTTCAATATTTAATAGCATACGATGGCACTTCAAAATTACCAATACTTGGCCGAAAAAAACTCGAAGGAATGACGATTAGGCAAGCGGAATTATTTCTGCAAAAAGAATATGCCTATTCCTTTAATGATCCTTTTGTTCAAATAACAATTTTAAATCGAAGGGTTTTCGTTTTTCCGGGTGAAGCAGGACAAGCTCAGGTTATTGGGTTAACCAATAATAACACAACCCTAATGGAAGCTATTGCCCTCGCTGGAGGTATCTCTGAAAATGGTAAGGCTCATAAAATTAAACTTATTCGCAAAACACAAGACCCAAGCAATCCGTTGGTATACCAATTCGATTTAAGTAAAATAAGTGGTTTAATGTATGCAAACATGATTGTACAAACAGAAGACATAATTTATGTGCAACCTCGTAGACAAGTGGCCAACAAAGTCTTAAAAGAAATATTACCTTATGTAACTCTACTCACTACACTCTTACTTACCATCACCACCGTTCAAGCTCTCAGGTTGTTGTAACTATTTATGATTCAAGAAGATAATACACGGAATAACGAAAACTACGAGCAGTATAAAGAGCGCTTAACTAATTTTAGTCAAGACTTTGAGCTAGGTCTATTTATACATCTAGCACAAAAAAGCATTCTTTGGGTAATATTATTTTTCGTTATTGCATTTTCGGCTAGTACATTGTACTTGCGGTATACTCATCCTTTATATACTTCTGCAAGTGTTATACAATTAAAGGAATCCAATCAAGCAAACCTAATTCTAGATATAGAAAGAATGTCTAAAAAAGGGGAGATATCAGCTGACATTGAAATTATTCGTTCCAAAGAATTTTTAAAATCAATATTCGTAAAACTCCCTCTAACGATCAGCTACTACTCGGAAGGTGAATTATTGATATTTGAGCATTATAAAACCAGTCCGTATGAAGTGAAATTTGAGATTAAATCTCCAGAAGCTTTTAGGAAAAAATATGTTGTAAAATTTGTTTCTGAAAAAGAAGTCATTCTTTTAATTGAGGACGGAAATAAAATTACAGAACATAAACTGAAAGTAGGAAAATGGGAGACTTTGGCGTTTGTAGACTTAAAATTTGTAATTATAGATTACGATATCATAAATGATCAAAAAGAGGACTTAGTCAACAATGATTATTTTTTCACTTTAAATTCGAATCAAGAAATACTAACTAAATATAGTAGCAAATTAAAAGTTAAACTATTAAATAAAGAAGCAAATTCAGTTGAAGTTTCTTTTACATCTAATAATCCACGAAAAGCTACTGACTTATCTAATGCTATTTCTACTGGTTTTATTGATTATGATTTGGATCGACAGATATCTAGCTCTAACCAAATAATTGATTTTGTAGAAAACCAATTAAATGATGTTTTTGTTCGACTTAAAAATTCTGAAGTTTCTATTCAAGAATTTAAAATTGATAACAAAGTTTCCAATTCCGAAGGCTTTACGGAAATGTACATCGATAGATTATCGATTTTAGAAGAAGAGTCGATTAAACTTGAATTAGAGCAAGACATACTTTTAGAATTAAAGGTAGCCAGTGATGGAGAAGGCGATTCGGTGGATGTGTATGATCTTTTACCACTATTGGCTGGAACTCAGTTTGAAATTGGAATCAAAGAACAAATACAGCGTTTGCATGAATTACTGCTCGAGAAAGAACAATCGATGTATGAGGTTACTTCTGAAAATGGAAGAGTAAAAAACTTGCAGTATCAAATTGCCATTCAGAAAAAATTGTTGGTTGAAAGTATCAATAGTTTTAGCAATAAAATTGAAGCCCGCAAAAACAATGTTTCTGAAAAAATAAAAGAAATAGAGGATAGGTTTACAGGAATGCCACTTCAAGAATTAAAATTTAATAGATTAAAAAGAGTCTTTTCAATTAATGAAAAATTTTACACATTACTCCTAGAGAAAAAAGCAGAATATTCCATTTCAAGGGCGGGTATAACACCAGAAAGTGTAATCTTAGAAAGAGCTTCACCTCCAAAAATACCAATATCTCCCAATCGAAATATGAATTATATAATCTTTTTTGTAGCGGCGCTTATCCTAAGTATTTTGATGATAATTGTCCGGTATCTGTTATACAATAGCATTGGATCGTTAAATGAAATTGTTAAGCTAACCAATGCATCTGTCGTAACTCTAGGTGTTGTGCCGAAGGTTAGGGACAACATACCCATTTCTCAGCTTGTTGTAGACAAAAAACCTAAATCCGTATTGGCAGAATCTTTTCGAGGAATAAGAACCAATTTGCAGTTTCTTACAAAAGATAACACAGGTTCTAAAGTTTTGGCAGTTACATCAACTATTTCTGGAGAAGGAAAAACTTTTATAGCCATTAACCTTGGGGGAATAATTGCATTTGGAGGTAAAAAAGTAATTATTTTAGATTTGGATATGCGTAAACCAAAAATTCACAAAGGGTTTGGCGTGAGCAATAAAATTGGAATGAGCACCTTGCTCATAGGCAAAGATAAAATTGAAGATACAATACGAAAAAGCCAGTTAGAAAACTTAGATTTTATAACAGCGGGGCCAGTTCCACCAAATCCTTCAGAATTAATAATAAATGGGGTTTTGCATAATATAGTTGCCAAATTAAAAGAAACGTACGACATAGTTATAATTGATAATCCCCCCGTAGGATTAGTTACTGATGGTATTGAAGCATTAAAAATGGCCGATTATCCTTTGTACATATTTAGAGCTGAATACTCTAAAAGATCTTTTGTACAAATGGTAGACAGAATTGTAAATGAGAACAAAATTACAAACCTTTCTGTAGTTCTTAATGGAGTTGATATTCATAGTAGGAAATATGGCTATAATTATAGTTATGGATATGGTTACGGATATGGTTACGGATACGGATACGG
>TARA_B110000037_G_scaffold202963_1_pt1 | contig 14678 bp, 17 predicted proteins | sample TARA_B110000037 | Tara Oceans TARA_B110000037 (sample SAMEA4397196) | marine metagenome | biome: Polar Biome; feature: [MIX] marine epipelagic wind mixed layer (ENVO:01000061); material: water (ENVO:00002006), including particulate matter (ENVO:01000060) such as... | depth 10-100 m
TCTTAAATTTTGAGCGAAAAAGTTCATTTTTATTTGACTACATACAATGGGCTGGTATGGCCCAAGCATGGGTGATTATTTGGTGGAATTAAACTATAAATTGGCCCACAACCTTACAAAATCTAAATTATAATACGAGCATGTAAATGCTTTTATCATTAAAAATAATAAATATAGACCTATGAAACATTCATAACTTAAAGTTGATACCCAAGAAAATGACTATTATGAATGAACCATTTGACTTAATTAATAAATAATATAGACACATGAAAAAATGGCTTAAAAGAGTTGGAATTATCCTTCTGGTAATCTTGTTAGTACTTATTTCAATATTAATGTATAATTGGCGTGACCGACATCCAGACTATGTGGTTGATCTTAAAATTGAAGCAGCAACAACGCCGCAAACCATCACCGCCGGGTTTTCTAAAATGCCTATTACACCAACCATCGTTGATACTTGGAATGATGTAAATGGTGATTTTCAATACAATGAAAAAGATGGAGATAGTTATAATGATGTAAATAATAATGGAACTTTTGATGCCTTTTGGATCGCAGGAATGAGTAATAAAAAACCAGCGCAAGGGGTTCATGATGATGTTTGGTCAAGAGTAATGGTCATCGATGATGGTAATTCTAAAATCGCTTTAATTTCGATGGATGCTATTGGATTCTTACACGATGATGTTGTTGATATTAGAGAAATGATTCCGGAAGAATTAGGTATAGATTATGTGTTACTGTCTTCAACACATACACATGAAAGCAATGATTTAGTTGGAATTTGGGGTGGTAGTATCTTTAAAACTGGTGTAAATGCCGAAGCCATGAAATACGTTAAAAGTCAGACGGTCGCGGCTGTCGAAGAGGCTGCGAAACATATGAAATCGGCTCATTTAATTTTTGCTGAGGATTTGTCTGGTGAAGATGGACAATTTATAAAAGACACTCGAAAGCCAATTGTAAAAGCTACAGGTATCCATTTAATACAAGTCATAGATTCAGAAAACAACACGACTCTTGGCTCTATTGTCAATTGGTCAAATCATCCAGAAACACTTTGGAGTAAAAACTTACTGATTAGTTCTGATTTTCCACATTATGTGCGGGAAGCCATGGAAAATGGAATTTATAACGACGATGGGGAATTAGTGCAAAAAGGTCTTGGCGGTGTATCAATCTATTTTTCTGGAGTAATTGGGGGCTTAATGGCACCGCATCCAAGTTTAGGAATTCAAGATATGCATACAGATTCCGTCTACTTTAAACCTACTTTTGAAAAAACCAAAGCCATCGGAGATCAAATAGCAAGACTTTCTTTAAACGCTCTTAAGGAGAAAGGCGATACCGTTAAAAAAGCGAATATTTCATTGCGTGCAAAAACCCTTATACTCCCCTTAGAAAACACACTATTTAAAATTGCAGGTGGACTAGGAGTTATAAAAAGGGGATTGCCTAGTTTGTTCACTACTCGTACTGAGATTGGTGCAATTAGAATTGGACCTGCAATGTTCTTGAGTATTCCTGGTGAACTTTATCCTGAAATAGCTTTTGGCGGAATTGAAGCTCCAGAAGGTAGAGATTTTGATATTCAACCCCTCGAAATACCGCCACTACAAGAAGTTATTAAGGATACATATAAATTTTATATTGGCTTGTCTAATGATTTGATTGGCTATATAATTCCAAAAAGTGAATGGGATGTTGGAAAACCATATCTCTATAACGATCATGGAGATACCTATGGCGAAGAAAATTCTTTAGGACCAGATACGGCCCCTATTTTATATAAAGAGTTGAAGTCTGTAATAAAAGATTTAGATTAAGTGAAAAAAGAATTATTCCCTCTTAACGGAATTGTTACGGTCCTCAATACGCCATTTTCGCAAGAAAACAAGATTGATTTAGAAGCGCTTAAGAACAACGTAAATAGAGCTCTAAAGTCTGGTGTTGCCGGATTTTTAGTTCCTGCAATGGCTTCAGAAGTTTATAAATTATCTGAAGCAGAAAGATTAGAATTATTGCAAACAGTTCTTAAAACTGTGGGAGACAAAGCAATTGTTATTGGTGGTGCCGGAGAAACAGACCTAACAAAAAGCAAACGAATTTTAAAATCGTATTTAGATATAGGCTGTAAAAACGTACTGTTCCAAATTCCTTATAAAAGCGATGCCCAATTTAAAAGTCATTTTATGGAATTGGCAGCGCTTGATCCAGAAATGATTATGCTACAAGATTGGGATGCATCTGGCTATGGACTATCAGATGAATTGATTTGTGACTTATTTGAAAATGTTGCCGCTTTTCGTTGTTTAAAAATTGAAACCGTTCCCGCAGGAGTTAAATATTCAAGAATTTTGAAATTGACCAACGGCAAATTAAATATTAGTGGCGGATGGGCAGTTTCTCAAATGATTGAAGGATTAAAACGAGGAGTTCACGCCTTTATGCCGACAGGTATGCATACAATATATACTACTATTTATAGGTTATATAAAGAAGGAAGGTATGAGGATTCAGAAGCGTTATTCCGACAAATTCTGCCGGTTTTGGCATTCTCAAATCAACATTTAGATATCTCTATCCATTTCTTTAAACACTTATTAAACCGTCAAGGAGTCTACCCTACTTCCAATATTCGTGAGCCAATACTTCCGTTTGATACCATTCATAAAGAAGTTGCCGATCGTCATATAGATATCATCATTCAATTAGAAAATGAATTGAATGAAGTGTATTGAACTGTGTGCGGTAAACCAACAACCTCGACGAATAGCAATCAGCATAGACCCTTAAAAAAAATTACCTATGAAAATAACAATGATAGTAGGAATATTCAGTTGTACAATCGCTTTCAAATGCTATACTCAACAAACCGTTTATGAAGATGTTCCGTATTGGTAAGGTCATAGCGAATATTTCTCTTTAGAAGAATCAAATGAAGTCGAATTAAGAACTATTTTTATAGAAAGAAATCAAGTGATTCTTTCTTTCAAAGGTCTCATGATTGTGTTTAAAGAAAAACTTCCAATCAACAGGTCTTATCGCCCCATGATGGTAATTATTCCAAATAGTAAAACCTATAAAAATCAATTTATTTAACAGACAAGCTTGTTTTGAGCAATGCTTGGGTAGGTCATGTTTATTTAAAACACTGGGTTTCTAGCGCTCACTATTTTGACGGAGATACTGTATTTAATTTTCTAGTAGATTCTGATATTGGTCAACAATACAGTGGTAAAAGCATTCAACAATAGAACTATACCTTTCAAAGTAAAATTCATTTGAAGATGATAAAATATGATGATAACAAAAGTGGGTTTTGGATATTGAGCAATGGTACCAAGTCTTTTTATGAGCCTTCTTCAAATAAATTCACACAAAAATACGCTGATACCAATCTGACGAGTTTTACCATTTTAGAAAACGGAAAAGAAATAGTATTAAGAACAAATAATGAATATCTAATCTATGATAAAACAACAAACAAATTAGCTAAAGAGAACAACCGATTACCTTGAAGTGAAATCACTTGTGTTACCGAAATTGACAGTAAATTATGGTTTGCAACTCAGGAAACTTTTATCTTGAGAGAAGATAGCAAATTTAATTAGTATACTTCTAAGCGATGGCTTGCAGATGACCTTGTAAAAAGTATCGCTCCCGGAACCGAAAACACTATGTTGATATTGGCCTCAAAAGGGATGTCTAAACTCGTTTTTGATACGATAACTTTAGAAGAAAAAGGGATGTACTTTGCGAAGCAAGTCCAACAGCGACCTACCTGAAATAGATTTAACAGCAATACTATTGTACTGACTGAACCAGGGAATCTGAGTACAGCACAAATGGTCGATTCTGATAATGACGGTTTGTGGATATCTATGTATGTAGCAAGTCAGTTATTTCGCTATACATAACTAAATCGGAGGATGCTTATCAAAATAGCTTAGAATCTTTTGATGCCATGGAACAATTGTTTGAAATTAATAATGTTCCAAGATTCCCTTCACGTTCTTATGAGAGATATGGTTATTTTAAAAGTGATAAAGACCGATGGAGAGATGATAAAGATGACATTTGGAGTTGGAAAGACACCACAAGTAGCGATGAAATTATTGGTCATAATATTGCTTTCTGTTTAATTGCTGAACTAATAGAGGATGCGGTTATTCAGAACAGCGCCATTAAACTCATTAAAAAAATTACTGATCATATTATTGATAATAATTTATATTTGATTGATTCTGATGGAAAACCTACCATTTGAGAACGTTGGCTTCCAAATTACGTGAATGCTTTTCCTAAAAATGTTGGAGATAGAAAATTAAACTCTTCGAATATCATTGCTTTTTTACAAGCCAGGTATCACTTTACAGGAGAAGAGAAATACAAAAAAGAAGCCTATAAATTAATAAATAGATATAGCTATTGGAGAACCTATTCAAAAATTCTACTTGTAGTCTCACCATGTAAATTATTCCTCAGAATAACATAGTAATAATTATATAAAGTGCCTTGTAATTGAATTGCTGAAAATGTACAAAAACTCCATATGATCTTTGACTTTGTAGTATACCAAAGTGCTATAAAATAAATAGGTTTAAAATTATATCTGCTACAGCATCAAGGCAGCGTCCTGTGAACGAAGGTGTCTTTTTTACCCGAGCAAACTCTCCATCGGCAGCATCTAATATTGATTTAAACATTGAAAAAAAAGCCGCCGCCGAATAACACCCACAGGATATAAACAACACCTATTAAACCAGAAATAATAAACCATCTTGCAACAGCAATTGGCATATATGATGTTTTTTTGAGCGAATTAGTTATAAGTCTTGCAATAGGTCTTCGACAATCTGAAAGGTCTATAAATTTATATTCTTCAGGTAATTTAGACATCCTACTTTTAAATTCTGAAACTTTTATGATTCTGCTAAATAACCACGAATAAAAGATATGCTGTTTAGCATACTATGTAAAATATACAATAGCCTTAGATTAAGCCCATATTAATATGTTAATTTTGTATAACTTTAACTTTTATTTGTTAAACATTTTTGTAACTTTGCTCAGCATTCGAAGAAAGCATTCACGTCAAAATATACTTTTAAACTCCTAGAAATATTCAAACAAAATAATTAATACTCTTATATAGTAACATAGATGAAATTAAAAACTGCAAATTTAGCACCTAACAATAGTAGCATAATGAATGATTTATCAATTGATGATATAGGAGATGACCATCTTTATACTGGATTAGAAACTCCTATGAAATTAGATGCATTTATCATGTCTGATAAAGAAAAAAAAGAAAAGATTTCTGATTTGTTTTTACAGATTATGGATGTTATGGGACTTGACCTTACAGACGATTCATTAAAAGGCACACCCAATAGGGTTGCTAAAATGTATATTGAAGAAATATTCTCAGGGCTTAATCCTGATAATAAACCTAAAATTGCATTATTTGAAAATAAATATAAATATAACCAAATGTTGGTTGAAAAGAATATTACATTTTATTCTAATTGTGAACATCACTTTGTTCCAATTATCGGTCAGGCTCACATAGCTTATGTGTCTTCCGGAAAAGTTATTGGACTTTCTAAACTTAATAGAATTGTACAGTATTATGCAAAACGCCCACAAGTACAAGAGCGATTAACAAATCAAATAGCAATTGAACTAAAGACTATCTTAAATACAGAAGATATTGCCGTTATCATTGATGCAAAGCATTTATGTGTTTCGTCTCGCGGCGTTAAAGATGATACCTCTGCTACAGTTACCTCCTACTATGGTGGCATATTTAACGAGCCACATAAAATAGTCGAATTACAAAATTATTTAAAATAATAAAATTATTCGTTCTGTCTCGTATATAATATTTAACACTGTTATAAGTTATACAAGAATATTCAAAAATTTGAATAGTTCGAAATCATTAAAATATTTTAATGTCTATTCCAACAAATGCGACAGTAGCTTTTATTACTTTGCACAATGAATTATTCAAAATAACAAGATCATATTTATGAGAAGTCAATTGGAATCAATCAGACCGGAAATTCAAGGGGTAATTATCGAAAATGAGACTGGTGCGATGGAGTGCTTTCAAAACCAGACGCTTCGTCCTATTCTAAAATTCCAGAATGGTTTAATCGTATCTATTTTTCGATATCATATTGAAAAACACAAAATCACTTTTCATCAATTGACTGATACAAAAAAAAATGAATATATTGAACAAATCATTCAAAAAGATCGAAAAATTCATCATTTATTACTAGGAATAGTAATTGGGCATTTTACAGAAATAGAGTATGATAAATATCTTAAAAATGAAAAAGAACTGAATCGTCGTATATTCAATTTACTCATTCAAAGGTTACAAAATCAATTATAAAACGTATCTTATGTTTCTTTTCTTAATGCGTTCTAATAAATAGTTTTATGCCCTCTATAAAAAAAAACCTTCCTCCTATTATTACACCAATAAATGAAGACTTACTTTACTTTGAAACCCATGAGCGTTCAACTATTGATGCATGGGTGCTTTTAGTGCATGGTGCCGGCGGAAGCACAAGAACCTGGAAGAAACAAATCGAACAGTTAGGAGTACATTATAATTTATTGATTATTGATTTGCCCGGTCATGGAAAAAATGCGCGTAATTCTGATCAATTTCCAAATTATTCTTTTCTCTTTATGGCAGACAAAATATGGGAAATTATCGATCATTTAAAGATCCATAAAATTCATATTATAGGTGTGTCATTGGGTACTATTATTTGTTTACAGATGCGCCATTTAAGGCCAGACAGAATACTTTCTGTTATTATGCCAGGTGCTATTGTAAAAATTAATACCAAACTAAAAATATTAGCTAGCCTAAGTTTAGCACTCGCTAAAATTATAGGTTATCGCAGCTTCTATAAACTCACTGCTAGTATAATGTTGCCCCGAAAGAATCACAAAAAATCGAGAGATATATTTATTAAAGAATCGCAGGCGTTAAGTCTAATTGAGTTTAAGAAATGGACGGCATTGTATTATAATCTCAACAAAACACTTCTTGATTTTTTTGATACCCAATCTCCAATTCCTCATTTATTGATTATGGGAAGTCAAGACCATTTATTTCTTGAGCCTGCCAGAGATTATGCGATTCACCATAACAATGCTCAACTCAAAGTGATTCCAGATTGTGGTCATGTGGTGAGCATAGAAAGTGCTCAAAAATTCAATAGTATCTGTTTAAAATTTCTAAAATCACTTTCATAACTGCTCTTGGTAAAGTTTTAAGATAAGAATTATTCTTTTCCTTTATTATATATCCTTAAACTGGTTCTGGGTTCTGCTGTATCTATAAAAAAAGATTTCGGTACACTCGGAGTGCAGACGCCAAACAAAACTGTTAATCCACAACGAAATCATAACTAATAACGTTGTATGTAAGTAAACAAAAAAATACGAAAAATATTATATTTAGGATTTGGATTACAGATTTATTAGCTGGACATACAGAACTTTTTGTGATTTATTTGTGATTTATTAACGTGCCGCTGATCTAATTTTGAATCAAAAATAAATTAATCAACAAATTATGAGGAAAACTATTTTACTGTTTGCATGCCTCATTAGCATGTTCTCTTTAAAAGCGCAAACAGATGCTGAACAATTAAAAGATAAAAAAATAACACTAGGCTTGCGCACTGGTTATGAATTTCAAGCTAACAATAGTAGTTTAAATTACAAACTTAATTTACCCTATATAGGTATTTGGTCTGATTTTAAGTTTAGTGACAATTGGAGTTTCCAGTTAGAATTAAACTTAAGGTCTGAAAAAAGAGAAATGCTTTTTAATAATGGTTTGAGAGAATCTATTGATGAACTTTATTTAACAAGTCCGGTATTGTTAAAATTTCACCTTAACAGAAAGTTTAAAGTATATACTGGTACACAAGTTTTATCAGCTTCTTTTAAAAATGATATTTTTGGTATTAAAAAATGGAATGGTATTCTAGGTATAGAATATAATACAATAAAAAAAATCTTTTTTGACACACGCTTTAGACATGGCTTTAGCGGACAAAGATCCATTAATAACTTTCGAGATAACAGAATAAGCATTGGTGTTGGCTATAAATTTTAACTAAAAAACAACTGCATACAACAAAGAACTTTGGCTAAAAACAAGTAAAATCTGATTAATTTACCGATAATTTACTTCTGTAGTTTTGGTCATATGATGGTCTTGATTTTATAATGGTAAAAACTTGTTTCAACAACTCCTTTTTGAAAGTAAACTTGCAAACTTTACTCTAAACGATTTCTCAGAAGAAGCACAATGGCTTGCTCAGGAACATATTTCATTGCCAATTCCAACAGAGAGAAAAGAAGCTTCGATTTCTAAAGTGAATGGAGAGAAAATTGCAATTGGATCTGGATTACATGATAGTTCTTCTTCAATAATTCCATTGCTAGAAAACAACTCGGAATCGAATGGAGAATTTGTTTTGTTGTCTACAGGTACTTAGATTATTTGTATGAATCCTTTTAGTAGAGAAAAACTGACGCAATCTCAATTGAAAAAGGATTGCCTGTGTTTTATGACTCCTGAGAAAAAACAAGTGAAATCATCTATGCAATTTTTAGGAAGAGTTCATGAGGTAAATGCGATGTTAATAAGTGATTATTTTAATGTTGGTAAAAGTCCTTTTTTAAAAATAGGATTGAAAAAACAATTATGTATAAATATTTTCAAAAAATCGGCAAACATTTTTTTTCCAAATGATATCCCTTTAGATTTTAAAGGAAACCAAAATCAATTAAATAAATATAATTGCTATGAAGGAGCATATTATCAATTGATTTTTGAAATTACGCATCGGGTTTGTCAACAAATTCAAAGTGTTTTAGATAAAGATAATGATCTTAAAGATGTGTATATCTCAGGTGGTTTTAATCGAAACGAGATTTTCATAGAGTTTTTGTCGTTAATGATGCCGGGGCAAAATATTAAATTCCCTGAAGGAAAAAATGCAAGTGCTTTAGGAGCTGCATTGTTGATGAAAGGCTATCTGGAATGTTAACATAATAAAATATAGTGATTAGAACAAACACACAAGTATGAGTAAAAATATAACATTAGGAGAATTTATTATTGAAAATAAAAGTTCATTTCCCTATTCAACTGGAGAGTTATCTAAACTACTAAATGGCATTAGACTTGAAGCAAAAATGGTGAATCATGAAGTTAATAAAGCTAGTTTGGTTGATATTATTGGTGGTGCTGGAGATGTTAATGTGTAAGGAGAAAACCAACAGAAATTAGAAGTTTTTGCTAACGGAAAATTTATTAAGGCCATAAAAAATAGAGATATTGCTTGTGGTATTGTTTCAGAAGAAGAAGAAGAAGAAGAAGAAGAAGAAGAGAATCGTTTTTTTTACCAACGATCAAATCATCAAAATAAACCCAAATCAAGGGATGAAAAATCTATCTCACATTTATTCGTAAAATATTTTTACTCTTATCCAACAATAATTCTTTACTTTTGCGCTTTGGGTAGAACAGAAAACAATGGATTATAAAAAACAGATTGGTAAAAATATAGCCGCATTATTGCTCTTTGCAGTTTTAATGCTGCCCTCTGCCATTCCGTTTATTCATATATTTGATGGGCACGAACACATTGCTTGTACAGAAAAGACAACCCACATCCATAAATCCGTTGTAAAATGTGAGATTTGTAGTTTTCGTTTTGTATCGTTCAATAACGATATAGCCAAATACCCTGAATTATTACTACCAAAAATTCCTGTAAAGATTGAAGTAAACTTTGCTTCCTTACAATATCATTCCTTTAAAATAACCAATACACAGTTACGTGCACCCCCTATTTTTTCTTAATAAACAAAAATATATTTATTATTATGTTAATTAGGAATTTATATGCGCAAGTATGCCTTATTGATACTGTTATTGAGCAGTATCCCATCTATATCACAAAATTGTGATAACACACTTTTCGGCACGATAACAGACCTTTACGATGGATCTTTCCTTGCAGGTGCAACACTTATTGTTACAGGTTCTGAACAAACTGTGCAGACAGACCTCGATGGAAATTTTACCATTTCAAATCTTTGTAATGACACTTATTCCATACAAGTATCACATCTATTCTGCTTGACCAAAGGATTTACCATTAAAGTATCTGGTAACACGAATAAGAACTTTAAATTGGAACACCATTTGGAAGAACTTAAGCAAGTTACTGTTAAGGGAAAAACTTATAGCAACAAGTCCAAAACAATACTTGAAAACACTATCTCAAAAGAAGAATTGGAACGCTTTAGTAGCGGTACGCTCGGCGATGCCCTTAATAGTTTGAGCGGCGTTTCTTCTATAAATACTGGAAATACAGTTGTAAAACCGTTAATTAATGGCCTTCACAGCAGCCGTGTTGTCATAATGAATAACGGTGTGAGGATGGAAGACCAAGAATGGGGGGCAGAACATGCCCCAAACATTGATATCAATGCCGTAGGCCATCTTACACTGATAAAAGGCGCGGATGCCTTACAGTTCAGTGGTGATGCTGTGGGAGGTATTATTGTTGTCGAAGCCGCAAAAGTTCCTGTAAAAGATAGTCTTTACGGGAAGACTTTATTTACGGCTGCAACTAACGGACGAGGTTCTTCCATGAGTTCCGAATTGACCAAAAGTTATCAAAGTGGCTTGTATGCAGCCGTGCAGGGGACATTGAAATATTTTGGCGATTTTGAAGCACAAGAGTATATATTGAGTAATACAGGGATTTTTGAACGCAACACATCTTTGCAAGTGGGTCTTAATAGGTTCAATTATGGCATCGAGGCCTATTATTCACTCTTTAAAAATGAAATCGGCATTTTAAGGGCATCTCATTTGGGCGGTGCGCAAGACCAAATTCGAGCAATAGAGAGCGACAGACCTCTAATCATCAATGATTTTACATATCAAATTAACGCCCCGAAACAAGATGTCACGCATCATTTAAGCCGAATAAAAGGCTTCAAAAGGTTTGATAGCTTTGGGAAATTGAGTCTGCAATATGACTTTCAGCGTAACAAACGCTTGGAATTCGATATCAGGCGCGGTACAGATAAGGATAATGCATCATTAGATTTAAAACTGGACACGCATACACTGATGTTGGATTTGGATTCCCATTTGACTGACGCAATAAGCCTAAAGACTGGTTTAATGGCACGATATCAAAATAACTTTGCAAACCCTAATACTGGTGTACGTAGGTTGATACCCGATTATGACAAATACGATTTGGGAATTTATGCCATAGTGGATTACCGATTGAATCACAACCTACTCGTGGAAGCCGGTGGACGATTTGATTATAGGTATATGGACGTTTTTAAATTCTATCGTACCTCTTTTTGGAAATCCCGTAATTATGAGGAAGTATTCCCTAAAATTATAGTGGAAGAATTGGACAATCAGATTTTGACCAATCCACAACTGAATTTTTATAACGCTTCGGCAACTTTAGGAGCAACATACGATTTTGGCGAGGGGCATAAATTATTTTTTAATTATTCACTAGCATCAAGAGCACCCAATCCTTCTGAACTTTTTAGCGAGGGCTTGCACCATTCTGCCTCTCGCATCGAGTTAGGGGATTTACGTTTCAATTCAGAAATTGGTCATAAAATTTCTCTAACATTTCAAAGAGAAAATGAAAAATTCAGTTTTTCAATAAATCCGTTCATAAACGCTATTTCAGACTTTATAGTTATCGAACCCACAGAAATCCAACAGACGGTACGGGGTAATTTTCAAGTTTGGGAATATAGACAGACCAATGCAAAACTAATAGGTATAGATTTTGACACCTCTTATGCCTTTGCCCAAAATTTTCGCTTCAACCACCAATTTTCACTTGTAAAAGGTTACGACCGTTCATTAGATCAACCTTTGATAAGTATGCCGCCCGCAAATACGAAAAACGAAATTGTCTATCAAAATCTACAATTCAATAATCTGCGTTTAGCATTGCAGAGTGCGTATGTATTCCGCCAGAACGAATATCCCAATAACAATTTTGAAGTGTTTATTCCAGAGACCGAAACTATGGAAACTGTCGATTTAAGTACACCGCCTGATGCTTACCATTTACTCAACTTTAATTCTAGCATTGATTTTAAAGTAACTAAAAAATCAACACTCACACTAGGTTTGGGAATCACCAACGTATTGAATACTTCCTACCGAAATTACCTAAACCGTCTGCGCTATTATGCAGACGACTTGGGTAGAAATTTTTTATTAAATCTAAAATTCAATTATTAATCTTTAAATATTAAACAAATGAAAAAAGTAAAATTTTTAGCAACTGCAATTCTTGTAACAGTATTATTCGTTTCGTGTTCAAGTGACGATGATACGCCAGAACCTGTAAATGAAGAAGAAGTGATTACCACTTTAACCCTAACCCTTGCACCCAATGGCGGTGGAACGTCGATTACTTTGCAGACGCAAGATTTGGACGGCGATGGTCCAGACGCACCCATAATTAACGTTTCGGGAAATTTAGCAACTGGAGTTACTTACAATGGAACGCTTGTATTACTCAATGAAACCGTGAATCCACCTGAGAATATAACGGAAGAAGTGGAAGAAGAAGATTTAGATCACCAATTTTTCTACACGCTTGGTGGCGGATTGGACGTAACAACTGCCTATACTAACTTTGACAGCGAAGGAAATCCTTTGGGCACAGAATTCACCCTTACAGCAGGTGAAGCCAGTTCAGGCACATTAACAGTTACACTTCGCCACGAACCTACTAAACCAAATACTGATTTAGCGGATGCAGGTGGAGAAACGGATATTGAAGCAACCTTTAACGTAACGGTACAATAGATTTTAATTAGTCATACTTTTCTTTATTCCAAACTGAATGCCCTTTATGATTTTTCTGTAAAGGGCATTTTATTTTAGAGTTCTTTAGAAAAAAGCCAACGCACAAAAAGACTCTGAAAAACTCTTAATGTGACCAACTATATCAACCAAAGTTTATGTGGCTTATATACATAAATTTTCTAAACCGATTCGAGATTCTTTTATTACTCTTAAACTAAATTTCAGCGGTTATAGGAACAAAGACACGCAAGAATTAATTATCACAACAGATTATTTGAATGTATTAGAGTATTCTATTCAAAAAGATAAAACTCATTTAATCGATGAAAAAAATGGGAATTGTAATTCGCAAAGAAGATAGTTTAATGGTATCCAAATTTAATACTGATATCTTTGATAGATTCAATCAAACTACAACGAATTCAGGCGCTGAAAGCAATTCGGACGAAAGTACAACCCACAATCGAGTAGACGGGTGACGATTTAAAAATCGCCACTACGCCTCTCGCACCACCGTACGCATGGGTCTCGTATACTGCGTTCACCAAGTTGAAATTTACGTATTATTAATGTAATCTACCGAAGGTTTATACCCTTTTCGTTTGTGCCTAGATTTAGTCATTGTCGTTTACTTTATAAGAGTTATTGGATATGGTAGTAAACAAAGCAAATTGATTTTATTTTTTTTCAATTAATATATTCAGGCGGTTGACACTTTGAATAATGGCTCGAACCGAATGGTAATTAACCTTCCATGAATGGCTCATATGCCTCCAAATGGGTTCCCCCTTGCGACTTAGCAAGGGATACCATTCTCCAACGCCTTTATTAATGACTTTTTCAAAAACAAAACTGTGAATATTTTTATAAGCATTCCAATATTTCGGGTCATCAAATAAGATGGCCGCATCCAAAACTCCAATCATGACCTCGGCTTGTTGCCAAAATTCTTTTTCTTTATCTGAAACACCTCCCGAGTGCGGTCCTTCAACATAAACTCCACCATATTCATTGTCAACTCCATTATCTACAGAATGATCAAAAATAGTTTTGAGCAAGTTAATATACGCGTCGTTACTATTACCTAATATATTGAGAGCATGAATAAATAACCAAGCGAATTCGGCATTATGACCATAACAAGTATTGTCTATAGCATTATTTTTTGAACCATCGTCTGAATACCGATCCCATCCCCAAATGATATCGAACTTAATTTGAGGAGCTATTTCCCAATTTGACCAGAATTGAGGAATACCTGTTTTATATTTTTGATCCATCATTCGGTTCAGCAAAATTTCAATATCTTCCAAAAGCTTTCTGCGATGTACATTTTTTTGCGTTGCCTCATAAAGCGTGGTAAATGCTTCCATCAAATGCATATGTACGTCTAAGGTTTTCCGGTCACCTCCTGCACTTCCTGGCCCCGCCAAAATCCAATTGCGGCTAAACATTTCATAATAACCCCCATGATAAGAATCTACACAATATTTTTGAATCAGATCAAAAACCTTTTCCGCATATTCCAATCCGCGTGGGTCTTTAGTCGCCAGGGTGTACTCACTAAGCGCATATATGGCGAAACTTAACCCGTATACAATTTTTTGATCTATTTTAATATTTCCCTTTCTATCAACCATCCAGTAGAAGCCGCCATGTTCTTCGTCCCAGATTTTTATTGATGATAAAATCCGCTCCATGTTTCGCCAGTTTCAAATAGTTTCCGGTATCATATCCT
>TARA_B110000037_G_C17128096_1_pt1 | contig 14666 bp, 10 predicted proteins | sample TARA_B110000037 | Tara Oceans TARA_B110000037 (sample SAMEA4397196) | marine metagenome | biome: Polar Biome; feature: [MIX] marine epipelagic wind mixed layer (ENVO:01000061); material: water (ENVO:00002006), including particulate matter (ENVO:01000060) such as... | depth 10-100 m
TAAACCTCAAAAATACCCAACGCTCATTTTAAGGGATTCGTGGCACTAGACCGTTTGTCAAAAGTCCGTGCGTGCATGTGAATTCATGGGGCAGGACTCTCTAGCCACGATCAAATGCGCACGGACTTTTGGCAAACTGTCTAATTTCAAAGCATGCGCATTCACCTTGATCTCCGTTTGAATCCACTCGATGTCCATCCTCCATTTTTCCCACCACCAGTAACGGATCCGAATCCGATTCAGTAAGGAGATTCCACGATTGATTTGTATTTTCACAAAACGCCTGCGTATTTCAATTACGCGGGCGTTTTTGTTTCTTCCATTCCGGAGAAATGGCGTGAATGTTTTCAAGCGCCAGCTTGTCCAAGCCAACCGACCAGCTACGATACCAACATGAAACTATTCCAAACTCTTTTCGTCGCAGCCCTTCTCATTTCCCCTCTGGCCGTTTCCCCACTGGCGAACGCACAGGCACCCGATGCGAATCGTATCCTCGAAGGCGCACGACTTTCGGCTGCCCTGACGAAGCTCGACGAAGGTCTCCAGGGAAACCTGTCCCACAATGGACGGAAAACACCGATCACCATTTTCCTCAAAGGCAAGAACATCCAGTTCCAGTTCCTTGAAAACAAGAAATGGCGTATCTTTCACTTGAGGCTCAACGACGAAAAATACGACCTTTTAGAAATCGTAAACGGAAAAACTATCGACTTCCCCCGCAACAAACTCACGGAATCCATTGCCGGAACCGACCTCACCTACGAAGACCTCGCCCTCCGCTTTTTTTACTGGCCAGAACCGAAACTGGAGAAAACCGAGAACATCGGCGCCCAGCAAACCTACAAGCTCCGTCTCGACAAGCCCGCCGGAGCCGCCGGAAATTACTTCGCAGTTTATGTCTGGGTTCACACCAAATTTGGTGCATTCATGAAAATCCACGGCCACTCCAAAAGCGGAAAACTCCTCAAGGAATTCCAAGTCGAAGATGTGATGAAAGTCTCTGATAAAGTCTGGACGCTCCGTAAAATGCAGGTTTCTTCCTACAAAAACGGCCGTCGCACCTCCATCACCGACATGACCCTCGATAAGCCCTCCAAAGGCGCACTCAAAGGTCTTAGGTAGCAAACCTAGCTGGTGATTCCCGCCCCAGCCCGTTCCAGGAGGCATCCTGCCTCCTAGATTCTTCTCTCCCTTGACGTTTGAGATTTGAATTTTGAATTTTCCGCGAAGCACCTAGTGCACAATTCCTGCTTGTCCACAGCCCACTGCTGTTCTTTATTCCCACGCCTCCATGATGAATCCCTTTTACCACTCCAGCACCCCGCTCGTCCCCGGCTCACTCCACAGCCTTTCGCATGAACACGACAACTGCGGTATGGGTGCAATCGCCCACTTGGAAGGAAAACGCTCTTTTACCGTCCTCGGCCACGCGCTTAGTTCTGTTTCCTGCATGACCCACCGTGGTGCTGTCGATGCGGACATGAAAACCGGCGATGGTTCCGGCATCCTTTCTCAGATCCCCTTCCCTCTTTTCGACAAAGCCGCCGCGGCTCTCGGAACCACGGTTGAGAACCCCGAAGACATCGCCGTCGGCGTATTCTTTTTTCCTTTAGCCGATGAAGCCCAGAAAGATTCGATCAAGAAAATCACTTCTGACACCCTTGCGAAAAGGAATATTTCAGTCATCGGCTGGCGTGACGTGCCGGTGAATGTTGATGCGCTTGGCAAAATCGCCCAGAAGTCCCGCCCGGAGATCCAGCACCTTCTTATGCTCAAGCCCGAGGGCATGGATTCGCTCGAGTTCGAACGGAAACTCTACCTTTGCCGCAGGGAAATCGAACATGCTACCAAGGAAGTCCACGGCTTCTACATGCCGACGTTTTCCAACCGCCTTATCTCTTACAAGGCACTCGCCATGCCCTCAGCCCTGCGTGCATTCTACTCAGATCTCACCGACCCCGATTTCGAAACCGCGATCTGTCTTTACCACCAACGCTTCTCCACCAACACCTTCCCGGCATGGCCTCTCGGCCAGCCTTTCCGCATGATGTGCCACAACGGCGAAATCAATACCGTGGAAGGCAATCGCAACTGGATGACTTCCCGCGAGGAATTCTTCGAATCCCCTGTTTGGGGTGATGAAATTGATGTCGTAAAAAACCTCATCCGCCACGGCGAATCCGATTCCGCATCGCTCGACCACTGCCTTGAGCTGCTCGTCCTTTCCGGGCGCTCCCTTGAGCACTCCATGTGCATGCTCGTCCCACCTGCCTACCGCAACGACGAGGAAATTTCTGACGAACTTCGTGCCTTCTACCAATACATCCGCTCATTCTCCGAGCCTTGGGACGGCCCGGCTGGCCTGGTCTTCACAGACGGGAAAAAGCTCTGTGCATCGCTCGACCGGAACGGCCTCCGCCCTTCCCGCTACACCACTACTTCCGACGGCTTCCTCTACATCGGCTCCGAATCGGGGGCCGTCATTTTCGATGAATCCCTCGTCACCCGCCGCGGCCGCCTAGGCCCAGGACAAATGCTTTCCGCAGATACCACCACCGGAAAGCTCAAGCTCGACACCGAAATCAAAGAGGAACTCGCCCGCCAAAAGCCTTACCGCCGCTGGATCGACGAGAACCGCCTCGAACTCCGCAAGTTCATCTCCCCTTCTGCCCACGTCCCGGAAAACGAATTCCAAGCGCTAGATCTCTCCCGCCGCCAGGTCGCGAATGCGATCTCCATCGAAGAGCTCGACATGGTGTTCCCGCCGATGATCAAAGGCGCACAGGAAGCAGTTTTCTCCATGGGAGACGACATCCCGCTGGCCATCCTTTCCACCTACCCACGCTTACTTTACACTTATTTCAAACAGCGCTTCGCACAGGTGACCAACCCGCCAATCGACCCCATCCGTGAGTGGGCCGTGATGTCTCTGGCTGCAGGTCTGGGACCAGAGCGCAACCTCCTTGAGGAAACCCCGAACCACTGCAAGTCGATCTCACTCGATTGCGCCATTCTTTTCGAACATCAATTCGAGAAGATCACCCACCTCGCAGAGTATGGCTACCCTTCGCACATCGTTGACTGCACATGGGATGCCTCCACCGGGAAAGACGGACTTAAAGCCCGCATCGACGAGCTTTGCGACGAAGTCGAAGCTGCAGTGGATAAGAAGATTTCCATCATCGTCCTCTCTGACCGCGCGACTTCCGCCCAACGCATTCCGATTCCGGCACTACTCGCTACCGGCAGCATCCACCACCACCTGAATCGCATCCGCAAGCGCATGCGTGCCTCACTTGTCGTAGAATCCGGGGAAGCCCGTGACGTCCACCAAATCGCCTGCCTTTTCGGATTTGGCGCGACCGCGGTTGTCCCGTATCTCGGCTACGCAACCGTCAGGCAGCTCGTGGCAGCCGACCAAGGAAAAGGAAAACTCGGCGAAGGTATGACCCCTCAGAAGGCCATGACCAACTACCGCAAGGCTCTCGAAAAAGGCTTACTCAAAATCATGTCCAAAATGGGTATTTCCGTCCTGAACTCCTACCAAGGTGCACAGACATACGAAGCCATCGGTATCGGCTCGGAAGTCGTCGATTTCTCCTTCACCGGCGTTCCATCCCAGATCGGCGGAATCGCGTTTGGCGAAATCGCAGAGGAATCAATTATCCGCCACAAGACCGCTTTCGAATCCGAAGTTCCGGAGGGAGAAACCCTCGACCTCGGCGATCCAGGTTACAACCGCTACCGCAAATCCGGCGAGCGCCATGCTTTCACGACCGAAGTCATCAAAAATTTCCACCAATACGTAAAATCCGGCAAGCCCGAGGACTACGAAGAATACGTAAAAGTCTGTCTCGAGACCAACCCGGTCGCCATCAAAGACCTGCTCAACTTCGTCCCATCGTCATCCGGCGCCATCCCAATCGACGAAGTGGAGCCCGTCGAAGACATCCGCCGCCGTTTCACCACGGCAGCCATGTCTCTCGGTGCGCTTTCACCAGAGGCGCACGAAACTCTCGCCATCGCCATGAACCGCATCGGCGGAAAATCCGATTCCGGAGAAGGCGGCGAAGATCCTATCCGCTTCAAACCATATCCGAACGGCGATTTTGCACGCTCTTACATCAAGCAGATCGCTTCCGGTCGTTTCGGCGTTTCCGCATACTACCTGGTCAATGCTGACGAACTGGAAATCAAGATGGCACAGGGTGCGAAACCAGGAGAAGGCGGCCAGCTTCCCGGCCACAAGGTCAACGCTCTCATCGCACGACTCCGCAACACCCAGCCGGGCGTCCAGCTTATTTCACCGCCTCCTCACCACGATATCTACTCCATTGAGGATCTAGCGCAGCTCATCCACGATCTGAAGGAAATCAACCCGCGCGCCCGAATCACCGTGAAACTGGTGGCGGAAGCAGGTGTAGGCACAGTCGCCGCAGGTGTTGCCAAAGCAGCCGCCGACAACATCTTGATCTCCGGCCACGACGGCGGAACGGGAGCTTCCCCTCTCTCCTCCACCAAGCACGCCGGCTCTCCATGGGAGCTCGGCCTTTCCGAAGCACAACAAACACTCATCATCAACAACCTCCGCGACCGCGTAATCCTCCGCACCGACGGCGGTATCAAAAACGGCCGCGACGTCGTCATTGCCGCCATCCTCGGAGCTGAGCAATACAACTTCGGCACCACCGCCATGATCGCCATGGGCTGCGTGTATGTCCGCAAATGCCACCTCAACACCTGCCCGGTCGGCATCGCCACCACCGATCCAAAATTCCGAGCCAAGTTTAAAGGCACCCCGGAAATGGTGATCAACTACTTCAACGCGGTTGCCAACGAAGCCCGTGAAATCATGGCCAAGCTCGGCATCCGCAGCATGGACGAACTTATCGGTCGCCCTGATTTTCTCGAACAACGGGAGGTTCCAAGCCATCCTAAGGCAAACACCCTCGACTTCTCACGCCTCCTCAAAGACGTCGTCCCGGGTGTCGCGAAAGCCATCGAAAAGCCGGAGACCAGCATCGCCCGCATTTGTAGAAAAGACCGTAATGACGGAATCGCCAAACCAGCACTGGATATTCAAATCCTCAGCGATCTGGTAAAATCCACTGGCGGAACGCCCGTCGAGTCACCTGAATATGGTGCAAAATCAATCAGCAGCGAAGTCCATGAGGCCATCAAGGCACTCCCCGACCGCGCTCCAACGGAACTCGCCTACAAGGTAGTCAATACCGACCGCAACATCGGCACCCGCCTTTCCGGACGCATCGCTGAGATCCACGGAAACAACGGACTACCTTCGAGTACCATCCACATCACCTGCACCGGCAGCGCCGGACAATCCTTCGGAACTTTCCTCGTTGAAGGCGTTACCCTAAAACTGATCGGTGAGGCGAACGATTACGTCGGTAAAGGCATGGCCGCTGGCGAAATCATCCTCCGCATCTCGCCGGATGCGACCTTCCTTGCCTCGAAGAATTCCATCGCAGGAAACACCTGCCTCTACGGTGCAACCGGCGGACATCTGTTCGCAAACGGTCGCGCCGGAGAGCGTTTCGCCGTCCGCAACTCCGGAGCCACCACCATCGTGGAAGGCGTCGGCGACCACGGCTGCGAATACATGACCAACGGCACCGTCGTCATCCTCGGAAAAACCGGGAAGAACTTCGGAGCAGGAATGTCCGGAGGCACCGCCTTCGTCTATGACGTTGACGGAAAATTCTACTCCCGCGTGAACACCGAGATGGTCGTAGCGCTCCCGATCACCCGCCAGCAGGATATCGAGCAAGTGAAATCCCTCATCGAACTCCATCAGAAGAAAACCGGTTCCAAACAAGCCGCCGACCTTCTCGCTGATTGGGAAAACACCGTCCTCAAACTCGTCCGCGTCATCGCCAAGGAACGCGCCGAACTCGAAGCCGCCGAAGAGCTCCACGAAGCGGCTTCAACACCGAAGTAACGCGATCACAAAAGTCGCGAAACAACACGGTCGGATGCGCGTTCTCCAGAACGCGACTCCTCAATCTTGCTTCCACCAATCCTCGCCTTTCTCCCATTCTTCCTGCTTGGCGCCTGCCGTTGTGGATCGTTTGACTGGCTCCGATTTTTCCTCCTCGCCTACCTCTTTTATCAAATTGTCCACATCGCCGTCTCGCCGCGAGGCCGCCCGGAACATGCAGAAGCCCAGCATCAGCAGGACGCCAAAACTCAGTAGGACAGAACAAAGCATTGCCAATGCAAAAAGGTCGCTTTCAGTGGAAGCCATAATTATCAGTAGCCTATGCACATCGCACACCACTGGTGAAAATGCAATTCCTCAGGCGCATCTTTTCGGAAAATCGCCATTGCACCTGCCTTCATATAGGCTTACGTCTTTTCCATGTCAGCACTTGCCGAGAAAACATCGATCATTTCCAAAACAAAGGAACTCTGCGCCGCAATCGCCGAGGACGAACAATTCATCAAGCTCCAGGCGGATGTGGAACGCTTCCTTTCCGACGATTCCGCGAAGCTCCAATACCAGTCGGTTCACGAAAAAGGTGAGGAACTCCACCACAAGCAAGGCGCAGGAGTGGAACTCGGTGCTGCGGAGATCAAATCCTTCGAAGACACACGCGACGCACTTTTCGACAACAAGGTCGCTGCCGACTTCATGGACGCCCAGCGCACCCTCGAAAGCATCCAGAAGGACATCGGTAAATACGTCAGCATGACCCTCGAACTCGGTCGCGTTCCTACCGACGAGGATATCGAAGAAGCTCAAAACAGCGGTGGCGGTTGCTGCGGTGGTAGTGGCGGCGGTGGTAGTGGCGGCGGCGACAGTGGTTGCTGCTCCAACTAATCCTTTCGCTCTGCGAACAAGGTGTCTTCGGACAATATCACAATCACGTTTCTGGGCACCGGCACTTCTGTCGGTGTTCCTGTAATCGGTTGTCACTGCCCGGTCTGCACATCCACCGATCCCCGGAACAACCGCACGCGTTCTTCCGTTCTCATTTCCACTCCGGAGGTAAAACTTCTCATCGACTCTGGTCCAGATCTCCGTGAGCAAGCCCTGCGGGAAAAAATCTCCGTGATCGATGCGGTGATCTACACCCACTCCCACCTCGATCACGTGGCGGGCTTCGATGAAATGCGCGCATTCTGCTGGAAGCGAGATTCGCCGCTGCCCCTTTACGCATCGGAATCCACCATCGGCGCCCTGAAAAACATGTTCGGCTGGGCGTTCCATCAGGACAATACCTACAAAGGTTACATCAAGCCTGACCCACGCGTAATCGATTCCCCCTTTGAAATCGGAGACCTCACCATCACCCCCCTTCCCGTCACCCACGGCAGCGTCGAAACAACCGGTTTCCTCTTCCAGACGCCCACCAGCACCCGTCTAGCCTACCTACCGGATGTGAAGCACGTTCCGGAAACTACCCTCGCGCTCATGGGCGACCTCGATCTGCTCGTGATCGACTCTCTCCGCGACGTTCCCCACGCCACCCATCTCTCCGTATCCGAAGCCTGCTCCATCTCCGCAGGGCTTTCCCCAAAGAAGACCCTACTCACCCACTTGAGTCACGATCTGGATCACACGGAACTCTCAGCCCGTCTCCCAGAGAACGTCTCACCGGCATACGACGGCCTCTCCTATAGTCCCGCGCTTGATGTTTTGTGAAAACCCAACCCTAGGGGGGTGCGGGTAACTCGTGATTTGGATTCAGTCCCAACGGGACAGTTCATAACAGCCCGGGATAATATCAATTTTGTATCCGCGTCCTGAAAGGCACGCATCATGTTCCTTCGCTGCCTCGAACCTGATGAGCCGTGCCTTCAGCACGGATATGTTCAATCAACTCTTACCCGGGATTCCATCCCGAGCGATGATGAGTAGTCCCGTTGGGACAAAGAACCACGGTAGCCGCAAATTCACTAATTCCCATCCTCGGCAGTATACCGCCTCCCAACTAGCATTTGGAAGCCTTCAATGTTTGACGTTCCGAGCGCAGCGGCCAAAGTTCACGCATGCCAAGCACCCGCCCACCCTGCTCCTTGGGAAAATCGGCTTTCATCCGATTTCTGCTAGCCGTATTCCTTCTGACTTCGGCAGGTGCACAGCATATCACGCCGAAGGAAATCCTCGTAATCTATAACAAGGCCGACCCGGAATCTGGAAAGCTCGCCGAGGCCTACCAAAATGCCCGTGGCCTTCCCGACTCTCGACTTCTTGGGCTAGATCTCCCTCTGAAACAGGACATCAGCCGCGGCGAATACGAGAAAACCATTGTCGCGCCGATCCGGAAATACATGGACGAGAAGCAATGGTGGAAACGGGAGCGCGATGCCCAAGGTCTACTCATCCCAAGCGAGAACAAGATCCGTGCAATCCTTCTCATGCGAGGTGTCCCCCTACGCATCATACCCGGACCTACCACACCTCCAAAGGAAGGCGAAAAAGCTCCAGCAGACCCGATCAGCCATCGCGACGAAGCATCAGTCGATTCCGAACTCGCGATGTTCGGTATCAAAGGACTAGCTGCGAAAGGCGTCCTCAAGAATGCGTTCTTCGATAGCAAGATTCCGCTTTCTGAAGCAAAGTTACCCTACCTCGTCCTCACCTCCCGTATCGATGGCCCCACGTATGCGATCTGCAAACGCATGATAGCCGACGCCGTCGCAGCTGAAAAAAACGGACTATGGGGCCGCGCCTATGTCGATATCGCGAACAAGCTTCCACAAGGCGATCAGTGGCTTGAAGCGATCGTTTCGAATAACAGGGAAATGGGTATACCTACCGTCACGGATCGCTTCAACGACACTCTCCCGAAAAACTATCCACTCACAGAAGCCGCCCTCTACTACGGTTGGTATGATTGGAACGTCAGCGGCCCATTTCTAAATACCGGATTTCAATTCCGCCAAGGAGCCGTCGCCATCCATCTTCATTCCTTCAGTGCCCAGCAGCTTACTGACGCCCACAAGAACTGGTGCGCTCCCCTCCTGGTTCGCGGTGCTGCAGCGACGGTTGGGAACGTTTACGAGCCCTATCTTCACCTTACCCACCACTTCTCGATTCTCCATGACCGCCTTCTGAAAGGCTGGACTTTTGCGGAAGCCGCATGGGCATCCATGCCGGTCACATCCTGGCAGGGAATCATTCTGGGCGATCCTCTTTACCGGCCGTTTCGCCACATCAATGGCACCGGAAAAAACCGCACGGAAGATCGCGATTTCCGAGCCCTCCGCGCTGCATCCCGCCAATGGCCGGACGATGATTCGCTCCGCAGAGGGAAGCTCTCAGCGGCTGCCGAAAAACTCAAAAGCGGCACCCTCGCAGAAGGCCTTGCCATGGATTTCCGCGAGTCAAAGGATCTGGATAACGCCAAGCTATGGATAGCAAAAGCCCGCGATTTTTTCCCTGATCGCACCAACAAACTCCGCCAAGACCTCCAACTCATCTCCATTATGCGTGAACAGGGAAAGAAGCATGAAGCCATCCAGGCACTCCGTACGGCAAAGGAAACCTACGGAACCTTCCCGGAAGCCGATTCCGTCTCCGGCTGGCTGGACATCCTAGACCCCCCACCGCCACCTGTCGCCGACCCTACGAAAACCCCTAAGTAAGGTCTTCCTTGAGGTTTAAAATTTAAGTTTAGAGTTTCAGTGAACTACGCATTTCTGTTAGAGAGCGTCTGGCATCCTCCCCTCGCATTCGAGGAGGTCGCCGCGCCGAAGCTTCCTCCGGAGCTGGAGCTCCAGGCACTATGGTTCGCCGGCTCATTTGGGCGGAATTTCCGGCTCAAAGACGGACGTAGGTTGCGCATCGTCCAGTTCGGAGAATGGAACCTCGGAGCCGGCCCGGACTTCTCCCGCGTCGCCATTGAAATCGATGGAACTCCCCACACCGGCGATCTCGAACTCGATTCTTCTACAAATGATTGGGAGGGGCACGGGCACTCCACCAACCCCGCATTCACCAACACCATCCTCCACGTGGCATTTGAAGCAGCCTGCCGCGAAACCTTCGTCCGCACTCTGAACCACCGCCAAGTTCCTGAGCTGCTGATCTCTCCTTCCCTACTGGCAGATGCCCTCCGCCTCCCCTCCCGCGAAACCGCGATCGCCGTCCCCGGCCGCTGCATCCAGCCACTCCGCAAGATGCCGAACCTCTCCATCGAGCGACTGCTCCGCGAGGCAGCACTCCGCCGCGCTTCGCGAAAATCCTCCCGTTTCCTGCAAACCATCGAAGCACACGATTTCGATACCGCACTCTTCCAGACCACTGCAGAAACCCTCGGCTACGGCGGCAACCAGCTTCCCATGAAGCTCCTCGCCCAGCGCGCACCCATCGCATCCTTACGCGCAAACCAGGATTTCGCCGAGTCCATCCTCCTCGGCACAGCAGGATTCCTCGATCCAGAACTCCACCACCGGGCACCCGAAGCAACACGCGAATACCTCCTAGATCTCTGGAAAACCTGGTGGAAAATTCGCCCGAACCACGAACCTCCCGAAAGCCGCCGACCCACCTGGAAAACCCACGGCCAGCGCCCCGCGAACCACCCCCACCGCCGCACCGGAGGTTTATCCGTGCTGGTGAAAAATTGGCCTACCTTCCGAAAACTTGCCCTCGCATCCCCGTTTTCGGTAAAACCACTCACCGACTTTCTTCACTCCCTGAGGCACGAATTCTGGTCGCACCACCACACCCTCACTTCCCAGAGAAGCGGCACGGCCATCTCTGTTTTCGGAAAAAATCTCGCACTAGAGCTTTCCGCAAACCACCTAATCCCACTGGCCATCCACGAGAATCGATTCACTTTCCAAGACTACTACAAGCACCGCCATTCCGCGATCAACCAGAAGCTCAAGCGCTGCGGCATCCGTCTCTTCGGTAGCGAGGAAGCGGCAAAACCATGGCTCCGCCGCCTCTGCCACCAACAAGCCTTACTCGAAGTATACCACGACTTCTGCCTAGAGGATTTCACCGACTGCGAAAGCTGCCCTTTTCCCGAACAACTCGCCCAATGGCGCTGAACTCGAACCACTTTCTCAAATGCAAATCCAACTCAACGGCCAACCACACCAACTCGAAAACCCTCTGAACCTCTCGGAGCTACTCGATTCACTGGGCTTCGCTGGCAAGCCCGTCGTCGCGGAAATCAACTGCGAGGCCGTGCTTCCAAGAAATTTCCCAACCACCGAAATCAAGGCTGATGACAGTGTCGAAATCATCACCCTCGCAGCCGGAGGATAGGAGCATCTAGAAAAAACGAAAAACACACCATTTTTCCCTTGCAAAAAAGCCCCATCAAATACCATCTTCCGCCCACGTCGCTTCTCGCGACTTTCAATTAATTCCGGTGTAGCTCAGCGGCAGAGCGGGTGACTGTTAATCACTAGGTCGTAGGTTCGATCCCTACCGCCGGAGCCATTTGAAAGCCTTGCCCTCAGCAGGTTAGGGATTCCGCTTCTTTCTAGGAAGGGAGTGTGCCAACCGTAATTGCCAACCAAACTATTTTTGGTGGATTCACCTTTCAGCATTTCTAGCTATTTGATCAAAGCTTGGTGGGCTTCTAGGAGTCACTTCTGAATTCCTCCGCTCCAGCCTCATTGAACGTAGGCCAGTTTGGGAAAGACAAGGTCACCTTGGCCATCAACTATGCGCTCGTCCAGTGGAGCGGGAACCACCCTACTTCTTCACCTCGTAGCATAAGACGAGATCCTGGTCGCGTAGGTAGAGGTGGCCGTCGAGGACGACCGGGTGGGTCCAGACCTTGCCGTTGGTGCCCTCTCGCAGCTTGGTGGTCTTCGGAAGGGAAAATCGTCCGTGCTCCTTGTATCCCTTTGGAGAAGCCTCCGCGAGGAAGACCGAACCTTCATGCTCGTCGAGGCCGTAGAGCATGCCGTCGGCGTAGTGGACCGCGCCCTTCTGTATCCCTTCACCCTTTTCGTTCCAGATGCGTTCGCCAGTCTTGAAGTCCTGACAGGTCAAGCCGCCGCCGTCGGAGAAGCCATAGAGGGAGCCGTCGACGAGGAGGACCCCGCCATGATGGTTCTTCATCACCTTGTTCTTCCACACTTCTTTTGCTTTTGATCCCTCGATGTCCACCAGCATGGATCCGGCCCCGTAGCCCGAGGTCATGTAAACTTTGCCGTCATGATAGATCGGGGTGGGGATGACTGCGGTGCGCCCTTCCGGCCAGTCGGCGGTCCAGAGCAGGGCGCCATCCTCGGCACTGATGCCGGCGAGTTTCTTCATGAACAACTGGACATACTGGCGCTTGCCTTTGACCTCGGCGATGATGAGAGAGGAATATTCCGCGCCATCGGTTAGGTCCTTGCTGCGCCACAGAGTTTTGCCGGTCTTCTTGTCGAGGGCGATGATCGCGCCTTGATCGCCGCCGGGAGTGACGAGCAGTTTGTCGCCATCGACGAGGGGTGATTCCGAGTAACCCCACTTGGGCACCTCCCCACCGAAGTCCTCGACGAGTTGTTTGCTCCAAACCTTGGATCCGTCGGCGGTCTTGACCGCAATCAAGGCCCCGTTGGCGCTCATGGCGTAGACCAGTCCCTCGCTCACGGTCGGGCCGCCCCGAGGGCCCTGCCCCCAACCGGTGTTGTAGCCTTTGCCAGGGTCATCCCCGATCTCGGTGCTCCAGAGTTCCTTGCCGGTTCCCCGGTCCAAGCAGATGAGCTCCGCTTCCTTGTCCCGGGTGCCAGTGAAATAGAGATGCTCGCCCACGATAGCGGGAGAGCTGTAGCCGCGCCCACCGTCGGTGAAGGTCCAGAGGAGTTTCGGGCCGTCCTTGGGCCATGATTTCAGGAGACCGCTATCAGGCGAGCGGTCCATCCGGTCCGCGCCACGCCAAGTAGGCCACGAGGCGGCGCTCCCTCCGGGGGCTGCGGTGGGTGCGGCCTTGGCGAACTCTTGATCTGCACTCGAGAGTCGACCGAGCGGGATTTTCACCGTGCCTCCCCCATCGCGCTGGATGGTCACCACGTCATTCGCGAGACTTTGGAAATCCCCCTCGAGCGTCCGACCGGTTTCGGACTCGGTCCATGTTCGCGCAGAGACAATACCACTGCAAATGAGCATGATGCAAAAAACGAAGTAAGGAGGGGAGAGCTGAAATTTCATGATGGCGAGTTGGGGAAAAGTCTAAATCCGAACTTATTGGATACAATCTACGGTAATCCGACGCCTTGCCTATCGTAAAGTGAGCGAAAATTGGAGGATTTCGGGATCTCAAAATCTCTTCCATGGGCCAAGTGGAAATTTAATTGTATCCGTGGGCGGCATGGCTCACCCATGAAAAGCATTACTTGATGATCTCAAGCGTGGCCTTGCCCAGGGAATCGCCGACGAGGAAGTAGCTCTCTGCATTGCCGAACCAATGATGGCCGTGTCGCCTGTTCGGCGAGAGGTCGGCAGGACGTGCGTGCTGTGAGGTCGGCACGAAGACTGCGTTCTTAATCTTCGCCGTGCCGTCCTTCTGAGCCTTGCGGAATGCGGCCATGCCGCTGCCTACTTTTGCAGGGCCACTGTTTCCGAGTTCGCCGACGATGAAGGGCAGTCCGGGTGACTTGAACTCAGCGCGGACGTCTTTGGCGAAGTTCACCAGATTCGCTTCATACTCAGCCGTGGCTTCCTTGGAGATCATGTCGTTCCAGCCCTGCATCCAGATGAAACCAGCGAACTCATACTTGCCGACACCACTCAGTGCTTCGCGAACTTCCTCGACCATCTGTTTGTAATATGGACCGGTATCACCGCCGGAGCTTGGCGGACGAAAGTCGACGTGAAGGCTCTTGCCGCCCCATGCCGTCTTAATCAGCAGCACGGGTTCCTCGAAATGGTCACCCACGATGTGGCCGAACTGCAGCTCGGGGCCGATGTGGCTGCTGTTACCATATCCAGTGTAGCCTACAGTCAGCCCACCTTTGCGGACCTTGCCCTTTACCTTGTAGGAAATCTCGACGTCATCGCGCATCACCCACTTGCCCTTGTGATCGCGCAGGTGCTTCATGGCGTCTTTGTTTTTCGAGTTCTTCATGGACCACTCGAGGTTGCCTTTGCCACCATTGTAATTCTTCTCGTGATCCATATCGACCACGCCGTGGCCCTCCATATTCGACTGCCCGGCGAGGATGAAGACTTTGACGGGCTTGTTCTGATCCGCGTGCAGGAGTGATACGGAGGCGATTGAAACGAGGAGTAATGTGAGGAGCTTCATGGGATGATTGTACAGCTAACGACCCGGAAATCGATCCCTTTCAGTTGTTGCAGCCACCACCCTGAATTGTCCCATCAGGATTCGGGGATGGAAGTCGGGGGGGCGGGTAGCGTATAGCCGGTGCATGAACATGAGACGGATCATGATACTGGCGACATGCCTCTGCAGTGGCTTGGCATCAGCGGAGCCCCCCCGAGCCCTGTCGGAGGGAGCCGTCGTGGAGGAGTGGCCACACTTTCTCGGGCCGAATCTTGATGCCACCACGGGCGAAGGACCTCTGCTCAAGAAATGGCCTGAGGATGGCCTCAAAGTGGTGTGGGAAGTCGAGCGGGGCGAAGGCTATGGCTGCCCGGTGATCGCGGGCGGACGTCTTTTTTACTTCCAACGCTCTGAGGGAAAGGAGCAGATCGATTGCCGTGATCCGGAGACGGGCAAGCTTAC
>TARA_B110000037_G_scaffold30564_2_pt1 | contig 14635 bp, 15 predicted proteins | sample TARA_B110000037 | Tara Oceans TARA_B110000037 (sample SAMEA4397196) | marine metagenome | biome: Polar Biome; feature: [MIX] marine epipelagic wind mixed layer (ENVO:01000061); material: water (ENVO:00002006), including particulate matter (ENVO:01000060) such as... | depth 10-100 m
TATAGTTCTGGGATAGAGGTTTATAACGAAAAGGAAATTATGACATCCAGTGGAAAAACAATTATTCCAGATAGATTAATTGTTTTCAAAGACTTAACCGCTGTGGTGATTGATTACAAAACGGGAGAACCTTATGACAAATATGAAGTTCAATTGGCAAAATACTCAGAAATTATTGAAGAGATGGGGTATAGGGTAGTCAAAAAAATACTGGTATACATTAACACTGTTTTACAGGTTAAAGAGTGTTAGTTTTATATAGTTCTCCGCCTTCAACGGCTCTCTGACGTTTTGTTTTCTGTGAAAATTAATTCATTTTTTAATGTAAAAATTTGTTTTATACAATTAACATCTTACTTTTGTGGTTAATTAAATAAACTAAAAACACTAAACATGAAAAATCTTAACAGATTAATTCTAACAACTTTACTAGTTCTAGCAATTGGTAACGTTAATGCTCAAGATGAAAACAACCCATGGCAACTTACAATTGGTGTAAATGCTGTAGATGTATTTCCTGTTGGAGAAGATGCTCCTCAAGGCGATTTATTTCAAGAGTTTTACAATGTAGAAGATCACTGGAGTATCCTACCTTCAGTATCTACAATTTCTGTACAAAAGTATATCGACGACAGCTTTTCTGTTGGAGTTACAGGGTCTATCAATAGACTTGATAAATGGGGACAAACTGCAGATGGAACACCAGTTTCTGTAGATAACCTAATGTATTATGGACTAGACGGTAACGTAAAGTATAGCCTTTCAAATTTATTTAAAACCACTAAAATCGAGCCTTTCTTAGCTGCGGGTGGTGGATATACTTGGATTGAAGAAGGAGCTTACAATACGTTTTCTTCAGCTGAATCTTCTAATGATTTAGTTGGTTCAGGAACTTTAAACGGAACTGTTGGATTAGCATATTGGTTTTCTGATAATATCGGATTAACAGCGCAGTCTACTTACAAGCATTCTTTTAATGATTACTTAACAACACATTTCCAACATTCTGTAGGAGTATCTTTCAAATTTGGAGGAGTTGATACAGACAAAGATGGTATATATGACAAACATGACCTTTGTCCAGAAGTACCTGGTTTAGAGGAATTCAATGGATGTCCTGATACTGATGGTGATGGTATTGAAGATTCAAAAGACACATGTCCAAATGAAGCTGGTTTAGCAGAATATGGTGGATGTCCTGATACAGACGGAGACGGTGTATCTGATAACAATGATACATGTCCAAACGAAGCGGGATTAAAATCACTAGCAGGTTGTCCAGATGCAGATTCAGATGGTCTTGCAAATGCTCAAGATGAATGTCCAAACGAGGCTGGTCCAGTTGCAAACAACGGATGTCCTTGGAAAGATGGTGATAGCGATGGTGTTTTAGATAAAGATGATAACTGTCCTACAGAAGCAGGAACAGTTGCAAACAATGGTTGTCCTGAAATGATTATTCCAACGGAAGAATTACAAGCACAACTTACAGATTACGCAAGAACAATCAACTTTAACCTTGGGAAGTCAGATTTCCAAAAATCTGCATACCCAACCTTACAAGCTATCTCTGGAATTCTTAACGAATATCCAAAAGCTAACTTTGTAGTTGAAGGTCATACAGACAGCACAGGAACAAATGAAAACTTCAACCAGTTACTTTCTGAAAGAAGAGCTGAAAAAGTTGTAAGTTATTTAGTTGAAAACGGCGTTTCAGCGGATAGATTATCATCAATTGGTTTTGGTGAGTCTTCTCCAATTGAATCTAACCAAACTGCTGCAGGAAGAGCTGCTAACAGAAGAGTAGAGGTTAAGCTAGCTAAATAGTTTTAACAACTACATAATAAAAAGCTTAAAACGCTTCGCTATTGCGGAGCGTTTTTTTATTTTTATAACATGACAAGTTTTATTTATGACGTTCTAAAAGACTTAGAAACGCACTCCAGAGATAATTCCAAGCTAAGCCTTATCCTTCCTAATAAGCGTGCAGGGATATTTCTTAAAATGGAGTGGGCCAAATTAAATAAAACAACAGGATTTCTGCCTGAGATTACTGCTGTCGAAACTTTTATAGAAGAGCTATCTCAATTAAGACTTCTTAGTAACACTGAACTTATCTTTGAGTTTTATGAAATCTACCTAGCGCTCACGCCTCAAGTTGAAAGAGAATCATTTGATAGTTTTTCCAAGTGGGCTCCAATCGTACTTCAAGATTTTAATGAAATTGACCGTTACTTAATTCCGCAACATCAAATTTTCGAATACCTTTCAGCGATTCAAGATATTAATCATTGGTCGTTAGATCTAAATTCAACACCACTCATAAAAGGATACCTTTCTTTTTGGAAAAAGATTTATACCTATTATACAAAATTTACGGATCACCTGCTTCAAAAAGGAGAAGGTTATCAAGGCTTAATTTATCGGCAAGCCGTTGCAAATTTAGAGACATATATTGAAAATAATTCAGATAAATCACACGTGTTTTTAGGGTTTAACGCGCTCAATGCTTCTGAATCTACCATTATTCAGAACTTATTAGAACAAGATAAAGCAGACATATATTGGGATATCGACCAAACATTTTTGGAGACACCGCAACATGATGCAGGCTACTTTATAAGACAACACCAAAAAAGCTGGAAACACTATAAAAATCAGCCTTTTAAGTGGGTGTCTAAGTATTACACGACCCCGAAAAACATTTCTGTAGTTGGAACTCCAAAAAACATTGGGCAGGTTAAGTATGTAGGCACGCTTTTACAGCAGTTATATGCCGAAAATAAACTCCAGAATACAGCTTTGGTTTTAGGTAACGAAGAGTTGTTGATTCCGATATTAAACTCAATTCCTAGCGCCATAGAAGATATTAATATTACTATGGGATTGCCTTTAAAGCAAATTCCTTTTTCTGCATTTATTGAACAATGGTTTCAGCTTCAAAAAGACGCTTCGTCTCTATACTACCATCAAGATGTGATAGGTGTATTATCACATCAATTTGTACGGCCGTTATTTCAAACTCAAAATCAAGATGTCGCTCAATTGATAATCACGACAATCAAACATCAAAATTTAATACGTCTTTCTAAAGATCAAATTATTGCTATAGCGCCTACACATAAAGCGTACTTAGAGCTTTTATTTGAATCTTGGGAGGATCAACCAAATAAAGCGATTGAACAGGTTTTAATCCTTATTTTTAAACTTAAAGACGAGTATACTACCTCTAAAAACAACCATCTATTAGCATTAGAATATTTATATCGACTCTCTGAGATTTTCAACCATTTAGAGCGCTTAAATAACAGATATAACCACATTACAAGTGTGAAAGTCTTGCAAAGTTTTTACAAAGAATTACTAAGTTTAGAAACCTTAGACTTTAAGGGGCAGCCATTAAAAGGATTGCAGATCATGGGGATGTTAGAATCTCGTGTTTTAGATTTTGAAACAGTTATTGTTGTTTCTCTTAACGAAGGCGTATTGCCTGCGGGTAAAACCAATAATTCATTTATTCCTTTTGACGTTAAAATAGAAAATGGCCTCCCAACCTACAAGGAAAAAGACGCTGTGTATACCTATCATTTTTACCGTTTACTTCAGCGCGCTAAGAATGCACACATCATTTATAATACAGAACCTGATGTATTAAGTGGTGGCGAACGCAGTCGGTTTATTACCCAGTTAGAGTTCGAGGCACACCACACATTGAATCATAAAATAATTATTCCAGAAACGCCGCAAGTTGCACCACAGCTTTTAACAGTAAAAAAGTCACCTGAAATCATTTCAAAACTCAAAATGGTTGCTGCTAAAGGGTTTTCACCTTCCTCATTGAGTCAATATATACGAAACCCTATTGATTTTTATAATCAAAAGATTCTAGGGGTTAAGGTGGAGTCTAATTTAGAAGAAACGATTGCAGCGAATACGTTTGGGAGTATAATTCATAATACGCTTGATGCATTTTACACGCCCTTTAAAGGGCATGTTTTGACTGCTGAAATGATCACCGGATTAAAGTCTAAAATAGAGCCTACAGTAACGCACTATTTTAACGCACTCTATAAGGAAGGGGATATTACTCAAGGATTGAACCTTATTAGTTTTGAAATTGCGAAACGTTATGTTTCAAATTTTTTAAACTACGAACTGGCATGTATCAATAATGGAGATGAAATTACAATAGAAGCGGTAGAATTAAAAATAGAAGCTGCTATTGATATTCCTGAACTCCAAACGCCTATTCAGTTGACTGGAACTATAGACCGTATAGATACCTGCAACGGCGTTCAAAGAATTATCGATTACAAAACATCACAGGTTTCTCAAACGGAGTTAGAGCTTGTAAACTGGGAAGATCTGACTTCGGATTACAAGGCATACAGCAAAAGTTTTCAAATTTTAACTTATGCTTATATGTTGAATCAACAAACGCGTCTTTCAAAACCAGTAGAAGCTGGGGTTATATCTTTTAAAAATTTAAAATCTGGAGTGTTAAAGTTTGCAAAGAAAGATAAGCCAGGGGCTTATGCAAAAAAAATAACGTTAGTATCAACGGAAACCTTAGCGAGTTATGAGCACGAACTTAAAAGCCTTATTCTAGAGCTTTTTAATTCAGAAATTGACATCACCGAAAAGGAGGTTTAGAATGGTTATTAAAGAAAAAAACAAAGTCATTAAGGGAGCGTATAGCCGTCCATTACTATTGGATGTGTTTTATAATACTGCATTTGATCAGGCGCCGCTCATTATTTTCTGTCACGGCTATAAAGGGTTTAAAGACTGGGGCGCGTGGGATTTATTTTCAAAAACGTTTGCAATGGATGGGGTTGCCGTATTGAAATTTAATTTTTCACATAACGGTGGTACTGTTGAGCAACCCACAGATTTTCCAGATCTTGAAGCTTTTGGGCATAACAATTATTCCAAAGAGCTAGAGGATTTGGATTGTGTGCTTAATTGGGCTGAAACCACCTATGCCAATCACCCTCATATTAATGTGTCACGACTGACTCTAGTGGGCCACAGTAGAGGCGGAGGAATTGTAACACTAAAAGCTGCTCAAGATAGCCGGGTTAAAAAACTTGTGAGCTTAGCGAGTGTTTCGGGTTTTAAATCGAGGTTCCCAAAAGGATTAGATCTTGAGGCTTGGAAATCGGAAGGAGTACGCTTTGTGATCAACGGTCGTACAAAACAGCAAATGCCGCATTACTATCAGTTCTATGAAAACTTTATGGCAAATGAGTCAAGGCTCACAATTCGAACTGCTGCAGAACAATTAGCACTTCCTCATCTAATTATTCATGGGGATGCAGACACTAGTGTAGATTTAAAAGAAGGGTTAATGCTTCATTCATGGCATCCAAAGAGTCAATTGCTTGTTTTGGAAGGTGCGAATCATGTATTCGGAAGCCATCATCCTTGGGTTTCTAGTGAATTATCTTCTTATTTACGGCAGATTCAATCAAAAATCACCTGTTTTATTAACAATTTGGGGTAGTTTTAAAAAAAAAGTGCATTTATCTGATATTTTTTTTGGAAAGAATAAACAAATTTTTGTAATTTGGACTAAACTAAATATATATTATGGGATATTCATTCAAAAATAGCAAAGGAAAGACTTATTTTTTACACACAAAAGATGTAATTCTTAAAGGTGGTAGAGAACAAACCATTTATTATTTCGCCAAAGATGAGCGTGACAATACATGTGATCTTCCTGCTGGAAAAAAGATTGTTGAAAATGAAAAAACAGGATTACCTTTTGTAAAAAAGGCTTAATAGTTTTTCAAGCTTAAAAATCTAAAACCCACTCTCAGAGTGGGTTTTTTTTGTTTTATACCATTAAAAGGTTAATTCATTATAATATAATATTACGGTCTAGGGCTCAAAAACAATTTTGAAATTGGCTTAGTAAAGTCTAAATGAAAAGGTAAAGACGTTTATTTGTTTGACTCGCCAGTGGAGTTTAAATCATTTCCAATGGATACCTTCTTTATTGTTTGATTTGACAATAGTATATAACATTATCAATGCAACAACGATATGAAAATAGCCAAATTGATGAGGGACATTAAGTTCTGTTCCCAAAATAAAGCATCCATGTAGTAAATTAGTCACTAAAACAGATAACCCTATTTTCCTGCCCAAAGTAAATGCTGAGGCGTTGTCCGAGCCATAGTTAGCCCTTACGGGTAAAGTCATTATAATTTGAGGGATAAACACCATAATTATTGCTATATGCAACAATTTATTGTCAAGGGAGTAATTGTAAAGTTCTCCAGCCACAGGAATTATATTGAAACTGCAAAGCCCTAGCGCAAACCAATCTCTTTGACGTGTAAACACACCATAAGTTATTATTATTACAAATGTAAAAGCAATAATGGTCGCTAAAATTTCAAATGCAGGATACATCATTAAGCAGTATATTTATTTCGGATTTATATAGTATTGAACTAATGCCATTGTGCATTTTCTTTTTTGTAAAAGACGATATAGACATATAGTAGTATTATCACAATACTTAAATGCAAATACCCAAATAGAAGTGGGGCATCAATCACATCCGCTAGAATTAGACCACCTTGGCATAAATTTGCAACTAAGATACAGAGACCAATTTTCATACTCAGCGCCATCGCTGCTGGATTTTCTGAACCATATTCTGTTCTTATAGGGAGGGTAATAATCACTTGAATTATAAAAAATATAACGATAATCAAATGCGCTAAATCGTTACTTTCAGCATACGCTAAAACTTCTCCAATTATTGGAGACATATTAAAAAAACAAAGGCCAAACAGAAACAAAGAACGAATTCGTTTTCTCACACCATATACCGCAATTAATATGCATGCAATACAGTGAATTGCCCCTAAAATCTCAAATGCAAAAAACATGAATAGGTTATGTTATATTTCAATTTACAATAATCTTTTGACATTTGCCAAGATACTTATGACATTTAATAAGATACTTAGAGCGTAATTTACTTTTGTTTTGAAAGTCAACATGTTAGCGGGTTTATTTTTTTTAAATAGTATTCTTAGAGGGTGAAAATAAAACTGAGGAATTAGGAATAGTATTCGCTCAGAGTTTTGTATGTTTATATATACTCCTTTTAAAAATCACGTTATGAAAACCCTCAAAAACATCATTTTTTCACCCTTATTTTTAACGCTCTTCCTAGCGTGCTCTAATGAAAGTGCAGATATAGAAAGCCCAGTAGAGCCAGAAGTTATTGAAGCTTACCAGGCCTTAAATGTGTCTTATGGCTCAGATGCAAATCAAGTGTTTGATATTTACCTTCCTGAAAACAGAACCGAGTCTACCAAAACACTTATTTTGGTTCATGGCGGAAGTTGGGTGGCGGGCGATAAGGCAGATATGAATGCAGTTAAAGTGTTTATTTCGGCCCTTCACCCCAATGTGGGAATTATCAACATGAATTATAGATTAGCGGGCATAAACAACTCACCATTTCCGATGCAGATAGACGATATTTCAGCGGTAGTTGAGTATTTGTCTGACAATACATCTACGCTTACTATAAGTGATGATATCGGTTTTATTGGGCTGAGTGCAGGCGCCCATTTGGCAATGCTGTGGAGCTATGCTCATGATACCAATAGCCAAGTCGATATGGTGTGTAGCATTGTAGGACCGGCTAATTTTACAGATCCTGCCTATTACGAAAGTACCAATCCTAGTTACCAGGCGATATATCAATTGTTTGGAAATCCTTCTGTTGAATTTTTAGAATCCGTAAGTCCTTTTCATACAGCCACCGCTAGTGCGCCACCAACCCAATTATTTTATGGCGGCATGGACCCCTTAGTTCCAAGCTCGCAAGGAATTGATATGGACGCACGACTTACCGAACTCGACGTCACCCATCAGTTTCAGCTTTATCCCGAAGAAGGCCATGGTTGGGAAGGTCCAAACCAAACGGATACGCTCACAAAAATATCAACCTATATAGAGACTTATATCGAAGCGGAATAATTTCAGATTGAAGTATCATCTAGTGGGTCGGACAACGATACTGTAGAAAAGACTATTAAAATCTGTACCCGCGTAGTTTCAAAAAGAATGCGTGCCGACTGAGGTTCTGCAGCTGTACTTACTAAAGTAGCGGCATAGACATCTAAAGCAGTAGGCGTTTGTGCTTGTAAATCGTTTTGATTCAAGAGGAGAACACACCCGATAAAAGTGCTCAATAGTGTAATTTTTTCATCTGATTATGGTGACAGTATTTTAAACCATGTAATTTGTTTAATTGTAATATAGTTTATCTCTACAGATTACATTATTGGTTAATATATTTACAATCCAAATGTGCAAAAAAACGGTTCTATATAAATTATCTTCTAATTTTATATGTTTAATATTTTATTCATACATTTAAACAAAATAGTAAAACAATTAATTATGGAAAATATTTCAATTTTAGCGCAGCTTGTCGTTTCGACCTCTGTGATTATTGTGTGGGTATTTAGATATGAAAATATCGTTGCAGAATTTAAACACTATGGGTTGTCAAATTTAGTAAGAAACGCTGTCGGTGCTTCTAAAATAGCATTAGCAACTCTTTTGATTTTAGGGATTTGGTATCCAGAGTTTTTAATTCCGTCGTCTCTTTTAATGGCATCTTTAATGATAGGCGCTCAATATTGTCACATGAAAGTAAAAAACCCATTAATAAAGTTTATTCCTTCCTTGGCGCTGTTATTTTTGTGTTTATTTATTGTGGCTTTTCAATATGGTTTATTATAGAGAATGGATTTAAACCTTAGTCTCCTTTTATTTTCGGCGGTTTCTTTTATTTTTTATGGGATTTCTTCTTTTTTTTCAAAGCGAATGTTATCTGAATATGCGCGTTGGGGCTATAAAAATCAACGGATTTTATTAGGCTGTTTACAGTTGTCAGGTGGATTGGGATTGCTAATAGGCATCACTAACGCAGTGTTGTTGTCTGTGGCTTCTTTTTTATTAACTTTTATGATGATTACGGCTGTTTTTGTAAGAATTAAAATAAAAGATAACATCATACAGATGTCTCCAGCTATTTTATATACCGTGGTAAATTTTATAATTCTGTACAATTCGTTGGTGTAAACCCAAGCAAAATAAGGCTTGACTTACATAACTCGAAATAAACGTGGAGTCTATTTCGTGTAAAGAGTTATTTTTTCGTATCGTCTTTTAAAGGAAATCGCCCTTGATTTCCAATCCCGTCCATGTCAAGCTCATCGTATGCATTTTGATGTTCATTTCGTTGTATTCTGTGTTGTCTCGAAACGATCGTCAACAAGAAATAGACGTACACTATAAAAATAATAAACCCGAAAATAAATATAAGTAAATTCATCTTTCTCTTCTTCTTTGTCTGATGGCAATGGAAAGTGATAAAATCGATGGCACCCAAATTCCTACAAAAATACCTTCTAACTTGTTTCCCATAAACCACAAGGTCACAGACATCAAAAAGGAGATGAATGCAAGTATAATAGGATAATAAGCTTCAATAAAATCTTTCATTGTTTTTTTCTTAAAACTAATCAAGATTATATGTAAAAATGTTACAAAATTCATAAATTTTCAACAGATATGTTAAAATTATGACTAAAACATTGAAGTTTTAACAGCGGTTAAATCAGGGTTTACCACTGCTATTTAAATGTTAAAGCGGATGAGGTCTGTCTAAACATATTTAAGAAATTTAGAATTTAAGACCTAGAATAAGGGAGGGGTTTGATGTATAGCTTATCAGTAGAGGATGTTCCTTTTTGTAGAATCATTAAAACCCACTAGCTCCAACAGCAGCATTTTCAGCACTTTGTTGTAGCTTCATTACAAACAGGGCACATATTAAAAGCACGTAATCGGTAGTGTCTTTATCTATGAATTCTGCTTCTATAGATTCTTTCCATTTTTTAAGAGCGTAATGAATCGTTAAAATAGGGGTTTCACCATTTTCGCATAGGAGATACTTTCGGTCTGCTGCATACCATTTCCCAACCTTTTCTTTTTTGAGCCAATACTGTGGACTTGAAGGGTTGTTTTTAAGGATGATTTTATAACTTTTTTTCAAGCTCCAATGGATGGCTCCAATAGGGTGGCCACTTTCCAAAATTATAAAGGAAGAACTCCAAAATCCTTTTTTTTTGATTTCGTAGGTTTTGCTGTTATGAAAAAAACGGAGCTCTGAAGAATACCATTTTGGACGGCGTCCTTTTAGGATCAACGTATTCTTGTCAAGAACGGTAAACTCTTTGTTATTTCTTGTTATTTCGATCTTCATCTCTCAAAGGTAAGAAATCTTTAAAAAACACTATTTTTTATTTACAGACATACGTTTTGAACGCCAAAACCCAAAGAGCATCGCAGAAACGATCAACATATAGGCGTAACTTGTGTTCACAGTATAGTCAGTACATTCATTGATTATAATGCATACAAATGCGACAAGACTAATTCCAATGGCAGGACATAGAAGTTTGTTTTTCATTATTCAATTAGTTTTTAATCACCTTGATTGTTTTCGTTTTCCCAGGCGATGAGACTTCTAAATAATAGATGCCATTCCCTAAACCTTGCATGTTTAATTCGTTACCGCCTTTTTGAGAGCGTACGATTTGACCTAATGCGTTGTACAGTCTTATCTCGCTATTTAATGAATTAAACTCGAACTTAAGTTGCCCGTTTGTTGGGTTTGGGTAGATAATTAATTTTGCGTCGTCTTGTATGGCATTCAAAGTAGAAAGCACATCGCCATTAGTTGAAAAAGAATCCGCATTATAAGACCAAGTGATCCCTTCATCATTTTTTACTCTCAATCTGTAATAATACAGTTGGTTGGCGGTTAGATTTGTTACGGGAACTGATAAAACACCATCATTAATTTGAGATAGTGACACTTCTTGATTCTCCTCCCAAACGACGTCAATTCCAGCATCCCCATTAACACCCTCTGTTAGTCCATAGGCTGTGCCGTAAAACAACTTTATTTCTGGGTTTGTACCAAGATTAGTGATGTCAAATTTTAAAACAGCTTGACTCGCATAAATCGACGCTGGCTCTGAGGTTTCAAAGTCTGCTGGCATTGCATACAAGGCATTGATATTGTCACCTTGTAAGAAATCAGGGAGTTCCGAGGGGTTGTTTAAGTGAATGTTCCCTGGGTCGACACCTGTATCTAAGAGTCCACCTCCTTTAAAAATAAATTTGTCACCAGCACTGTTTTGACTCCACTCTTTATAGCTTATACTTGTGTCACTATTATAATTTGGGTCTATTTCATCTACTACATTCCAAGTTCGGTCGGTTTGCATTCTCCAGGCCCTGTATTCGATAACACGGGTTCTGTGTCCTGTTCTTTGTGAGTGTGCAGGGCCAGGGACTTCAAGAAAACCTCCAGTGGAATTTATATAGGAAAGGTCGCCACTGGCATTAAACTTTTTACCAGAACTGTAAAGTTTCCAATTCAAACTCACGGGATCCAAATAATAACACCAGAAAGTATTATGTAGCTCTCCAGGCTCTTTTCTTAGCGCTATCGTAAATTTATAATGAGGAGATTCAGCCGTGTCAAAGGGGTCAAACCCTCTAGGCTTAACTCCTGTTCCTTCGTGACCATAGCCTCCAAAAATAGCTCCTTCACCCGCTACAGCTATTAAGTGACTTAACTGGATGTGTGGAGGGATTGCATCATTTCTTCCGTATGACCACAACGAAAAATTTAAACCAGACAGCCCTGCAGATTCGAGTGAATTTGGAGAGCCGATATACCCAAATTCAGTAGTCATCACTTGATAAGACTCATATTCATGGCTAAGAATATTGACCTCATAAACAGTTATTTCTGTATTAACATCGTTGTCACTTATAAAACCGCCATGAACTGCGGCCATTCTCCATCGGCGTTCCCAAACATTTGCACCTGTAATTGCAGTTCCAGAAGCTATTAGTTTTTTAATTTCGCCAAAAGAGGAATCCGCAGTGTTTTGGGTTTTAATTTTTAACTTTATTTCATGTGTGCCCGCTTGACTAACGTTAAAGCTAACGCTGCCTTGAGATTCAAAATCCTGTGGACTAGCAGTGGCATTGACCGTTAAATCTTGTTCTTGATCGTCTAAATAAACAGTAACTGCTGATCCGTCCTCTCCGGTAGAAATACCAGCAAACAACTCAACAGTAAGGGTTCCAACACTTAAGTTTTTCATCCCCCAAACAATGGTATCATTCAGTCGTTTCCACCCGCCAATTCGTTCATAGTGGCGGTCTTTATTATAAACGTTTGTTGTGGTTGTTTCTTCTTGGAGACTTAACACGCCTTTTGGTGAAAAAAACGAGGTGTTGGCATCCATCACGAGGCTTTCTTGTAGAGGGCTAAAGTCTTTCCAAACATCTGTGCCCTGGTAAGCAGACGTTGTTCCTGGCGGGATTGTCAGCGTTATATCACTTAACGTGAGCCCATCAAAAACGTTTGCTTGTATGGCTAATGGCGTTTGCCAACTCACATTTACATCAGCCAAGTTGGTACAGCCACTAAATACAGAACTATTAATTGAGGTCACTGCACTCGGAATGCTAACAGCGGTTAATGCACTACAGTTCATAAAAGCATCACTCGAAAACGTTGTCATAGTACCCGGAATGATCACAGCCGTTAAGCCATTACACTCTCGAAATCCAGACATACCAATTGAAGTCACCGTATAGGTGGTACTGGCATTTGTCACAGTCTCTGGAATGGTTAAATCCCCGACAGGGCAATTGCCACTGTCTTGTTGAACCGATACGGTTGCGTCAGCAGTACTTGATACGTTGTATTTTAGACCGTCTACAACAAACTCTTGAGCGTTTGTGGCTCCAAACCCAAGTAGAAATAATAGGCATAAAACGGCTCTTTGTAATAGGTTGGTCATTTTTAAAGTTTTTAATTGGTTAATGGTACAAATATAAGAATTCCATTTTTTGCCTAACCTTTAGAAATATACATGAAACAAAACAAAACACAGCTGTTATAAAAAAGTAAGGTTGTCAAAGTTTTTTTTGTTTGATGGATGTTTTTTATATATATTGTGTTTGAATTTTGACTCCAAATCTAAATTCTTCATACCTAAAAAACGTTTTGTAAACAATTATTTTACAATAACAAATTCCAGAATTTTTATCAGGGGTCGACACAAAAGTGCAGTAACATTCACCCAAAACGGGAAGTGTTGGGTTGTTTTATACAATCCCTTAATAAACATTTAAAATAAATGAAATTTCTAAAATACGTACTTCCTTTTATCCTAGCGATTAGTGTAGCAATTCCTGTGTTTGTTTTGTTTATGCCCCTTTTGATTATTGTTGGACCCTTTATATATTTTAAAAGAGAACGATTCGAAAATCAATATGCAGATTTTCTTATTAATAATAATGGCGCGGACTTTTTTTGTTATAATACCCTTGAAAACTCAAAAAAAAATATTGAGCAAAATAGTATTGCTAATCTAGAAGAGCGCATTGAAATTGTGTATCTAAATGGACAAAAAGTAGCCTCGAACCACTCTGTAGAATTCATTTCTCAAGCACTTTATAGATTAAAAAACTACAACCAATTTCCGCACCTTATTAAAATAAGAGACGGTAAACGGATTGATCAATCTATAAATAACCCATTTTATAAGGTCGAAAACCTAAACAATCCAAAAACAGAATTAGTAGATCAAATGGATCAATTTTTTAAGACAACTGTAAAACAAAACACAAAGTATTTAACATCCCCACTAGAGCCGTTAAGTCGAAAACACTAGGCTACGATTTTACGAGATTATTCTTTGGATTGTGCTCTTTTTAATGTGAGATCCCAGCGATAACCAACATTGAAAATTGCTTTAGATTCGATAAAATTTGTGTTGGAACTAAGAGGGTTAAATTCTACAGAAGCAATCCAACACCCTTTTTTTGTTATCGAAAAACTAGATTGCGCATAAACATTAAAGGGAAAAGGCCTTAGCCCAACGACAACATTTGTAGTGTTAAATCTTTTTCCAACACCAAATTTAGCGGTGACAAGCGTTGGAAACGCAATTCCTGCTTCATACTCAAAAATAAAATTTGTGTCATTGATATAGGTCTTACCCCAAAGCACAGAAGTTCCAGGAAACGGAATGTTGGCGTCATCTAAAAAGGCGACACCAAAATTCCATTCTACAAAAGTGTGTTTTGATTTTCCATCGGAAAGTTCTTGAGCAAAAAGGGGATTAAGGCATAAAAAGGATAAACAGAAAAATAAAATTAGCATTTTCATAATTTCACGATATTATAACGCAAGCAAAGCTAATAAAAGGATTTAGAAGCCAAGCGAATACATTTGAGTTTTATTTCATTATCTTTGCATATAACCAATTTATAAACTTTTTAGAATGATTACACATTTACAAAACTCTGTTTTAACGCTTTTGTTTTTACTAAGCATAGGAAGTATAAACGCTCAAACGACTTTTATTGTAGACGGCTTAGGCTATACGGTAACAGAAGATACTAATGTGTCTGTGAGTAAAGATGCTACTAATCTTCCTACAGGATCACTAACGATCCCAGCGACTGTAACCAACTCTGGTATCGAATATAC
>TARA_B110000037_G_scaffold151496_1_pt1 | contig 14595 bp, 7 predicted proteins | sample TARA_B110000037 | Tara Oceans TARA_B110000037 (sample SAMEA4397196) | marine metagenome | biome: Polar Biome; feature: [MIX] marine epipelagic wind mixed layer (ENVO:01000061); material: water (ENVO:00002006), including particulate matter (ENVO:01000060) such as... | depth 10-100 m
TTGAACTGGGTGGCGAAGATTCTTCATCCCCAACGGGGATACGGATTTTTGCCCGGGGTTGCCGGCCTGCCCTCCGTAGCAGCGAAGCGCGAAGGAGGGAGCAGGGCGGAGACTAGCCTGGGAACTCCGCATTCCGGATATCCCGACCCCGTTGGGGTTGGGGAATTTTTCGCTGAGGATGTGGCCGGGGTTGCTGGGCAGCAGAATGCAGCCCCTCCTTGGGGCTTCGCCTGCTTGGTGGATTTTGTTGAATCAACCGCCAGAACGGGATCAATGTTTTTCCTCTCCCGGGCTAAAATACGTAACCCCGTTGGGGTTAATTCCCTTTTTTTGCCTTGGCGGCCATCTTGTGGTTAAACGAGTAGGCAACGACGTTGATGCCGAGCTGGTAGGCTCGATTGGCAAGGCTCTTGCTTATGCCCGCAGAGCCTGTCTGCCATGCGTCGTTCAGGTCGCCTGGATGATAAAACACCAGCCACCTTCCGCCCGGGCCTCGGACCCCCAGGGTCTCATTGCCGTGATGGAATAGCTTGGGCGAGCCTTCGGGGAACAAGTACGGTGACTTGAAAATCGGGTCGTCCTTCGAAATCACAACCAGCGGATACTCGGGATACATCTCACGCATCAGCCGCCGGAAGGCCCCATCGAACCCCCCGCCACCATTGTCCGCAAACAGCATTGCAGTCTTCTGGAGGGTGAACTCACGCAGTGCCTTCTTCTCCGCACCAGACAGGCCAATCTCCCCAACGCCCGTGATGAATACAAACGGGGGTTCATACCCCTTCTTGTATTGGTCCAAGTCCGAAACGGAGCGAACCTGCGGCACCGGATTGATCTTCAGACCCGTCATCTTGTGGAACGCGTTGAGGAAATTCACGTCCGCATCCATCTGCTGATTCCAGCCGTTACCCGAGTGCTTCAGGCGAAGGAACTGAACCTTCGCGTTCGCCATCCCATCAGGCCAGCCGCCTTGGTTTCCGCCGCCTTTGCCCAACTTGCCCCCTCGCGAGGTATCGGCGGCATAGGTCTGATTCGTCTCCTCATCGACATCCTCGAACACCTCGTCGTCGATGTCCGGAACCTCCCAGACGATCGCCGAATTGGGGTTGAGAACGTATTTCTTCTTGATCTTCTTGACCTTCACGACCTGGACCTGTTCGACGGCTTCCTGGCCCGAGCCCTCCGGGATGCCATACATATACTCCTTGAACGACAAGCCCAGCAGCCACGGCAAAATGAAGATAAAGAAGATGTGCAGGAAAATCGCCCAGCCGTTACTGCGGCGATATCGCGAACGATCCTCAAGATCTTGATTCGACAGATCCGCGTCGGACACACACCACTTATCCGCCAGTCGACCCATGAAGGGAACTTTCGACAGCACCCGCCACAGGCCATACCAGACCGCATGAATGCCCCTCGCGGCGACCTCATCTACGGCGTCAAAACACACCACCGCCTTGCGGGCGACTAGGGCGCCGCCGCGTCGGTATCGAGAACTCAATTTGGATGAATCGTTAGGCATCTAGCTCGTAGGCATCTAGCTCGTAGGCATCTAGGAAAAGGCAAAAAAACTGTCTTCGGTCGGGTTCTCAGTCGATGCCCAGGTCGTCCAGGCCAATCCCTCCCTCGTCAGGCTCGGTGGGTGCCTCTTTGGTTTCTGTAAACTCCTTGGGCACTACCTTGCTGTTGTTGCCGTCCTTGTCTTTCGTATTTTTCTTATCGGCCTTGGCATCTTTCGTCGCCATTTCGGCATCCCGGGCAGCGATGGCTGCATCTTTTTCGTCGAGGATGCGTTGCTTGTCTGCCAGCAGCGCATCCTTGATCTCCTGAGTGTTTAACGCATACGCATGGGTCACATCTATGGTGCTGTACTTGGCGCACATGATGATATTCCCTACCGACAGTAGCAGAATAATCACGACATGTCCGACCGTCGAGACGCCGAGAAGCTTAACCAGCTTGGTGTTGTTAATACCGCTCATCAGTTCGTCGGCTTGTTGGCTAATGTCAATTTCTTGAATCGCCGAAGGTGTTGTAATCATAGTGTCTATTTCCCTTAGGGGTTAGTTATCTTTTGTGGATGGTTCGCCAATGTCGCCAATGGCTATAATCGTAGCGCCCGCTCGGACTAACGACATCTGTATTTCGCTATATTGCTTGTAAACCAAGTTTTTATCGATGGTCATCGCAACCCGTTTGTCGTCGGCATTCTCGATCAGCATCGAGACGGCCGATTCCAGCGAGCCGATCGGCTGCACCGCGCCTTGCAGGTAGCAGACACCATCGACATCCATCGACACCGAGACCGGCGCGGGGTCGACCTCCTCGATATTTCCCGCTTCGACGCGTTCCAGTTCGATATGGGCCTCTTTCACGAAGTTGCTCGCCAACATGAAAAAGATGATCAGCAGGAACGCGATGTCGCCAAAGGAGGCCATCGGAACCATGATCGGAAGTTTTCTTCTTTTGTGTTCTATCATTCTGCATCTTTAGATCGATTTATTCGTCGGTATCTCGTTCGATCAGAGCCACAATGCCGTCCGCATCCCGGATCGCCAGCATCACGTTGTAATACCGCTGATACACCACGTTTTCGTCTGATTCGAGCACCACCATGCGTTGCTCCTCTTTCTTCGTGCTCAGTTGCTCGTCGGCCAATTGCACCCGCAGCTGCCGTAGCGTGAGGCTGGACTTGCTGTCTTCGCCATAAAAGATCTCTTTGCCGGTGAGCGAAATGGTCAGTTGCTTCTGTTCCTCGCTATCACCATCTTCGCCCGAGGGGATGTTCAGCTCCTGCCCACCGATCAGCTTGAACGTCGTGGTCAAGATGAAAAAGATGATCAGCAGAAATGCAACGTCCGAAAAACTGCTGACATCGACTTCGCTTTCTTGGCGTTTTTTTCTGCGTATTTTCATCGTTCGCTCCGTCTTAGGCGGTGGGAAGAGTTACGGTTTTGGCTCGGTGTTCTGCGCTTCGGTGAACGGGTGATCGAGCGTAATGTAGTCGATCAGTTGGGTCGCGGTCTGCTCGATTTCCAGCACGACATGGTCGACTTTCTTGGTGAAAATGTTGTAGGCAATCACCGCAGGAATCGCGACGATCAATCCGGCGGCCGTGGTGACCAAGGCCTCGGAAATACCGGTCGAGACCTGGCTCGCATCGAGACCACTGCTCATCGATCCGAACGAGCTGATCATGCCCGTCACCGTTCCGGTCATACCCAGCAACGGAGAGACCGACGCGATCATGGTCAGCAAGTTCAGGCGCTTCTCCAGCGCCTCGATCACGTGCTGGGAATAATCGGCAATGCTCTTGTTCACGCCGACTTCAATTTCCGCCATGTTCTTGTCCGCACGCATCAGGCGATCGAACCGGGTGAGTCCCGTCACCAGCACTGCGGCGATAGGTCCCTTTTCCTCGCGACACAGCTCGATGGCTTTGTCCGTATGTCCGTTTTCGAGTTGCTCAATGATTCCATTGAGTAGCCGCGATGGATTCTTCGCCGTCAGGCGGAACACGCGAATACGGTCAATAATCACCGCGATCGCTAGAATGGATAGAATGAGGATTGGGACCATCATCGGTCCGCCTTCTAGAATATTTTTTAACATATTATCGTGTCTTCAATGAGAGTGAATCGGTTAAATGGATCGTTATTTTAATTTTCGTTCAATGGATTTTCGGAAAGCAGCGGCTTTGGGGATCAGCGCCGAGTCGGGGTATTCGCTCAAGAGCTGCTGGCATTTTTCCATCGCCAGTTCATACCGCCCCATTCGATAGGCGGCTACCACCCATCGCAGCAGCATTTTATCCAAAAACTCCGCGTCGGGATAATCTACAAATGCTTGCTCGAGTATGTCAAGGACACGTGGGTAATTCTTCGAAACGTCAATGTGGTATTCGCACATTTTGTCGATCGCGTTTCCGGCATACAACGATTCGGGGTAGCGCTCGGCACATCTCTTGTAGGCCTGCATCGAAGCAGCGAGGTCCGCCTCCGTGCCTTGCTCGAAGGCGCGCTGCTTCGCCTGCTCTTCCATCGTTTCGGCGATACGGAAGGCGGACTCTGCCCTCAGGTCGGTCTTGGGTAGCGACTGAATCGCGTTGAACATCGCAATCGCCTCTTCGAACTGCTGGCTCTTGGCGTAGCTTGTCGCGACGCTCATCAAGGCGCGGTCCACCAGCACCGAATCCGGATAGAGCGTGATCAGGCGGCTGCAGACTGCGACCGCTTCTTTCATCTTGCCTTCAGCCAGAAGCAAGTCCCACTTCGTATTGTAGGCAGCCTCGATCGTTTCACGTTCCAGGGCAAAATTTTCTGCGATATCGAGAATCTTTTCGACTTTCGCCAGCCCTTCGGTCGAATAGCCCGTGGCCTTGTCAACCAAGCCCACCTTTTTGAAAATCGACGCCAGCTCCAGAAGAATCCTCGCCTCGATCAGGTTCTTCTTACTTTGCAAGGTCGGGTCCTCCACCTCGGGACTGCCGGTCCCCACAGTTCCCGTGCCCTCACCGCCGATGAACACTTTCGCCAGCGACGTCAAGGTCCGCGGGTCTGGAGACACCACGCTCTCTTGGTCCACATACGTCATCACCACGCGATCGCCACGCACTAGGCTCAGAACCGCCTCCTTCTGGATCGCGGGAATTTCCTCCACCAGGTCCAGCTTGAACCTACCGGTGAACAGGCCCGTCCGATTTCCAGTTTCGGTCAGCCTCAGGCTAAGCTCGTTCTTGCGCGTGCCATAGCTGTCCTGCTCGATCAGCGCGACGCCGACATTTTCGCTGTCGGGGTTCTTTTCGATTTTGTATTCGGTAATCACTTTCACATCGAGCGTGTCCGGTTCGGGCGACACGTCCAGATCCATGTCCGTCACTTTCACAAACACCTCCTGATCGATGAACAGCACCGACTTGTAGCGGTCATAGGCACCGTCGACAAATCCCATGCTCGCGGTCGACTTCACCGTCAGATCGCACAGTCGCTTCACGTCCATCGTGCCCGACTTGGTATTCTTGTCGGTGTAGGTCATGGCGATCGTATCGCCACCGGACAGTTGCAGCACGCCATCGCCCTTCTTCATTTCGCCGCCTATGCTCGGAACCGATCCGATATAGATGTCCCCTTGCGTACCGAGCGGACGGATGTCGAAGGTCTCCTCATCCCCGCTGGCGGTCTTGGCTTGGACAGAGACGACCGTGCCCAATTGGGCGGCTACGACGAAGTCCGGATCGGTCACTTTGACGAACAGTCGTCGCCCACCCTCAGCCAGAACCGCATCGACCTTGTCGGGCACTTCGACGCTCGTTCCGACCATTTCGAGCGCACGGACCGCACGGGCCCACTGGCGTTTTTCGAAGTGGCAGCGTCCAATGTAATAGTACGCTTGGTTGGCATACACGCTCCACGGATATGCGGTGATCACTTGGCGGAGCTGCCCAAAGGCTTTGGTGAAATCTGAGAGTTGGTAGTAGCAGATCCCCGCGTGATAGAGCGCCGAGGCGATCACTTCCTTGTCGGTGCTCTTTTGAGCCGCCAGAAACTGTTTGACGGCTACGTCATATTCATTCGCGCCAAGGTAGTGCTTGCCCAATGCGATGCTGGCTTTGAAGCGGATCTGACTGGCGGGGTAATTCTGGATCACCGACTCGAGCGCCTTGATCCCGCGCTCCACATTCTTCTGTTCGAGCAGCTCGATACCGCTGTCCAACAGGCGGTTGGCATCGTAATCGACGCCGCTTACCTTGCCGTTAGTGGCTTTGGCTTTGCGGGCTGCGTGGGCGGACGGTGCCTGTGCAATCATCACCGCCACGAAGGTAGCCATCGACAATAGCGTTGCGCCGGCCATTCGGTTCCGTTGTTTCATCTGTCTAATTTTCATCATGTATCCTATCTAAGTTGGTGTGAATGATCACGTTGCCTGCTTTTCTCTGTGGGTCTCGCGGGGTCGCGTCGCTACTCGGCCACTCCGCCGCCGGACTTGAGTCCCAAATCTTCCAACATCTGGTGTGCCTCGGACGCATATGGCGAACTCGGGTATGCCTTCATAATGTATCGTGCCGACGCGGCGGCCATCTTCTTGTCGCCCATCGGTTTCAGGTAGTATTTCGCCTTATCCCTCGCAGCCTCCGCCGCCTTTTCCGGGAACAGGTTTTGTATTTCACTCAGCGTCTCGATCACCTTCTTGTGGTCACCCAGTTTTCGATAGCACTGCTGAATATAGCTCAGGCCCAGCTCCGGCCTGTCCCACTGGCGATAGACCGCGATCGCCTTGGCGTATTGCCCCATGAACTGGAGAAGATCGCCGCGATGTAATGGTATATCCTTCTTGTGGAGAAGCCGTTCATGGTGGCTTTGCCTGCTGATCTCGTTGATCTCAGCCAGCATCTTTTCATCCATTGTGTCGATTTCATCCAAACACTTCAGGCTCTTCTTGCGATCCTCCCCTGATATATTCTTACCGAAAATCCACCTCTGAGCATACATCTGGTGTATGTCCCACAGCTGCAGGCCTCGGTGCGGAATCTGGCTCGCGATGGAATCCCAGATGGCCTTGTTCGGCATCACCATGGCAAGGTCGTGTATCTGGGAGGAACGTTGAGCCTCGGTCGGAAGCGACTTGTACACCTCCACTAGCCGGAAGGCCGCGGTTTGCACCCCGTCTCCGACCGGAATCCTCTGGACCGCTTGCGAGAACCGAAACATGTCCACTGGCTCTTCCGGATTGGCTTTCGCCGCCTGCACCACCTCCTTCGCCTCAGCCAACAAATCCTCGATATAGGGTTTGAGCGAAGCGGCCTTGCCTGGACCCAGCACCATAATCATATGCTTGTTATACGCGGCCATCATGCCGGCCTTCTTATACACCGCCTGGGTCGCCGGTTGTTTCATGAACATGAGCAACTTGGGACGCTTCATTTCCTTCTTCTGATCGCCTTGGAGCAGTTCATTGGCCGCAGGGTCATGGGTTTCCAATTTGTAACCCCAGGGAGTAAGAGGATTAAACCACTCGACCAATAGACCGATCCGATTAACCGTCCGCCTCGCACCCCACATATCCTCGCCCTTGTCCTCCGAAGTACTCGGGGACAAAGCGTTCTTTTCGCGCTTCCAATCGAACGTGTTCCACGCATCCGACAAGGGCAGAAATTCGGCGTAAGCATCACGCCAGAAGAAATAGAGGAGTAAATTATTCTCCGCCTCATACCCATCTCCCCCACTATTATGTGTCGGACGTGGTTTGATCCGCGCCGAATACTCGTTCGCCGCCCGCTTCCACAACGCCACCGCCTTGGGGATATCCTTGTTCTTCACCGCATTGGTCGAAAGGTGCACCAACGCTTTGGCGGCAAGAGGATCCTTCTTGTAGTCCTCGTCATCCACCATTTCCTTGAACAGCTTCATCCCCTCGGCGATATCGCCATTTTCGATGTGTGCCAGGCCCATATAAAACAACGCCGGAGAAGCCGCGGGCAGGTCCGATGGGAAGAAGTCCATCACCTCGTTGAACTGCTTGATCGACTGAAACCGATTCATCCCCCAGTAACTGCTGAACGCCTTCTGATACAGGACGAATCCTGTCGCGGGCGATCCTTTGAACTGCGTCAGAAACTTATCAAACTCATTGCCCGCTGCCTCGGTCTCGCCCTTCTTCAACAACGAAAGGGCTTTATCATATTGGCTGCGTTGAAAGACCGTCATTTGCCGAAGCAGTTCGGGCGGTAGGTTGCGCAGCCGGGAACCCAGGAGGTGGCTCCCTCGCGAAGCCTCAGCCGCTTCTGCCGTCGGGACCCAGCCACCGACCCATGCGCTGCACACAACCAGCGCCAACACCGCCCACAGCCTGGAGCGACGCACACCTCGCCCGCCGGCTGCACCGGAGTCGGTGCGTCGTTGGATATCCTTCGAAATCGTCTTCATTCTATACTGCATGATTCGTTCCTTGCTTAGGCTAGTCTGCCATTTTCATACCGGACATCACTTCGTCGGTCAGCTTGCCTCGAGCGACCTTCGCCCAGTTGCTTTCGGGGTAATCCCAGGTGAGCTGCGTCCACCTGCGGTAGGCTTGCAGGAAATCGCCCGCCTGGTAGTAGCAATCGCCGGCCCAATACATCGACTTCGCCCGCAATGGCTTATCCTCGGTATACTCCGTGGTCAGCTGGGTGAATATCGTCGCCGCCTTGGCGAAATCCGTATTCTTCATCTGACACTGAGCCGCTAGGAACAATGCCTTTGCCGCCAGCTTGTGCTCGGGGAAGTTCGCCTGGAACCTTACGAAGATATCGCCGGCCACTTGATACTCCTTGCGAACATAGTATTGTTGGGCCATTCGGACCGTCGCGTCGGCCACCAACGGAGACTTGGGGTAGCGATAGATCAGACGCACGTATTCTTCCGACGCCTGATCGTAGTTCTTCATTTTCTCGTAGCAAATCGCCAGCTTCAACTGACTCTTCGAGGCATAAGACGCCTTGGGCCAATGGATAATCACGCCCTTGTACATCCCAATCGCTTCGATGTACTGCCCCAATTCCTGGGAAAGGTTTGCCAGCAGGTACTGCCCCTGCACGGCTTGGGCGGTATCGGGATAATCCCGCAGGGCCTCGGTGAGAACTCGCTTTCCGCGGGCAATCGATTCCGTTGCGGCTTCCTTTCGCCCGATCTTCCGCTGTTCTTTGGCAATCTCGAACAAGGCCTCTGCCATCAGGAACCGCGTCTTCACAGCCACCTGATCATCTTCGAACCGCTTCGTGAAGGCCACCATCAGCGCGTCTCCACCCATATGGATAGCGCCTTCAACCGTCAGCTCCTGGGCCTCGCTCGCCACCGAACCGTCCAGAGGGAGCTTCACCCTGACGCCTTCTTTATCCAGGCCCCAGGACGAAAGCGGAGTCGTGTCGGTATAGGTCAATTTCAGCGCATCGCCGAGATCGACCTCGAGGGTGTCTTCCTTGGTCGCCTCAACGGCGAGATCGTCATCATCCTCTAGCCCGTCGTCGTCGCCCAGGGTACTCTTGGTGTTCAACGTATCGGTGTCCTCTTCGATCACGATCGTTTCCTCCACTTTCTTTTCCTTCGCCTTTTGGATCTTCTCGGCAGGAAGCACCGGACGGATCGATCCGCGGAACAGACCGCTGTGCGGGTAGGTTTCCCTCAACGTCACCGATACCGTCTGACGCGGGCCGGCCAGCTGCACCGTCACTTCATCTTGCCCCTCACTGATATCGGCATCGGTATCGTTTACCTGCAGGTAGAGCTTCTGGCCGAGGTAGACCTTGTTCCGATCGACGCGATAGGTTCGATCCATCATTCGCAGGGACGCATCGGAACGAAGCTTGACCTCGCCCCGGGCGATCACTTTCTTCTCTTCGTTCTCGTGGCTGCCGCTACCATCGTTCTCGCGAACGATAATCCGCACCGTGTCCGCCCCGTTGACAATCACCGAGGCAAGGAAGGTAGAAGCCCATATGCCCATTTCGTCTTTAAGCGACACGGATTCCTTACGCACCGCAAACTCACCCATTTGTTTGACAATAACATTGTCAAACGGAGCGTTATTGTTGGCCTTCTGGAGACGGACGATTCCGCTAAATCTCCCCGTCTCCAAGGGCGACCCCTTTGCACCCGTCTTGGTCACGATCCGCGTCGGGTATCCCTTTCCAGATCCAGACGCCCCGTCGCTCAAGCGCAGGGGAACCGACACGACCCGGGCCTTTCGTTTGTCTCGTTTGGCGGCCGCTATTTCCGAGTCGCTCACCACATACGCGGTGTACCTGCTGGCTCCGTGGACAGCTCCCTTCGGGTACTCCACCGAGAACAGCAACACGCCCGACGAATCGATCATCACCGGGGAACCCTCTGCGGCAGAGACCGCCGCGAAACTGTCATAGGCGTCCCGATACACCACCGGATTCTCCAATCCCTGGCGTGCAAATCGCTTGACCGCACTCACCCCTGTCGGGCTCGTATCCGGAACCGGCTCGGACCTGGTCGGCGACACCACAATGGCAATCGAGTCACTGGACGACACCTTGATCGTCCCTGTTCGTTCGATCGGAATGCCCGGCAAGGAATTCTCGCTATCCAGATATTCGACCGTGATCTCATCGTCAGGATTCACCTTCAGGGTGTAGCCGGTGGCCTCGTCTCCGCCGGTGACATCACCCAAGCGGAGCACCAGCGTAAATCGTCCACTGTGATTCGCCCCCTTGCCGGCCGCATCGCCTGCATTTCCGGACTCCTGCGCCGTCATCTCCAGCTTCTCGCCACCGAGCGTGGTAATGAGCACCTTGATCGTATCGCGGGCGGGCGTTACATCGCGATCGTAGTCATTCACCAAGACCACGATATTGTCGCCCTTCTTGACGCGAGCAGCGACGAGATGCTTCACCTGGAGAGTTCCTTGCCAGTCCGTGGTGATTTCCTCATACAACAGGTGCGCGGTCGCATTGTAGAACTGCGAAAGCAGATCGGCCGTGAGTTTGGGATTCTTCTCCGAGAGACGCACATCGTCCTCGTATGAGACTTGAATCTTGTCACCCGATCCGATTTCCAAAATCTGGTTGGTTCGTCCCGTGGACACATCTTCGGTCACCGGAAGGACCTTGTTTTGCTTGGTATCGACGGCGGATATCGACTCCACCTGAATTTGGCCCTTACTGATCCCGTGGAAAGCAAAGCCCAACTTTCGAAGGCGCATCTCACTGTTCAATTTCGCGGTCAACACCTCGCCTTCGACCGACATCGTTGCGGGCCACTGGATCGCCGCTGCCAACTCAGGATGCTTCTTGATGCTGTACAAATCAGCCGCCAAGGGCTCGAAGCCCTTATCGCCCATGCTGCCCAACTCCTGATATTTCGTCCCTGGCAGATCGTTCTCCCTGGGGTTGGCGGTAAAGCGATAGCGGATCTGGTGTACGCCCTGGGTTAGCTTCGTCGGGGCATAGACACGCATCCCCGTTGATTCCTTGCTTTGAGGTAATAGCTCGATTTGCTCGCCATCCACCAGGAGCTCTGCCGTCGCCGCCTTCTCCCCCTTGATGGCAAAGCTGAACTCTTGTGGGGCGTCCACGGCGATCGCCACCTGAATCCGCACCTCCACGATCTGGTCATGGTAGCCAGAGTGATTCCCCCGTCGCCATTTGATTCCCTGGCTTTTCCTGAAGGCGTATTCGATCGCCGCGGTCTCGAATATCCGGTCATCCGCACTCGAGTCCGGCATGAGATATCGGCCCGCGATATCGCCCAGCGCAACGGTCGGCATGAAGCCCAATATCCGAGCGTCCTGATCCAGCTCGCCGGTCATCGCGATTTTTCCGATCCCGCCCAAATCGGGGCTGTTGAGCGTCACGGTGTCGAACACCGAACTGCTCATCGTGTCGACATTGATCCAGCGGTCGCCTTTCTTGGCGACGTCGCTTTTCCATGGGGTATTTTTGGTGGAGTTAATAATCGCGTGCGGATCGACACCCTCTTCGGTATCGCTGGCGGTGACCACCGGGAACGAAAGGCTCGTCTCCAGTCGTCCTTCGAAAATGCCCGTGTGGTTGCCCGTCTCGGTCAGAACGAATGCGTCCACCACGTCGCCACTGCTGGTGGTAGCCATTACCGAAACCGTGTCCGGTTCATTGGACTGGTCGCGATCGGCATCGGTCACCTGCATATTGATCCCACTCCCCGGGCGAACGATGTGATCCCTATCCTCTTTCTCCCAAGCCTGAACCTCGCCCATCTTTTGGCGTGCTTTGCGATAATCGTTATAGCGTTCCAGCTCTTCGCCGGTGAGAATCGAACCGGCCGACGAGATGAGTTTTGCGTCGGCGGCAATCGTCAATGTCGCCGGAGGGAAATCCTGGTTGCGGGATTTTTGATATTCCGCCTCGATCACATAAGTAATCGTGTCGGATCCCATCAGGTCCAGGCGACTATTTCCTGGTTCCGCCTCGCCCAAAGCCGAGGCCAAACTGGCGTTGAACGACGTCGGGTCGTCGGTGTTGGCCACCAGCGACATCTTTTCGCTATCGCCACCGCTGGTCGTCACGATCACCGGGATAATTTGCCCGCCACCGGCCACCGCGAGGTTCGGGTCACTCAATCTCAGACGCAACGGAAGCCCCGGTGTCAGCACCCGCTGTTTCCCAGGCTTCCCGAAGAGGATCACCGGATCCAGCCGATTCTCAGCGAGTCGCAACTCGCCCTCCAGCAAATGTGCCTCTGGATGATTGCTTTCTCGTGCGAAACAGGCTTTGAGATTCTCCATCACCTCTTCAAAGTTCTCCTGCCGGTAGGCCACCAGCGCGAGCAGATAATAAGCCTCTGCCTGTCGCCCTATATCTGGCGACTCGACCATGCGTTCGAGTAGAACTGCCGCGGGTCCATAACTGCTCGTCTCGACCAGCAATTGGATCAGCCGAACCTGCGCCGTTTCGTAGGCCGATGACGTCGCGTAGCGTTTATTGCTTCGGATACTGCTATAGTCGCTCTGTGCGGCGGGGAAGTTTTGTTGGTCCCGATAGATGTCACCCTTAAGCAGCAGCACATCGGCAGCTGTCTCTGTATCAAGATCAGACTCCTTGAGCAGAATGGTCATCGCCAACTCCATCACAGCGTCGAACTGCTTCTCCTTGCGCATCTGGTTCATCGCCCACGTCAGATACTTCGGAGGCACGACATCCCAGTTTTCCGCCAAGGATTTCAAGAGCGGCTTGGTTTGCTTCCATGCTTCCTCGACGTTTCGCTTTTCCAGTTGGACGGACGCGAGAAACAGGGGGTAAGCCGGATCCGTCTTCGGCACCGGAATCACCGAGTCGATGTTACCGGCCAGCCGGATCGCAGACATTTGCAAGGCCTTGATCACGTCGGCTCTTCGGCTCTTGGTTCCATCCTGCAACGCTTGCTGAATCGAGACATAGAGCAACTCCGGCGCGTCGTACTCCTCCATCATCTTCTCGAGCGGCTCGAAGTTGGCTTTCAGCCGGGCCAGATCCTCGGCCCTCTCCATCAGCCTCGTGATCGCAGCGGTGAGCTGCAATACGTCCTGTGCGGATTTCAGGCTGGGAGTCGTTGCATTCCGCTCCATCGCGCCCTCGAGCGAGGAAATCAGGGGGCTCTCCGAGTGAATATTTCTCATTTTGGCGCCACGCAGAATCGCTTCTGCCAACACAAATTCGGTGAACGGAGCGACATACTTCTTTTCCTTCTTCTCCTCCTTGAACACATGCGTTTCGATCAACACCACGTCCTGCCATTCATCGCCCTTGAGTTGATACCCGCGGGCGACTCCCGCGTCGATGACCGCCCGCGCCTTGGGATCCCTCTGCACTTCGCCCGTTCCCGCCAGTTGCTCAAGGTTCGCCATCCGATCGACCGGACTCGGCATCGCCAGAATCTGGTTCACTGCCTGGGTCGTCCATGCCGCGAGCCCCGCCGGGTTCACTGCCGCATAAATCATCGTCTTTGCCCTCCAATTGCCAGGAAACGTTTTGAACACCTGGTCGACAAAGGCAGGATCAAAAGTCCCCTTCTTCTCCGCGATCATCCTCGACATGTGGTTCACTATCACTCTGCCGTCTTGGCGAATCTTTATCTTCTGCTCGATCAACGATTTCACCACCGTCACCCACGACTCGGGAGTCAGCGCCGACTCGGGAGTCGGCTGCGAGGAACTGTTCTCCAATACCCTCCACGCGGACTCGCCCATTTTCGGAGCCTGCTTCATGAAGGCCGCCTCACTTCCCTTGGGGATTACCATCTGTCCCACCGCATGGTCTTGTATGCCGGGCACATACCCATTGGCCATGGCACGCAAATACTCCTGCGAAATGAGCGCCCGAAACGGCATGGTATTGTCACTACGCCTCAAACCGGCGAATTGTTGAGCGAAGCGTTGGAAAAACCCGCCCGCATAGCGCGGATCCAGACAATCCGCCTTGAGAAGTTTCATCGCGACCTGCTCATTCCTCTTCTGGTCCTGCCCTCTCTGGCACAGCTTATGCACCAGCAGGGTCTTGGCATACTGCTGAATACTCTTGGCTTCGCTGGCGTAGTTGGACACCTTGAACGAGGTCTCCAACGCCGCATCGAGCATCTTCATCTGGGCATCGGGAGTATGCTTTGCGTCCAATGTATGGGCCATCGAGAGAAGCTTGTCGCTTCCCAGGTGAGCCCCCGAGACATAGGTGTTGAAGGCGATGTATGCCGGGTCCGCTTTGAACTTCTCGTCCGCTGCCAGTCCCTTGGCCAGGGCTTTGAGTTGCGTCGATGCGCCGACCTTCTTGGCAGCATTCAGGGCCATGATTGAAAACTCCGTCGGGGTCAACAGCGAGTCACCCGCGGTGGCGTATCGACCGATCAAGGCGCCAAACTTTTCCTCCGGTGAGCTGAAAATAAGACTGTATTCCAACGCTTGGGTCAGCAGCGCCTTTTGTTTGTACTGCTGAAGGGGTTCCAACGCCTGGACCAACGACTCAATCTCGAGTCCAGCCCGTCCGCCCGTCAGCGACGAAAGCGTCTGGGATACATTCGCCTCCGCACCAGCCCATGTGAGTGCTTGGCGGACCAGCTCCGCAGAGTTGTTCGATTTGCTATTCTT
>TARA_B110000037_G_scaffold223172_1_pt1 | contig 14579 bp, 10 predicted proteins | sample TARA_B110000037 | Tara Oceans TARA_B110000037 (sample SAMEA4397196) | marine metagenome | biome: Polar Biome; feature: [MIX] marine epipelagic wind mixed layer (ENVO:01000061); material: water (ENVO:00002006), including particulate matter (ENVO:01000060) such as... | depth 10-100 m
AAATTTAGAATATGAGATGATTGAAATGGAGTATGGAGATTACCTCTACGACTTGGAAAATGATATTGGTAAAACGACTAATTTAGCGAACGAATATATGGAAATATTGAAAAAATTAAAAAATATCCATACCACTTGGAGAACGAACTTAAACTCAAAATAATTTAAATAAAATGTCACATTACATCAAAGCATCTTTCGCATTGTTACTTTTAACAATTCTAAACGCAAACAGTTCATTTAGTCAAGAAAAACTAAACATCATTCCACAACCAAATTATGTTAAAATTAAAAATGATAGGGCGTTTCAATTTTCTAGCGAATCAGTTTTAGTGGCTTCTGGTGAAAGCAAATCAGTAGCTCAATTTTTCCAAAATTCATTAAAACAAGATAAAAACCTTCAACTAAAAATTTCTAAAAAAAGTAGCAAGCAACAAATTCTATTCAAAGAAAATACAACTTTAAGTGAAGAGGCGTATCAAATTGAAGTTAACGTAGAAAAAATTACCATAACAGCCGCTGGAAAAAAAGGCTGGTTTTACGGAGTTCAGAGTTTACAACAACTGTTGAGATCTTCTTTAGAGATTCCTTCATTATTCATCGATGACGAACCTCGTTTTGGATGGAGAGCCTATATGCTAGATGAATCGCGTTATTTTCATGGCGAAGGATTTGTAAAATTATTGTTGGATGAAATGGCCAATTTAAAAATGAATGTTTTCCACTGGCACTTGACAGATGACGCCGGATGGAGAATTGAAATAAAGAAATACCCTTTATTGACGGAAGTTGGATCAAAGCGTTCAGATTCAGAAATAGGCACTTGGAAAAGTGGTAAAACGGCTGGCGTACCTCATAGTGGATTCTATACTCAAAAACAAATAAAAGATATTGTTGCCTACGCTGCTGAAAGAAATATCACCGTCGTTCCAGAATTTGAAATGCCTGGCCATACAAACCACTATTGAAAAACGATCTTCTGTTCGAAAATAAAGAATTACGTTCCTACTAATAGTTACTTAGTAGGAAATAGAGGAATGGAAATACCCACTATTCCAACCGATAGTATAGGGTTAAAGATTGGATTAATAGGACATATGATATTATGGGAAATCGAATAACAGGTTTACCTACCTCAGGTGACATTGAACTTATTCAAAATTTATAGTAACTAATTGGAATACCATTATTGACTTAGATGTACCCTATAAAAATAGTAACTTTGATTGCTATTTATAAAGAAACTTATGAGACTGCAAAAATTTAAGATTAAAAACAAAATAAATATAATTCTATCAAGTATTTTGATAGTGACTTGCCTATTCAATATCAATGCGCAAAACAAGGCTTCAAAACCAAATATCATCTATATCAATGTAGATGATTTAGGCTATAAAGATGTTGGATTTATGGGAAGTACTTATTTTGAAACTCCAAACATCAATCAACTTTCCAAAGAAGGAATGATTTTTACACAAGGGTATGCAGGTGCCGCGAATTGCGCTCCTAGTAGAGCCTGCCTAATGAGTGGGCAAAATACGCCAAGACATGGTGTGTATACTGTTGCCAATTCAGACAGAGGTAATACAAGAACCAGAAAATTAATTCCCATTAAAAACACAAAACATTTATCTAATGAAATGGTAACTATGGCAGAAGGATTCAAAATGGCTGGATATACAACTGGAACTTTTGGAAAATGGCATGTTACGAGCGATCCTTTAAAAGATGGCTTTGATGTAAATATAGGTGGGAACCATTTTGGAAGTCCTGGTGGTAACGGTTATACCGCTCCTTATAATAAATTACCAAATTTAAAAATTGCTCCAATCGGAGAAAATTTGACAGATCGATTGACTTCAGAGGCGATGTCTTTTATTGAATCCAATAAAGAAAAGTCCTTCTTTTTATACCTCCCCTACTACGCCGTGCACACTCCATTAATGGGGAAACGTGAATTGGTTGAAAAATACAAAGCGAAAGGTGGTCGTAATGGACAAGAAAATCCAGTATTCGCAGCAATGGTGGAAAATGTCGATACAAACATTGGTAAACTGCTGCGCCTTTTAGAGGATTTAAAATTAAGCGATAATACTTTAGTTGTCTTTACTTCAGACAATGGAGGTATTCGTGCGATTTCTAGCCAAGATCCCTTACGAGCGGGAAAAGGATCTTATTATGAAGGTGGAACTCGAGTTCCTTATATTCTTAAATGGCCAAATATCATAGAAGCTAATACCACAAATAAAACACCCATTGTAAATATGGATTTCTTTCCTACTTTCATGAGTATTATTGGCGTTCAACTTAATAACAAAATATTAGATGGACAAGATATATTACCATTACTCAAAGGGAAGAATATTGAAGAAAGACCTCTTTATTGGCACTTTCCAATTTACCTTCAAGCATATAGCGTAGAAAAAGATGATGGAAAAGATCCGCTGTTTAGAACGCGACCTGGTTCAACAATTATTTATAAAAACTGGAAATTACATCACTACTTCGAAGACGACGATCTTGAATTGTACAACCTAGAATATGATTTAGGAGAACGAATTAATCTAGCCACATCCCATCCCAAAAAAAAACAAGAACTATTCAAATTGCTCAACGATTGGCGTAATGATGTAGATGCTAAAATACCTCTAGAATTAAACCCTGAGTACGATCCGAATTTCAAACCACAAAAAAAATCCAAAAAATAACAACCGTCAGTAAAAGTCAAAATCAATGAATTATTTTAAACACTTATTAAGTTTAAGTCTAATAGTACTCGTGTCGAGTTGTAGACCCAATCCACCTAAAAAAAATGAAAACGAAAAACCTAACATCGTCGTAATCTATGCAGATGATTTGGGCTATGGTGATGTAAGTAGTTATGGCGCTACAGAGTTAATCACACCCAACTTCGATCGTATTGCCAATGAAGGAATTAAATTTACTAATGGCTATGCGACATCACCTACTTGTACACCAAGTCGTTTTTCTATGCTTTCCGGTATATATCCTTTTCGAAGTAAACGCGCAAGAGTGCTTCCGGGAAACGCTCCGTTACTTTTTGAAGTAGGAAAACAAACACTACCATCTATGTTACACGACGCTGGTTATTTTACCGGTGTTGTAGGAAAATGGCATTTAGGTTTAGGAGATGAGAACATGAATTGGAATGAAGAAATAAAACCAGGACCACGAGAAATTGGCTTTGATTACTCTTATGTTATGGCTTCAACGAATGACAGGGTTCCTTCCGTATATGTTAAAAACCACCATATTGATGGATTGGATCTCAAGGATCCCATAGAAGTAAGTTATCGAAAAAACTTTGAAGGAGAGCCTACGGGCAAAGCAAATCCAGAATTATTAAAAGTACATCCTAGTCATGGTCATGATCGAAGTATCCACAATGGAATCTCTAGAATCGGTTATATGCGCGGCGGAAAAAACGCCTTGTTCATTGATGAAGATATGAATGATGACTTTTTAAAGGAATCTGTGAAATTTGTGAATGATCATAAAGAGGAACCGTTCTTTTTATTTTATAGCCTACACCAACCGCATGTGCCGAGAGTTCCACATCCTCGATTTGCAGGAAAATCTGGATTGGGTCCAAGAGGTGATGTGATATTAGAAGCAGACTGGGCTGTTGGTGAATTTTTAAATGAATTAGATAAATTAGGATTGGCAGAAAATACGATTGTCGTATTTTCTAGTGATAATGGTCCTGTTTTAGATGATGGATACAAGGATGATGCTGTTGAAAAATTAGGAAAGCATACACCAAGAGGTGATCTTAGAGGTGGTAAATACAGTTTATTCGATGCAGGAACCCATGTTCCGTTTATGGTTAGATGGCCTGCAAAAATAAAACCAGGAATTTCAGATGCATTGGTCTGTCAAGTTGATTTTACTGCTTCTTTTGCTTCACTTGTCGGACAAACAAATACAACTCCGGATAGTGAAAATATTTTGGATGCGCTGATAGGAAAATCATCGACTGGAAGAGATAACCTTATTCTTGGCCAAAATGGAATTACTTCCTACAGAAAAGGAGATTTCGTATTGATACCTCCTCATAAAGGACCAAAAATCAACAATAAATGGGTAAATATTGAAACTGGAAAAAATTTAAACATACAATTATACAACTTAAAAGAGGATACAAGTCAGCTACATAATTTAGTAGAAAATCACCCACAAATGGTCAAAACTATGCTCAAAGAAATAGAAATAATCCAAAATAAAGAATAAATACGATGCAAAAGTCCCTTCTCTTTTTTCTATTTACTTTTTTAATTTTTTCTTGTAAAACCGATAAACAAGAATTAGTTAAAGCAAAAATTTCGACCAAACCAAATGTAATTGTTATTCTTGCCGATGATGCCGGCTACATGGATTTTGGTTTTATGGGAAACAAAGATTTAGAAACTCCGAGACTCGACAAATTAGCTAAAAGTGGTGCCATTTTTACAGATGCGCATGTTTCAGCATCCGTTTGTGCTCCGTCAAGAGCAGGATTGCTTACTGGTAAATACCAACAGCGATTCGGGTTTGAAGCCAATGGAACTGGAGGTATTGGATTGTCGGATGCTGTTACTACGATTGCAGATGCTTTTAAAGAGAATAACTACAAAACCATTGCATTGGGTAAATGGCATTTAGGAGAATCTGAATCAGATCATCCCAATCAAAGAGGTTTTGATGACTTTTATGGTTTTATTGGTGGAAGCCGTTCTTATTTCCCAATAGAAAAACCTTCAAAAGGTCATACACTGCAACACAATGGCGAACGTATTATTTTTGACGGATATCTAACAGACATTTTAGGCGACAAATCTGTTTCTTATGTTGAAGAACATCAAGATGCCCCTTTCTTTATGTACTTAGCTTACAATGCTCCGCATACACCCATGCATGCAAAAGCAGTACATTTAGAAAAATACAAAGAGCATCCAAGAAAAAAATTGACTGCTATGATGTGGTCTCTTGATGAAAATATTGGGAAGTTGGTTGACAAATTGGAAGAAACCAATCAATTGGAGAATACGCTCATTTTCTTTTTAAGCGACAATGGAGGCTCTACACATAGCGATACGAATAATGGTCCGTTAAAAGGTTATAAAGGAATTGAATTTGAGGGCGGACATAGAGTACCGTTTTTAGTACACTGGCCGAATAAAATAAAAGGCAATCAAACTTTTGATGGTCTAACATCGTCACTAGATATTTTTAAAACTTCAACGGCGGCAGCTGGTATTCAAAATAATTTAGATTTAGACGGTACCAATTTAATTCCTTATTTAAAAGATGAGGCAAATGGGAATCCACATGAAAAATTATTTTGGCGAAAACTCAATGAAGCAGGAGTAAGATTAGGAAAGAAAAAATTGGTCCATTTAAAAGGCTACGGAAGTACTTACTATGACCTTGAAAATGATTTGGGCGAAATGAATGATTTAACACTAAGCGACAAAGCAACATCGGATTTATTACACAAAGAATTGGAAATATGGGAAACGGGATTAATGGAGCCACTTTGGGATGAAGGCGGATGGATGCCGGTTACCTTTCATATACAGCAAAGATTAATGCAGAACAAGCCACTGTTATACAATACACCGGGTTCTCGAAAAAAGTATTTAGAAAACACCTCAAAATAATATTATGATAAAATACTTGCTTTATAGTCTTGCCTTATTGCTAGGGCTTGGTGAGTTGATATTTACTCAAAAATTGGATAATGGCGTATTGCGCAAGTGTAACCATATTAAATAAAGAAATATAGATGAAAACAAACCTTTTAAAAATTAGCTTTATATTCGTTGCAATTATTTTATATAGTTGCTCGAATACATCGAAAGAATTAAAAATAGCGGAGTTCATAGATAAACCCAATATTATTTTATTTGTAGCCGATGACCATGGAACAGATGCACTGGGTTGTTATGGAAATCCAGTAATTAAAACACCAAATTTAGACAAATTAGCTTCAGAAGGAACAATGTTTAATAATGCTTATTGTACAACTGCTAGCTGTGCCGCAAGTAGATCTGTAATTTTATCTGGAAAGTTTGGTCACGCTACAGGTTCTTATGGCCACGTGCACGATTATCACCATTTTAGTACCTATGATAATGTAAAATCTTTACCTGTTATATTGGAGAATGATGGATATGAAACTGCACGCGTTGGGAAATATCATGTTGCTCCAGAAATAGTGTATCATTTTAATACTGTATTAGAAGCCAATCCCAGAAATACTGTTGAAATGGCTGAACAGTGCAGAACTGTTTTAAATTCTGAGAAACCATTCTTTTTATATTTCTGCACAGATGATCCACATCGCGGACATCCTTTTGAGCCAGACCCTTGGAATACCCCAAATAGTTTTGGAAATAAAGTGGAAGGTTACGCCGGAATTGAGTCGGTAACATATGATCCAAAAGATGTGTTGGTACCTCGTTTTTTGCCTGACACTAAAGAAAGTAGAGAAGAAATTGCGCAATATTATCAAAGTGTTTCTAGAATAGATCAAGGTTTTGGAAAATTGATGAAAATGTTGCAGGAATCAGGAAAAGCAAATAACACCATTGTAATGTATATTTCAGACAACGGAATGGCATTTCCAGGAGCTAAAACAACGGTTTATGAGCCCGGAATTAAACTTCCTTGTATTATTAAAGATCCAACAAATTCGACAAAAGGAATTACAAACAATGCGATGATTTCATGGGTAGATTTAACACCTACTATTTTGGACATGGCAAAGGTTGACTATAATGAAAAGGATTTTCATGGGAAATCTTTTAAAAATATTGTAGAAAAAGAAAACCCAAAAGGATGGAACGAAATTTACGCATCACATACATTTCATGAAATAACAATGTATTATCCTATGCGAGTCGTTAGAAGCGATAATTACAAATTGATTTGGAACATCGCTTGGCGCTTAGAATATCCTTTTGCATCTGATTTATGGGCTTCTTCAACTTGGCAAGGAATTCATAGAAATAATGTCGCCGCTTTTGGTCCGAAAAAAGTAAAAGACTTCTTGTTTAGACCAGAGTTCGAGTTATATGACTTAGATAAAGACCCTAAAGAATTAAATAATTTAGCGATACAAACAGGTTTTGAAAAAGTTTTAGAGACCATGAAAACTAAGATGAAAACGTATCAAACTAAAACGGTAGACCCTTGGAATATTATGTGGGGCCACGACACATCATTGCAGGGAACAGGCGTGAATCTTTAATATACAATACCCCAGAATATCGAAAAAATATTTAGAGAACAGCCCAAAACAAAATAATATCATGAAAAAATACCTTCTTTTTAGTCTCGTCTTATTGCTGGGTTTTAGTAAATTTATATTTGCTCAAAATTCAGATTCAAAAAAACCAAACATTATTTACATCATGCTCGATGATGCTGGTTATGGCGATTTTAGTACTTTTGGTTCTAAACATATTCAGACACCTACCTTCGATAAAATTTGCGAGGAAGGCATCAAGTTTACCCAACATTATTCGGGCTCGGCAGTTTGCGCTCCAACAAGAAGTGTGTTAATGACGGGGCTTGACACTGGACATACACCACGTAGAGATAATACCGAAAAATCAAACACCAAAGAACTTATTAAAAAAAATGGTAGACCTTTAGTGTTCTTAGAAGATGAACATTTAACGGTTGCGGAATCCTTGAAAGAAGCGGGGTATACCACTGGTGGAATTGGAAAATGGGGCCTTGGGAATCCAGGATCTGATGGTGTTCCAGAAAAACAAGGATTTGACTATTGGTTTGGATATTTAGATCAGGTGCATGCGCACGATCATTTTCCAGAAGAAATTTGGGATGGTGGAAAAATGATGCCTCTTGAAGGAAATAAAAACGGTAAAAAGGAAGACTACGTTCCTTATCTGCAAAAAGACAGAACGTTAGAATTTATTGAGAAAAATAAAGACCAACCATTTTTTCTATATCTAGCCTATACCCCACCCCATGGTGATTATATCATTCCAGAAACCGATCCCTTCTTTAAACAATATGAAGGATTGCCCGGAGGTGAAAAAGTACAACACTATGCAGCTATGGTGTCGAGAACAGATCATACCGTTGGTAAGGTTATGGATCTTCTTAAAGAATTAAACATCGATGACAACACCATTGTATTTTACACATCAGACAATGGACCCAATTCTTTATTTGCAAAAAACATTAATAGCGGCGCCGGCCTGCGCGGTATTAAACGTTCTCTATATGAGGGTGGAATAAGAGCCGCAATGACGGTGCGCTGGCCAAATCATATTAAACCCGGAACAGAGAGTGATTTTATTTGGGACATGCGGGATTTCTTTCCAACGGCTTGTGATATTGCGGGTGCTAAAATTCCAGAAGGCTTAAGTGGACAATCGGTTTTAAAAACTTTAAAAGGAAAAAAACAAAAAGAACGAGTATTTAATTATTGGGAAATTCATTCTCCATTTCAGCAAGCAGTTCGCATGGGAGATTGGAAAGCTTTTAGAAAAGGTACTAAAGAACCTTTAGAACTTTATGATCTAATAAAAGACCCCAGCGAGAAACGAAACGTAGCTGCACAAAATTCAAAAATCGTAATAAAAATTGAAAAATTTCTAGAAACTGCAAGAATTCCATCTCCTTATTTTCCAGAAATAGAATATGCTAAAAAGTAATTAAAACAAGACAATTTGAACATACTGATTTTAAATTGTAATAATTATGATTCTTTAAATTTAACGAAAGATTACAACATAAAAAATGATAAAAATTCAAAAAATTAATTTAATTCTAATTGCCTTTATTGCGATGACCAGTGCTGGGTGCGCGCAAAAAGAAAACAAAGTAGTACAGCCAAATATCCTTTTTATCTTATCTGAAGATATGAGTATTGACTTAGAATGCTATGGTATGGAAGCTGTTAAAACGCCCATATTAAATGAACTCGCAGCAACAGGAATTCAATTTATGAATGCTTATGGAAATAACTCTATTTGCTCCCCCAGCCGATCCAATATGATGACGGGTGTACACCAAAACATTATCAATGCACAACACCATAGATCTAATAGAGAAATTCCATTGACTGCTCCTTACAAACCAATCACTTCGTATTTAAGAGATGCAGGTTATACGTGTATTATTGGCAACAATACGGTCAAGGGTAATGGAGCCAAAATAGATGTAAATTTTAAACACAGCGCTATTGGCAGTTACGATGGAGTAAATGAGTTTGGTCTTTTTGACAAAAAAGACGCTTTTACCAAAGAAGACGAACCATTCTTTTCTCAGATTACGCTGAATGTTACCCATAGAGGTGGTTGGTGGAATCAGGTAAGCAATCAATCAACGCACAGGGTTAATCCAGCAGATGTCGTATTACCTCCGCATTATGCAGATACACCAGTTATTCGAGAAGATTGGGCTAAGTATCTAGATCAAATAGAATATATGGACAATGAAGTGGGGCTTTTACTCGCTGATCTAGAAAAGAAAGGAATGCGCGACAATACCATCATTATCTTTATTGGAGATAATGGGCGCTGTAACATTAGAGGAAAAGGATATTTATACGAACCAGGCCTTCATTTACCTCTAATCGTAAACTGGCCTGCCGGAATTACCGGAGGTAAGAAAGATACGCGCTTGGTGGCTTCTGTAGATGTTGCTGCAACTATTTTAGAAGTTGCGGGTGTTGAACTACCAGATTATATGACGGCGAGATCCATAATTAATGAAGATCCAAATCCGAGAAAATATATTTATTCTGCACGTGATTTATGGGATGAAATATTAGAGCAATCAAGAGCTATTACGACAGATAAATACCGATATATAAAGAATCATATTACAGATCAGTCGCATGATGCGCATCAGGCTTATTTGGAATTTTACAGACCTGCAGTTCATATTATGAGAACGCTAAATAAAGAAGGTAAACTTACAGAACTTCAGCAAAAATTCTTTGCGAAAAATAAAGAGTCTGAAGAGTTATTTAATATTGTGAACGATCCTTTCGAAATGAATAATTTAATCAACAATCCAGATTTCAACGATGTAGCCAATGAAATGAGAGGTCATTATAATGACTGGAATTCTAAAAATAAAGATCACGGTTTAGATCCGATAAACTGGGAAAATGCTCCGCCTCCAAATGCTACAGAAGTCATTGAATGGTTAGAAAAGGAAAGACCTGAAGTTATTGAACAAATGAAACTAGGTATTGAGCCTGGTTTTGGAAAATTAATGAAAGAATATAGAACTCAAAATAAAAAAAGTAATCAAAAATGAAATTAAATCAAATTATTAAATATTCGCTTATACTTCTTGTTATTTCGAGTTGTACTGGTGAATCTGTTGAAAGAAATTATGACTGGACTCATGTTGTTAATAGGGCTTGGGCTGGAGAAAACTTTTGGGCCAATCGTTTACAAGATTGGGAAGTTGCAGATGGCAAATTAGTTTGTACGGAGTCTTCTGTAAAAAAACCCATGAGAACCCTTCATTCTGTGACCTCTCGACTTACAAATAAAGGGGCATTTAAAATGAGTGTACAAACCGGAACAACGACGTCTAATAAAAAATTTAGTAAAGAAACTGCTTCTGGATTTTTAATAGGAGCTGGTGCTTCTATCGATTATCGAGCAGCAGCACTAATTCATCATAGCCCGGGTCAAGAAGGGGGTTACTTCGTTGGGGTTACTGCAAACGGAATCCTTTTTATTCAAGATTTTAATACGAAAGAAATGAATATTTTGGCTGAGAATACCATAGGATCGCTACCAAAAAGTTATATAATAAATGTTTCAGGTACTCAAAACGAAAGTGACTATCAACTAACTTTAAGCGTCACAAATGATTCCAAAAAGATAATTGGCGAACTTACCTACACCATTGAACAAAACAAAGTCAATGGAAATGTCGCTTTGGTTTCTCATCCTGGAACGGGCAAAAACGCAGGTGCTTTTTGGTTTAACAACTGGAAACTTTCTGGTGAAAAATTTAACTATAATGCTTCACATACGAGTGGTCCTATTATTTCTGCGCAACACACGTTATCTAACGAAATATTAAAAATAAACGCGCAATTAATGCCTCTTGGCAAAGACGATAATTCTTCCGTAAAATTAGAAATAAAACCAAATGAAACTTGGGAAGAAGTTGGAATTTCGAAAATTCAAGATCTTTCCTATAATGCCCTTTTTAGAATTGAAAATTTCAATTACAAGAACAACGTGCCTTACCGATTGTCGTATGATTTAAAAGACAACAATGAAACTTTTTATTACGAGGGAACTTTTAAACAAAACCCTGTTGATAAAGAAACAATTGTAGTTGCTGGATTTACTGGAAATCATAATTTAGCAAAAGGTGTTGAAAGAGGTCCTTTTAACTGGAAAGAACAAATCTGGTATCCTCATACCCAATTAATAAATAACGTAGTAAAACAAGAACCAGATGTATTGTTTTTTAGTGGTGACCAAATCTATGAAGGTGCCAGTCCAACTTTTCAAGATTTTAATAATAAATATGAAGATTATATGTACAAATGGTATCTATGGTGCTGGGCATATGCAGATGTTACCAAAGATTTACCAACGATAACCATTCCCGACGACCATGATGTATTTCAAGGAAATGTCTGGGGTGCCGGCGGAGGTGAAATTGATATCGATACAAAAGGCGGATACGTTCATGGAATCGAATTTGTAAAAATGGTAGAGCGTACACAAACGAGTCACTTACCAGATCCTTTTGACCCTACTCCTATTAAAGGTGGAATTGGCGTTAATTATGGTACCTTTAATTATGGAAGAATAAGTTTCGCCGTTATAGAAGATAGAAAGTTTAAATCGGGACCCAACGGATTGGTAACGCCTACAAAATCGGGAAGACCAGATCACGTAATTGATCCTAATTACACGTATGAAATGGCAGATATACCCGGTGCAAAACTTTTAGGAGACAGACAGTTAAAATACTTAGATTACTGGGCTACAGATTGGAAAGGCGCTGATATGAAAGTAGTTTTATCTCAAACCATTTTTGGAAATATGGCAACACACCACGGTCCAACATTAAATCATTTATATATGGATTTTGATTCAAATGGATGGCCTCAAACTGGCAGAAACAAAGCCCTGAGTTCTATTAGAAAAGGATTTGGATTTATGCTTGCCGGTGATCAACATTTGGCTACCATTGTAAATCATGGAATCGATGAACAAAACGATGCAGGATGGTCTTTTTGTGTTCCATCTATTGCTAATTTCTACCCGAGAGCCTGGAAACCAACCGAAAAAAAGGGTGCTAATTATATTAATGGCTTACAAGATTTTACGGGTGAATACCTTGATGGATTGGGAAATAAAGTGAACGTATATGCTCATACAAACCCTGGACCAAAATCTGGAGTTACCCCAAAAGCACTGCATGATCGTATGCCAGGTTACGGAATTGTAAAATTTACCAAAAGTAGTCGTGATATTACGATGGAATGTTGGCCAAGATATGTCGATCCGACTGATATATCTACAGGAACACAATACCCCGGTTGGCCCAAAACCATTAACATGGAAGACAACTATGCGAAAAAAGCATACAAATGGTTACCAACTATTCATTCTGATTATAAAAACCCAGTAGTACAAGTAATTCACGAAGCCACTAATGAGATTATATATACGTTGAGAATAAACGGAATACACTATAATCCAAAAGTATTTAAAGAAGGCGCCTATACTGTAGTTGTGAGTGATCCAGACTCAAATATAGAAAAAGTTCTCAAAGGATTAACACCAACAAAAACTATGAGTGAAGAATCATTAGATGTTCTTTTAAAAAAATATTCAAAAAATGGAAATAACTAAGTTAATTCTCTGTGTATTTCTTTTTGTTCCATTGAGCATACTGGCACAAAAAAAGGATGCTCCTAATATCATCATTATTTTAACAGACGATCAAGGCTATACAGATGTTGGGTTTAATGGAAGTACTGAAATTCCTACTCCAAATATTGATAGAATTGCAAAAAATGGTGTTGTTTTCACAAATGGATATGTTAGTTATGCAGTTTGTGGACCAAGCCGTGCAGGATTGATGACGGGGCGTTATCAAGATCGATTTGGTTTTGGAAGAAATCCATTATTAGCTCCAAATGATATTGATCAAGGAGTACCTGTTGAAGAAGAAATGATTTCTGAAGCATTGAAAAATGTCGGCTATAATACGCTGGCCATTGGAAAATGGCATTTAGGAGCGCATAAAGACCAACGACCATTACAACAAGGTTTTGATGAACATTTTGGTTTTTTAAGTGGAGGACATCGTTATTTTCCTGAAGATTGGAAATTAAATGACCTTACAGAAATTAGATCGCAGAATGACGGCTATATAACCAAGTTATTACACAACGGAAAACGCATAAATGAAACGGCCTATTTGACCGATGCACTATCTCGAGAAGCGGTGAACTTCATTAAAAAGAAACGTAAAGGTCCTTTCTTTATTTATTTGGCCTATAATGCCCCTCACTCTCCATTACAGGCAACTAAAAAATATTTAGATCGTTTTCCAAATATTGAAAACAAAAAACGAAAAATCTATGCTGCCATGGTAAGTGCAGTTGATGATGGTGTCGGAAACATATTAGATGCTTTAGATGAAATGGCTATTTCAGACAATACTATTGTTTATTTCTTATCAGATAACGGCGGACCATTGCATAATGGTTCAAATAACGATCCTCTTAGAGGTAAAAAAGGAAATGTATATGAAGGTGGAATTAGAGTCCCATTTGCTATGCAATGGCCAAAAAATATAAAAGCTGGTCAAACTTATGCCAAACCAGTCATATCACTTGATATTTTTGCAACGGCCGCAGAATATGCTGGGTTCACTCCCAAAAGTAAAATTGATGGTGTTAATATTGTTCCTTTCTTAAATGCTAAATCGAATGAAACTCCACATAATTATTTGTTTTGGAGGAAATTCGATCAAGAAAAAATTGGGATAAGATCGGATGACTTCAAACTAGTCAAGGAAGACAATGGAGTTCTTGAATTGTTCAATGTTACGAAAGATATCTCTGAAAAAAATCCATTGTATAATAAAAACCATTTTAACAAACTTCATAACGAATATGAAATTTGGTTAAAAGAAATGTTAGATCCTATATTTTTTGGACTTCTTCATAATACAGAATATTCTAAGTCTCATCCGAATAGATTTCTAATTAAAGAGGAATGAACAATTTAATGGATTTTAAGCGTTTCTTATCTTTTTAATTTTTTTTATGAGAGACATAGAAACGCTCAATTTAAATAGTGCACGTTTACATCTACCTTCGGAATAAAATAGATCTCATAACTTAATATGATTATATCATTTACTGATAATTTTTAACAGATATAAGATAGAAAATGAAAGAAGACATACAGAATTGGTAAATAAAACTCCGAATTCTAAATTTAATCAATATAAATTGACTTATAACCTGAGTTCGATTAATAAAAAATTAACTGATTAGACGCTACTTTTTGATATTTAATGGAAGGTTTTTTAGG
>TARA_B110000037_G_scaffold159322_1_pt1 | contig 14569 bp, 15 predicted proteins | sample TARA_B110000037 | Tara Oceans TARA_B110000037 (sample SAMEA4397196) | marine metagenome | biome: Polar Biome; feature: [MIX] marine epipelagic wind mixed layer (ENVO:01000061); material: water (ENVO:00002006), including particulate matter (ENVO:01000060) such as... | depth 10-100 m
TAGGATATTCTGCATATCAGAAAAAAGATAAGGTAGCTGATGTAGAAACCACAGAGACAGAAGCAAAATCTTCATGGTTATCAAATTTATGGAATAAAAGTGATGAAAAAGAAAGTTTATATAATGAGGTAGATGGAGTAGAGGATGTTCAATTAAAAGAAGCTATAAAAGAAGAGACAAATGTAAAAATGTCAGCAACAAAAAAAAATAGTGCGTGGGGTAAATTTTGGTCAGATAGCCACAAGGATATGCAAAAAGAGAATGAAGAGAATGAAGATAATTAATTTAATAAATTATATTAAACAATAGAGTAAATAATTTATTAAATGTCGAGTAGAATATCAAGTATGATATTGAATAATCCATCAGGTTTTTTAGATTCATTTGTATCTTTGATGGGATTTAAATTTTTGGAATCTTCTATAAAATTTATAAATGGTCGATCAGTGAAAATGGCTAATAATTTTACAGCATTGTTTCATGCAATTGGTGCATCAGGCTTAACATTTGGTTATTTGTTTTTATCACCGAATAATGAAAGTTTATATTACGTATTTAAAAAAATTTCGACTGGGTATTTTTTATATGATATGATTTTTTGCTTGAAAAATTTAAAGTCGCCACTAAAATATATTTATTTATATCATCATATGGCAACTATGTATTATATTAATAGTGATACATTATATAGTGTGGAAGGTGTATTAGCATCAGAATTATCTAATATTCCATCTTATATTGTGTATTATTTATTAAAAACAAAAAATCCAAATGTAAAATTAATGAAAAGGATTCAGTTTATAATATATTCCTTTATTAGATTACCGCTATTAGGATATTACTTATATTTGTCATATAAAAACATAGTAAATAAACTGCCGGTTTATGCAATGACACCAGTATATATTATGGGATTAATATGGACAAAAAGTCTTTATAAGCAACTATAATTTAAATATTATAATCAATAATATTTAAATGAAAAAAATAGGATTTTGTTTTTTGATATATGATGAGATAGTATTAGAAGAGTTATGGAATATATTTTTTAAAAATGTAGATACAAAAAAGTATAATATATATATCCATTATAAAATTAACAAACCATTAAAGTATTTTGAAAAGTATAAATTAAAAGAGTGTATTGCGACAAGATATGCTGATGTAACATTGATATATGCTCATAATTTGCTATTTAAAGAAGCATTAAAGGATGGATGTTATAAAATAATATCATTAAGTCAAAATTGTGTTCCTTTAAAATCATTTAATTACATATATAAATATTTAACTAAGGATTGTTATGGTCATTTTAATGTGATGCCGGATAGACAATGTTTTCCTCGTTGTAATAATTTATTAGAATTTTATGATAGAAATCATATAAAAAAATCATCAAATTGGTTTATTTTAAATAGAACTATTTGCGATATAATAGTAAATACAAAAAAAGAGGATATCGAAAGATATTATGGGAATATAGGTTCTCCAGAAGAGCATTTTTACATAACAACAGTTTATAAGAATTATTTGGAAAAAGAAATAAAAATGACCCCAAATTTATCAAATGGTGCAACAACATTTACAAATTGGCCAGATATGATGAATTATAAGTATGCATTTAGACCAAATATAGGAGATAGAATGCCGAAACATTATAAAAATATAGATAAGGAGGAATTAGAGTATTTGATAAAAAGTGAATGTTTATTTGGCAGAAAATTTACAAAAGAATGTTACCAAAGTTTTGTAAATATAGAATATATGAATATGTTAAACGAAAATAAAGAAGTATATAATAAAGGTTTTCAAACAAAATTAGAAGAGACAGAACAGTTAGATTTAAATCTTGGAAGAATTATGAGAAATATTCATAATTTAAACCTCATTACCTGACGTATCAGTATTACCTGAAACATCAATAACAGTGTCTTGTTCTGTTTGTTCAATAATTATTTGAATATTAGGTTTAGTTGGTTGAAATAAAATAGTAGGAGTAGAGGGTTTATCATCATTGTTATCACTATCACTACTACTATCACTATAATCGCTAATAGTTTGTGCACTTTGATTTAATGATCCTAATAATTCATTCATAGATTCTTCTATATTAGTAACACTAAATTTATTTTTAATTAATTCTTTTTTAGTTTGTTTTTGAGCTAATTCAAGTATTTGTTTAATTTCACCATCTCTCTTTTTTTGTGAATCTTCATATTCTATTTTAGCTTGATATAATAAGGCTTTTCTTTCAGCATGTTTTTCATCCATCATTTTTCTAAGAGCTAATTCTTCTTCTAATGCTTCTTTTTTAACTAATGCTCTTTGAGCTTTAAGTTTTCTTTTTTCTTCAGCAGCATTATCTCTATAAATCTTAATAGGTTTAATGTCAAGAATTTCAGGTCTAAAGAATTCGTATCCACTTTTAGTTGTATTGCCACTTAGGTCTTTTTCTGGTTCAGGAAATCGTTTTACAAAAGACTTAGTAATATCTTCTGGTATATCAGGGCTTTGTTCAATAAGTCTATCTAATTCAGTTCTACAATTAGCAATAAATACAGACCCGTCTTCGGTTCTTTCTTTAACAGGCAAGCTTAATTCAACGCTAATATTTCTGGAAAATTTAGAATAAGCAAGACTTGCAGCTCTATGTCCTTCAAGAAGTTCTGACACTCGTAAAAATTGTGCAACAGTTGTAATTAAACCAGCCGATAAATTAAAAAATCCAATACCAAGAGGGACATAATCGCGCCATGCGTCTGGAAATGAACCTTGTGCGAAATTTGCGGTACCTGTAACAGTACTTATAACAATAACAGGTAAAGCAAACCACATATTTTGTTTATCAAATTTTTTAAAAGATTTATCGTGTAAATATCTATAGGAAGATCCGATTTCACTCCATCGTTTAAGAATAAGTTCTTGTTGTTCATGCCAGACAGGTAATCTATTTGGGTCTTTATTTTTTGGAGTATCAGGTATGTTAATTTTGGGAGTTTCGCTCATTTATATATTCTTTATTTTTTATTTAAAAAATGATAAACGCGTTGATTTTTCTAAATATTCCAAAAAATATATATAAATTACTTAAAATAAAAAAAATAAATTATGTAAATGTTCTGGGGATATCCCGACGCGAGTGTATGTTTCTGTGAAGATAAGTATGTAAAAAATGATTATGTAGCAGAATATTATAATACAATATCAGCTTTTTCTTACATATTAGTAGGTATGTTTTATTATAAAACCAAATTAAAAAAGATAGGTACGTCTATAATTTTATTGGGAATAGGGACTTGTGTATTACATTGTACATTAAGATATTATGGTCAAATATTTGATGAGGGAGCAATGTTAGTACTAAGTTTTAATATAATTAATAAAATAAGAGATAGACAAAATTTACAGGAATTTTCGCGTAAATATTTTTATTTATTATTTGTTTTTTATTTACTATTTCACACAAAGTTTTACATGTTTATCAGTATATTTTCATCGCTTCAAATTTATACATATTATTTGATAAAATATAGGGAAAATAAAGATAATTCAAAAAGTAATATTTATATTTCATCTTATATCAATATTTTTTCATTTTCATTATTTTGTTGGATATTAGATCAGTTATTTTGTGAATATGTAAAACAGTTTCATTTACATGCAATATGGCATATAGGTACGAGTATATCTTTATTTATAGGTTTAGTACCATTTTTGATTAATTAATATTATATTTAGTTATAATATATGTGGCAAATGATATTAGGATTTGGTGCAGGTGTTTATGTAGGAACAAATTATGATTGTAAACCAACAATGAAATTTATTTCATTGTGTATAAAAAATAATGTACCAAAAGATATAGTACCAAAAAAAAAGGAAGAAAAAACGGAGAAGAAATAATACTTTACATTAAATACTTAAAAATGTATAAGTATTTAATATAATGAGTCAAAGTGAATTACTTGCGAATGTGAAAACGTGGTTAGAAATTGATAATCAAATAAGAGGATTACAAAAAGAAATACGAGAAAGAAGAAAAATGAAAAAGGATTTAACACAAAATTTATTAGGAATAATGAAAACTCAAGACATAGATGCCTTAAATGTACCAGATGGTCAATTAATTTATAATAAAACAAAATCAAAATCAGCATTAAGTAAGAAACATTTATTAACATCTTTAGCTACTTATTTTAAAAATGACCAACATATGGTTGATGAATTAACAAAATTTATTATGGATAGTAGGGAAGAAAAAGAAAAAGAAAATATAAAAAGAAAAATAAAAAAATAACTATTAGTAATATATAAATGATAAAATCGAGTAATATAAAAATTCGTGAAATAGAAAAAAACGAAGAATCAAAATCAGGAAAATTATATACAAATAATTATTATTCATATAATATCCATAGGCACATTAAGACAGATTATCATAATATTTCAATAGAAAAGGGAGAAAAGATACATGTATGTTGTTTTGATATAATAAAAAGTCAAGCAAATAAAGTTATATCAAAGCCCTTTTTACGATATTTATTATATAAATATCCAGATGATAAAAATTCGATAGGAAATTTGTGTGTTTTTCCTTTTACAAAATACAAATCAGGAGAGATTTTACAAATAGGAAAATCATTAATTAAAAAAATTTTTAATAAAAATCAAAATCCATTAGGATATGTAAAAAATGATGACGGAATATTTTTATTTTACAATATAGAATTTGAAGCTATAATAGTTAAAATGATTAATAAAACAGAATCCTATATTTGGAGTCTAATAGATGAAATTTGTAATTTTAAAAAGATAATAACATTTCCTATTCATAATTCGGTAACCAAACTTTTTTTAGAAAATCCCAAATTAATATATTTAAAAGATAAAAATAAGAAATGTATTGAGGTTCCAACAGTAGTATATCATGGAGGAAGTCAAGAAATAATAAGTTACATAGCAAACTTAGGAATGAGAGCGGCGACAGTTCGACTCTTTGGACCATATTACTATTTTACAGATTTAAAAAATAGTATAAGAGCAGGAGGTTGGTCATCAAATTATGAAAAGATAGAGATGTTTGGAAATTTAATAACTGATTCAAATGGAAAATTTAATCAAGGAGGTATAGTGAGATTTGCATTATTTTTAGGAAATTATAGAGTAATATTAGATAGACCAACTGATACTATTTATTCATATGTTAAAGGATTGCACGATGAATCATTATCTAAAAAGAAAAAAGAAAACTTAATTAAAAAAAATAAGGGAAAATGGACATCAAAATATGATGCTTTGCAGATATCAAATTATAAAAATATGAAAGGATCAGGGTATTTTTTACACAATACAGAATATATAACTAAGCAGTATGATAATTACATATCATTATCAATACACTTAATTGATAAAAAAACATTAAAAGGTAATTACGACCCAGATTATGATTTTTATGATATATTATAATGTAAATTATATATATCAATGAATAAACTTGTAATAATTATCATAGCATTTATTGTAATTAATGGTGGATTTTCATTATTAGGGTTTATTATTCCTACAACACCAATAGATAAAATAGCACCAATTCAGTTATGGTTAAACGCTTTATTAGTTTTTTGCAGTTTTCTACCAAATAGACGGGCAGATTATTTAAATTATATTTAAGCTGATTTCAATAGAATATAAAAAATTGATTTTAACATAATTTATTATAAATATATTAAATTATGGAGAAACGTATCAATAGTAAGCATAGAATTTATTTGCAAACATTTAAAGATAGTATTAAAGATTTTATTTCAAATACAAATTGTAGCAGCGATTCACAAAATCAAATTTTACAATTTATTTATGATTATCAACCGTTGCATTTTGATAAATGTGATTTTCAAAAAAGAAAAAGAGTAAAAAATGTAGTACCTTTTTTCGAAAGATGTTGTGCCTTAAGAGCAAATAAAGAACAATGTACAAGAAGGCGAAAAATTGATGAGCGTTTTTGCGGAACACACATTAAAGGTATTCCTCATGGTGAAATCAACGAGACAACAGAAAAACCAAGTCATTCCAAAAAAATAGTTCGTGCTCAGGATATTAAAGGTATCATTTATTATATTGATGATGATGGGAATGTATATGACCCACATGATGTAATGAATAACATCATCGACCCCAAAATTATTGCTAAATATTTAGAAAAAGATGGAGTGTATAACATCCCATCATTATTTTAAATTATAAAAGAAAAATATTTAAAATGTTCTTTACAATGAGATGAATTATTAAATTTTTTCTTGCATTTACATGTGTTTCCTTTATTTTTCCCTCTTTTGAATACATATGCGCACGTATTTGGTATAATAACGTTAATATCATTTTGTTTCTCTTGTTTTTCTTTTCTTTTATTAATAATTTTTTCATGAGAAGGACAATATTTATTTAAACATTTTTTATCACATGCCAATCCTTTTTTTTTACCAGAAATATATTTATACAAACAGTTATTAGGTTTGAATTGTTTAGAAGGGGGCCAATTAATACCATTAATTTTTGTGAAATTTCCATAATGAGGTAATAATCCATTTTGAATATTTCTACAATAAGGACACTTGATTTGGTTATTTTTTAATTTTTGAGTTTCTAAATGACTATATTTTTTTTGATTTTTTACTTCACTGTAAATAGATTTGTAATTAAATTTGTGCCCACACGATAGCGTTATGTGATTGCAATCTAATGGTAAATTCGATATTAAACACGTATTTACTTGTTCTATTTTAGAATCATTTTGACATAATAATTCTAATAATTCCTTATTAAAAATAGAGATTTCATTATTGTAAGATAAATCCTGCATTATATTTTTATATATTATTCTCTTTATATGATTTATATAAGCTCTATGAATTTAGGCTCAATGTGGAATAATAATTTAAAAAATAATAAAAAAAAAATTAGAAATAATACTATAAATAAAAAACAAATATTTAATAATGTAAAAAAATCAAAAGTAATAGTAAAAAATAATAACCAAAATACAAATAAACAAATTACACCTGATAGTCGTGCGTATTGGGGTATTCCAACTTGGATGTTATTCCATACAATAGCAGAAAAGATAAATAATAATTATTATATAAATAATAATATGATTATATGGAATTTTGTAAAAGATGTTTGTCAACATTTACCTTGTCCTTTTTGTAAAAATCATGCAGTAAAATATGTTAAGTCCGTAAATATGAAGGATATAAGAACAAAAGAGGGATTTAAAAAGGTTTTATTTGAATTTCATAATTATGTAAATAGAAATTCAAATAAAAAAATTGAAGATATAAGTATTTTAAATAAATATAAAAATGCGAATGTATTAGTAGTATTTCAATATTTTGAACAACGATTTTTTCGGTCATATATAGGAACACGTCAATTTAATGATTGGATAAATAATGCATTAAAAGAGAGATACAAAGAATTTTGTAAAACAATAAATGATTATATTTGATTTGCATTTTTCAATACCTTTTAGCAAAATCTTAATCTACCCGGCCTAAGTGGCATTTTCAACCGTGTCAGCGACTGTATTCGCCGCCCCCTCGCTTGTTTGGCCATTTCTTCTGGCGTTGGCGGATCCTCAGATTCTTTACCGGAATTATCATCATAAACACATTTAAATCTTTTTTTAGAATCAACAGAACATGTTTGCATTCCAAATGGTCCTGAAAAAAAGAATAATGAGCCTGTTTGATTTTTTTTTTCACCGTAAAATTTTGGATTTAAGGCGTGCTCGGCCAATGCCCACCATCCCAACCCCATCAACCCTCCAATTATTGTACCAACTGTAATATCTTTCCAGGTGCAACATCCTTTCGTAAGCTGTTTCATAGCATCCAATAAAGCGAAAACGCCTAATAATATAACAGTCAAAACAACTTTTATACTTCCAGATTCAGGATTATCAACTATGCCTTGTAATAATATAAACATAAATGTAAAAGAATGGAATATAGAATTAAGTGAAGGCATAGAAAATGCTCCATATATAGTATTTGAATAGGGTTGAATAAAGAGAGAACACATATCTCTAAAATTAGGTCCTTTACTCGAAGAATCTTTTTTAGTCCACCATCTTCTTTTGGACATTGTTGCATTTTCCTTCTTTGTCATTTCATTATAAGCATCTTTACTGGTTTTTCCCTCATTAATAAATTTTCTGAATGATGAATCTGCTTTTTTCTGCATAGCCGTTGCGAAAATTGTACGAACACACAAACCAATACCCCATTGTGAAAAAAGGACACCAATTAACCAGTAAATACCTGCAGCTGTTCCTTGAAAACAACTATAAAGTATAAAAAAAGTAGATATTAAAAGCGGTCCTAATAATACAAAAAGATTTATAATATTTCCCGGATCAATTGATAAATTAAATAAACCCATTAATTAATATAATATATTATTATATTATATTTATTCAAATACCATATTTAAAACATCTTTAATATTTTTTACAGATATAAATGTTACATCATCAGGAATAGTGTTTTTATCCTTATATTTTTCAAGAAATTTATTATAATCTTTCTTATTGTCTTCTGGAAATATGAATGTTTTAACCCCTGCTTTTATTCCTCCTAAAATTTTTAAATTTAGTCCTCCAATAGCGGATACTTTACCCTGAAGATTAATTTCACCTGTAATAGCTACATTTTTTTTTATAATTTTTTTATTTAATAGACTATATATAGCTATAGTAATAGCTGTTCCGGCAGAAGGACCATCCTTGGGGACAGCGCCTTCAGGACAATGTATATGTATTCCCTGTAATTTAGTTTTTTCAAATTCCTTGCAAAGTGACTTTTGATTTTTTTTATCAGTTAATTTCCAAGCGAGAGTCTTAGCTACATTCATACTTTCTTTCATAACATCGCCTTGAAGACCAGTTAATTTTAAGTCCATGAAATTAGTGGATGGCCAATAAAAACATTCAATTGGTATTATACCACCCATTCCTATACTATTAGCCCAGAGTCCATTAATAATTCCAATACAAGATTTATTGTGTATTGTTTTATGAATTATTTCATGTTTATCTTTTAAATAATTGAATTTAATATCTTCAATAGTTAATTTGATAGGTAATTCATATTCTTTATCCTGATTCAAAATTTCCAAATTAATTTCACTTATGATTTCATATAGAATTTCTTTTAATTTTCTTACACCGGATTCAGATGTATAATTTTCTATAATAAACCTAATAACATGATTAGTTAATAATATAGAATCATTAATTCCAATTTTTTCATACAATTCAGGTAATATATATTTATTAGTAATTTCTAGTTTATCATATAAAGTAAGATGGTCAAATTTAACACGATGTATTCTATCTAACAAAATTTTATCGATAGCATTAACATCATTATATGAAAATATAAACAAAGCCTTACTCATATCTAAATCAATACCGCTAAAATATTTATCCTGAAAACTTTCGTTTTGTGTAGAATCAATTAAATGTGTTAAAATACCAATAATTTCCTTACCATTTTCTGTTTTACTTACTTTATCTAATTCATCAATAAATATAATAGGATTCATGCATTTATTTTCCATAAGTATATCTACGATTCTCCCCCATGTAGAACCAACATATGTATAATTGTGACCTGAAAGAGTACTTCCATTACTTGAACCACCTAATGCAATAAATGAGAATGGTCTTGTATCACCATTTGCATCTTTTAAGCATTTTGCTAATCCTTTTCTTGCTAAAGAAGTTTTTCCTACACCGGGAGGTCCTTCAAACCCAAAACAATATCCGGATTGTTTTCCAGTAATCCATTGACCAATGACACGTTCAATATGTCTTTTAGCTTTTGTATGTCCGTATATTGAATCATTTAATACTTTTTTTACATCGTTAATTGTTTCAGTAACAGTATTCCACTTATTTAAAATATTATTTACATTATTTTTTATATTTACATTTTTATAAATAGGAAAATAATGAGGATATTTTTTGATGATTTCATCTACTATTATAGGATAATCTGGTAATTTATTGAAAAAATCAACAATATTTTCTTTCATATAAGAATTTTTTTTCCCAGAATGTAGAATTTTTAAATTTTTAAAATCATTTTTTTTTACAATACTATTAATTAAACAAATTTTAGCAATCAAATTATCTCTTTTTCCACTAATAAAATCATTTTTTAATTTTTCTATAGAATTATTTTGTGACTGTTCAACATATGAATTTTTTAAATAATTTAAATGGTTTATAATTTCAATAGTTGAATAATTATTTTTAATAGGAATTATAATATTTTTATCATTATATGATATTTCTTCAATTAAATTTTTGAAATCATCATTTATATCAGACATAATTGATAAGATAGCTTCTTTTTTATATATTCCAAATGGTATTTTCAATAATCCATCTAAATATTGTCTTGCTTTAGAACCAGAATCTTCAGATTTAGCCTTAACTTCTTTCAATTTTACCATAGCTTTTTCTTTAACAGTATCACTTGCTTTTAATAAACAAATTTGTTGTTCTATTGGAATTTTATTAATATCAAAATTGGATAAGTTTTTTGTATATTTTATAGTGGTTTTCATTGCATCTCTAAAATATTTTTTAATTGTCCAAGGAAGACTATCAAATAATATAGTCTGTTCAATAGTATCGAAATTACCATTCAATTCAGTAGATAATAAATCATATAATAAGTAAGCTAAGTATTGAAATTCTGGATCACCATATTTCATTAATAATTGTATTAAAAATTTCCTCTGTCCATATAAATCGCTTGATATGAACTCTTTAACTATCTGTGATATAGTTTTTTTTTTTATTAAATTTGTTTGATTTGAATATCCGACATATCTTTGGTACAGTTCTTTATTGTTATATACTAATAATTCTTTTAACGTTAATGAATTACAAAAACGAGAAAAATCTTCTACTAAAAATATAGGATCTTGTGGTTTGTTTTGATGCATTAATTTTAATTTATCTTGTAAATATGTCAAATTCATACAATTTATTATCATATCATCTGTAACGGCGGATATTATCATAGTCTTTTTATTTACAGAATCTTGAAAAATAATTTTTATTCCATATACTTTTGTTTGGAATTTTTTAGTTGTTCTGGCTAAATCAAAACAATCTAATGTTTCTGAAGTTTCTACCAGCATGAAATCTTCAATTATGCGATTCTTTGCTAATTTTTGTTTTATTTTTTCATTTTTTTTATTAACCTTCCAATCCAAAACTTTATAGTTAATAGGATGTATATATTTTTTTAATATTTCATAGAGAGATGAATTATTTTCGTTTATATTATCATTAATATAATCGCTTCCAAAACAAACATCTAATATATATTCTATATTTTTTGTACCATATAGTCTAAAATTTGATGATAAATCATTATTTATTTGTTGTAATTTATTAATTATATCATTAAAATCTATTAATTTTTTTTTATTTGTTAATAAAGTAATAATATTATTTGTTAATTCATATAATTTTTCTAAATTTTGAATACAAATATTTAATTCACCAGCATCAATAATATCAAGCAATTTATATTTTTGAACATATAATATAGTATCTTGTATAATATTTTGATAATATTTAGTTTTTTTACAACAAGAACTTCGAGATGTAGATTTTTTCTTTTTTTTGTTTTTTTGTTTTAGTTCTTTTTTAAAAATTTTTTTATTTTTCATTTCTGTCATATATTATATATTGTTATTTTAAATTTTCTTCTAAAGTACACATAAAAAATAACGATTTATATAATTAATTAAAATAATATAAGGAAAAAACATCGTATATTAATAATTATGGGAGTTCCAAGTTATTTTTCTTATCTTATCAGAAATCATAAAGAGATGTTGATAAAAATATTTAACTTCAAAAAACAAATAAATAATTTGTATTTTGATAGTAATTCTATTATTTATGATGCACTTCGAATTCTTTCAAAAGATTATGATACATATAAAAATGATGAATTATTTGAAAATGAATTAATTAATATGGTATGTATTAATATTGAAAATTATATAAATGATGTAAAACCTAATAAAAAAGTATTAATTGCATTTGATGGAGTAGCTCCAGTTGCTAAGTTAGAACAACAACGAACACGAAGACACAAATCTATGTTGGAAAAAAAAGTTATGAATCATATTTGTGGAGAGAAAAATGAATGGAATAAAACAGCTATTACACCAGGAACAAATTTTATGAATAAATTAAACACTAATATTAATAATTATTTTAAAGGTCAAGAAAAGAAATACGGACTGGAAGAAATCATTTTTACTGGTTCAGATGAACCAGGTGAAGGCGAACACAAACTTTTTGGCTATATTAGAGACAATAAATGCCACCAAAATGAGGTAACTGTTGTATATGGATTAGATGCCGACCTTATTATGCTTTGTTTAAATCATCTTAGAATTAGTAAAAATATTTATCTTTACAGAGAAACTCCAGAGTTTGTAAAATCTATTGATAAAAATATCAACCCCGATGAAAGTTATTTATTAGATATACCTTATTTATCGCAAAGAATTATTTTTGAAATGAATGGCTTTAAAAAACCATCATCTACACAAGAAACCAATAAATTGTATGATTATATATTTTTGTGTTTTTTCTTAGGTAATGATTTTTTACCACATTTTCCTTCTGCCAATATAAGAACAAATGGGGTTGATATTATGTTAAACGCTTACAAAGATACTATAAGTAAAACAAATCAAAATTTAACGAATGGGAAAATTATTTATTGGAAAAATGTTAAAAAGTTAATAAAATTTCTTGCAGATAATGAATATGATAATCTAATTAACGAATATAAAATAAGAGAAAAATGGGAAAGAAGAAAATTCCCATTTAAAACTATTGAAGATAAGAAAAATAGATATTTAAATATACCTATAAAAAATAGAACAATTGAAAAATATATTAATCCTTATGAATCATTTTGGCAAAAAAGATATTATGATGCACTTTTTGATACCGATGAAAGTTTTGAGTTCAAAAAACAAGTAAGTATAAATTATATGGAAGGATTGGAATGGGTTATGAATTATTATACATCCGGTTGTATTGATTGGAGATGGCACTATAAATATAATTATCCACCATTATTTAAGGATTTATTGAAATTTATACCAGTATTTGATACAGTTATGATTGAACCAAATGACCATAAATCTGTTATACCCGAAGTTCAATTATCATATGTTTTACCTATTGAAAGTCTTCATTTAATTCCAAACAAAATAGGCGAAAAATTACTCAAAGAAAAAGAAGATTATTACAGCGATGAATATGATTTGAATTGGGCATTTTGTAAGTATATGTGGGAAACTCATATAAAATTACCTCATATTGATTTGGAAGATTTAGAAGAATTTGTTGAAAATATCTAATTATGTATATGTCGCCAAAAAAGAGAAGAAAATAACAATTTAAATAAAAAAATCTATTAAATGTATAATGCCTGGTAATATTATACATTTAACAAAGCGTAATGAGTTACAAAAAGTGATAAATCAAAACAATGCATTTATTATTGATGTTACAGCTACTTGGTGTGGTCCTTGTAAAAGTTTGAAACCACTTCTTCATGAATATTTCGAACAAATTAAAGATAAATTTGATTTGGTTATTATAGATGCAGATGATGGTGCAGATGCAGCAAGTTATTTAAAAGTCAGGTCATATCCAACACTTATTAGTTACGTAAATCACGAACGAAGTGAATCCTTGGTGGGGTTTGATGTTGAAGGATTGAAACATTTTATTGTTCAAAGTTATAAAAAAGCTGTTTATGCTTAATATAATTTAATAGTTTTATTTAATCTTCTATTAAATTTCCTTACTGTTTTATTTTTTCTATGATTATTTAATAATTTTTGTATGTGTTTCAATCTATAATCCGCTAATTGCCCTCTTGATAATTTACCTCCACCTTTATGCACAGGATTTTCTATAGATTTACTTGCATTAGCCTTTTGTGCTTCTACAATATCTCTCGCAGTTTTTTTCAGTAAATTGAGTGATTTTACATTTTGTATTATAATATTTTTTAATTGTTCATTTCGCCTATCAATAATTTTAGCAAAAGTTTTGTATCTTTTTCTTGTTTTATTATCCTTTTTTTTGTTTTTAGATATTCTGATATATTTTCTCGTTTTATTTTTACCTTCAAGTAAGATTTTTTTTTGTCTTTTTATAAGGGTTTTCATTTCAGTAATTGCCATTGCTAATTTTGGAGGTATTGCTTCTTGTGCTTTTTCTTCTGTTTCTAATTCTGCTTCCAACGCTCGCAATTCTTCTTCCGCAGCTGCGTCTGCTTCTTCTTCTGGGGGTGGAGTTTCGTCTTCTGCTACTTCTGCTTCCAAGGCGAGCAATTCTGCTTCTTCTTCTGGGGTAAATTTACATTCTTTACTTTCACCACAAGTACTTAGTGGGTATGGTCCAAAAAGTAGTTCAATTTCTTTACTTGATGCCTTTTTTTCTTCA
>TARA_B110000037_G_scaffold120809_1_pt1 | contig 14568 bp, 12 predicted proteins | sample TARA_B110000037 | Tara Oceans TARA_B110000037 (sample SAMEA4397196) | marine metagenome | biome: Polar Biome; feature: [MIX] marine epipelagic wind mixed layer (ENVO:01000061); material: water (ENVO:00002006), including particulate matter (ENVO:01000060) such as... | depth 10-100 m
AATAATAATAATAATAATAATAGCCTATCCTATTGCAGTGATTACAAGAGAGCTTGTGCATTAGGAGAAAAGGACTGCTGTGAATGGTATCATGACCAATTTAGATAAGCCTGGTATGGCCAATATCCCTGCTTTCTGTTATGAAAATTACCATTCCTTGCCTGGCGTTAGCTTTTATTGCAGCTTGCTTTTTTGTAATTTTTTCTCCTTTTTACTTAGCTGTTAAAACTTCATCTCTCGCCAAAGCTTCTCTTAAAACGTCTAATAATGGACCATTTCCTGATAGAAAAACTGCGTGTTCATCATCATCCGCTTTCATTTTTTCTACAACTATATTTAAACCAGCTAATGTTTTCCCAGCACCAGGCACACCCGTAACAAAACAAATAGATTTTAAATTCTTAGACTTTGAAGTTTCAATCACTGAATTAATACAGTCAGCCGTTTTGGATAGGTTTATTGTTCCAGAATCAGATCGTGTTATTTCCTTTACATTATGCCCCTTATATAATGCTTGAGCTGCTTCCCCAATGGCTGGTGTTGGTTTGTAAATTGAGTTTCCCCAATATTCAATATTGATTGGTTCACTATTGTAATTTATAAAAGTCTTAAGTGTATCAGCTGCTAAAGGTCGATAAAAAGTAGTCCTATCTCTCACATCACTATATCAGACTCAGTGCTCGCCAAAGGGACTCCATTATCTATAATCCTAATATCTAATGAGGTAGCAAATTCCCTCTTCTGACTCGTTGCTTACCTCTATAGCTCTTAGTTTAGGTAAAGCGAACTCGGATAGCTTTTTATTTAAGGTACTTTACATATAGGAAGCAAAATATACCAATAGTAAAACAAATATAAATAGTAATTGAAACCCAATTCTTTTTAAAATATTCCATACACAAGTATAAAGAAATATAAAGTCTGAGGGGGATTAAACTAATGGACTATATACCTCTCACAACTCTCCAAAGGAACGCCAGTATCTATAATATTAATGTCTAATGAACTAGCAAATCCCCCTTCTGACTCATTACTTACAGTCCACCGATTTGTCCACTAGAAAAATGGGGAAAACGAATGAAATGAATATTTTTAAATGAAAAAAGCCCCACGAAATGTGAGGCTTTCTATAGCTTTCCTGAATTTTTTATCAAGTTAGCGGTCTGGACGAGACTCGAACTCGCGACCCCCTGCGTGACAGGCAGGTATTCTAACCAACTGAACTACCAAACCGTTTTCGTATCAACTGTGTATCTGAAACGAATTGCGAAAGTAATTTAATTGTTTTGTTTTCAAAGCAATTTTCAAAGAAAATTAAGAAAGGTTTTATCTTTTTTTTATTGCACTTCATTATGAAGTACTTAGCTTGTATGAAAGGTTTGTTTAAATTGAAAAATCATTTTTATTGAATAGAATTTTACCTATTTATGCCTCTTAACTAGATTTGCCTTATGGCAAAATATTCCAATTTGTATCTAATTCATATACAATTCTTAGGATTTCGTTTTCATGGTTGGCAAAAACAACCAGATGTTAAGACCGTTCACGAAATGATTGACAAAACCCTCTGGTTTGTTCTTGGGCACGAAGCCTATAAAACAATGGGAGCCAGCCGGACAGATGCAAAAGTTTCGGCGCAACACTTTGTTTTTGAGTTGTTTTTGAATGAGTCAGTAGACTTTATTCCATTTCTCGAAAAATTTAATTCTAATATTCCTTCTGATATAAGGGCCACTAAAATTGAAGAAACGAATTCCAATTTTAACATTATTCACTCTTCCAAGTTCAAGGAGTATCATTACTATTTTGCTTATGGAGAAAAGCCTCATCCTTATTCAGCAGCATTTATAAATACAATTCTTCCTGAATTAGATGTAGAACTTATGAAAAAAGGAGCTGAACTCTTTGTGGGGGAACATAACTTCGATAAATATGTTACCAAGCCGCGTCCAAAAATTAACTTTAAAAGAACCATTATTACAAGTGAAATAATAGAAAACACCATTTTAACCGCTAGTTTTTTCCCTAAAGAAAGTTTTGTGTTTAAAGTGTCCTCTATAGGTTTTATGCGAAATCAAGTGAGACTAATGATGGGACAACTTTTTGAGTTAGGAAAGCACAACATGGATTTGATTGAATTGGAAAGATCATTATCCGATTCAGAAAACAAAAAATCCTTAACGGTTATCGCACCTGCTTCAGGACTTCATTTAATTGAAGTGAATTTTGATTAAAATTTATCTTACATTAGTTTTATGTCAAACTTAATCACTTTTAAGTCTTTTATTAATTCGGAAGAAGCCTTTCTACATTATATCGAAAGGCATTTTTTATCCAAATTTGCAAAATGAAAATTACTGAATGCCCGCGTGATGCCATGCAGGGAATTAAAGATTGGATTCCTACTCAAACTAAAATTGATTACTTAAACTCAATTCTAAAAGTAGGTTTCGATACAGTTGATTTTGGAAGCTTTGTTTCTCCTAAAGCCATTCCTCAACTTAAAGACACAGCCGAAGTGTTAGCCAAATTAGATTTGGAAAACACATGCAGTAAATTGCTTGCTATAGTGGCTAATAAAAGAGGAGCAGAGGACGCTTGTAATTTTGAGGAAATTGATTATCTCGGCTTTCCCTTTTCCATTTCCGAACAATTTCAACAAAGAAATACAAATTCAAGTATTGAAGAATCGTTAGGGCGAGTTCAAGAAATAAAATCCTTATGTGATCAAAACAATAAAAAATTGGTAGTTTATATTTCAATGGCTTTTGGGAATCCTTATGGGGAAGAATGGAATCCTGAAATAGCGGTAAAATGGAGCACTTTATTAGCCAATAACCTTGGGATTGAAATAATGGCCTTGTCAGATACTATTGGAGTATCAAACCGAAATAATATAACTCAACTTTTTTCTACTTTAATTCCGGAATTACCTTCGGTTGAATTTGGGGCACACTTGCACAGTATACCTGCAACTCGTTACGAGAAAATTGAAGCGGCTTTTAAGGCAGGATGCCGAAGAATGGATTCTGCTATTAGTGGATATGGTGGTTGTCCAATGGCAACAGACGATTTAACTGGGAACATGGCTACGGAAGAATTATTACTTTTTGCTAAAAACAATAATTTGGGATTAGGATTGGACCTACAAAAATTTGAACAAGCCAAGGAATTTTCAACTAAGGTTTTCAATTAATAGTAAAAGAGAGTAACTAATTGAGTTTATAAGATTTTACTCTTTTATTAAAGATTCTAATTGTAAAATAAAATCTTCCGAATCCCAATTCGCCATTCCATTTGTTTGAGAGACAATGCGCCCACTTTTATCAATCACAAAAGTGGTCGGTAATCCGGGAGGATTTAATTCTACGGGAACTTTGAATGTTAGAAATGAAAAAGGAATATCCGTACCAAAATCTGCTGCGAATGCATTCACAACCTCATGTTTTTCATAGCTTAAGAATAAAAATTTAATTCCTTCTTTGTTTTCCATTTTGTGATATAAATTAGTGATACTTGGTAATTCAGCGCGGCAAGGTGGACACCAGGTTGCCCAAAAATTTAAAAATATTACCTGTCCTTTAAACTCCGATAAAGAATGCTGCAATCCTTGGTCGTCTGAAAAAACAAAATTTTGAAATACATTTTCAGAAATAGTAACTCGGTTTTCCGCTTCAATTTGCGTATTCATAATTCCGGTGTTAACTATAAGCCTTTGTAAAGCAATTCTTCCATCCGGAAATAATAGGAAAACAATAAACCCAATGAATATTATATCGAAAAACTTTTTAGGTACTGTCTTCTTTCGGAAGCGATTAATTTCTCCTTTTATCCAATTCATTTTTAGCAAGTCTTTTAAATATATTTTTACTGAATTATTTTTGCATTTCGTCAAAAGAGCAATATAGTCTAGATTATTCTAGAAATTTCGAACGCAAAAGAATGAAATTTATTAAACTACAATTGTGATAAATAATACAAATGAGAAGTTGAATACCATAACTCTTGATTCTTTAGGAATTATACAAATTTCTCCAACGCTAATTGCGGCCAAAGAAGATAAGTTTAATCAAACCATCAAAACGAAAATTTATTAATCATGGATTTTTTAATTCGATGGATTCAACCCGAGGATAATGGATCGATCAAAAATTTAGTTGTCAAAGTTTTGTTAGAGCACGGTGCTCAAGGAGAAGGGTTTGCAAGTAGCGACCCAGAGCTAGATTGTATGTTTGAAACTTACCAAAATGCGGGAGCTAGATATTGGGTGATTGAAAAAAACAATGAAATATTAGGAGTAGGAGGAATCGGTCCACTAAAAGGAGAATCAAAAGAATATTGCGAACTTCAAAAAATGTATTTCTTAAAGGAGCTTAGGGGAAATGGACTTGGAAAAAAGCTTATGACTCTTTGTTTAGAATTTGCTATTAATTATGGATATTCCTATTGTTATTTGGAAACCTTGCCTAATATGAAAACTGCCCAAAATATGTATAAAAACTACAATTTCAGGGATTTAGAAAACAGAATGGGGATTACTGGCCATTCGAGTTGTCCGGTATTTATGTTACTGGATTTGACTAATAAAAAATAAAATACTCGAATCTTAAACAAGCGTATTTTTAATAGAACCAATTTCAGAGTTAGTCCAATTGTTCAATCTGGCTAGAATCAATTTTAAAGGATACCCGAAAGTAAAATGATTGGTAGGCAGATTGCCAATATTGGAAGTGATTCAGAGTTATTGAAAAATATCGCAAAAGAAGGCGAAATTTATATTTCTACAGGTAGAGGCTTAAAGTTATTTCTTTTTTAGTAAATCAATTAATTCCCCATTCCAATGTTTCCAAGAAAAATTGCTTTTAACATAATTCTGACCTTTCTCACCTATTACTTTTCTTCGTTCAGGCGATTCCAATAGTTGGTTTATGTGTTCTGCAAATTCTTCGGGAGTATTCGCAATTAATATTTCCTCTTTATCTTTAGCGCCAAGAGCTTCGTTGGCAAGAGAAGTTGTGATGCATGGAATCCCTTGAGCCATTGCCTCTAAAAGTTTATTCTGCAATCCGCTACCTATAATCATAGGAGCCACAAAAATTTTGCTTTCGGCATATGAAAAACGCATATCATCCACCCAACCACTAATGGATACATTTTTATTTTGAAGTCGTTTTACTCTTAGAGCAGGTGATTTACCACTAATTAAGGTTTTGACTTCTTCCGGTTTTTTCAACAGCGGAATTATTTGTTTCACCAAATAAATTGCCCCTTCTACATTTGGAGGGTAGGACATATTGCCAGTAAAGCATAAATCATATTTTTTGTCGCAAAGCAAATCCTCAAAATAATCCTCAGAAATTCCATTTGGGATTACCTTAATTTCCAATTGATTTTCATGCAGAATATGTTCTCTATCATGTTCACTTATTATAATTTTTTTTTCAAAGTAGTTGAAAATTGTTTTTTCATACTTTTTCAACCTTTTCGCTTCGCTTTTAAAAATAGGTTTTAAGTAAAATGGTGCTGTTTCAACTCTCCGTTCCATTCCCGCCGAAAGTGCATCCATATAATCTAGAGTCTTTTCAAATATACTATATTTTTTAGTGTATTCAGCTACTCTAATCAATTGGCAATAAACGATTTGAGGCAAATATTTCTCAATAATCGCATCCAATTCTTTGTGCGCTGCTTGGGAATTGAAATAGGCAATTTGAAATGGTTTATCACTAAAAACGTTCGCCAATAACCTACAATAAATAGAAATTTTATTGAGTTGAATAACATGAACGTTTTCACAAATGGGATTTAGTAGGCCATAGGATTTGGAATCGATTAACCCTGTATTTAAACAAACTAAAACAATTCTAAACTCTTCACTTAAATCAACTATTTGTTGATAGGCTCTAAGCTTGTCTCCTTTGTCTAAAGGATAGGGGATGCGCGATAATAGAACTAGAATTCTAGGCTTCTTCTGTTCCACGTTTTACCCATTTACTTATGAAACTAACTTTTAATAATTTGCCCAGTTTTGATTTATAAAACCCAGAATCGAAGATTGCGCTATCCGTTGTAGCTTTATAGGTTAGAAATGCTCCAATAGGTAGTAAAATACAAGAACTTAACCACATTCCCATCCACACTTCCAATTGTCCGTTTCTTGCCATTTTTTCACCTGTAATTGACGTCATGTGATATACAAGAAAGAATAGAATTGAGATTACCACAGGCATTCCTAAACCACCTTTTCTAATAATAGCACCTAGTGGAGCACCAATAAAGAATAAAATTAAACAGGCAATAGATAAAGTAAATTTTCGATGCCACTCAATGTAAGCTCTGTTTATGTTTTTTCGTCTCATTTTTAAATCTGAGTTAAATGACTCCGAATAAGTTTTAGTCGTTCTTAGCACATTAGTCGCCCAATTTAGATATTGAAGTTTTTTATTTTTTTCTTCACTTGCCATCCAATTACTTGCAAGAGGGAAAGTAGAGTAGGAGGAGTCTAATTTAATACTGTCTTTTATATAAAAAAGAGTTTTTAGCATCCCAGTTTCAAATTCATCATTCCTCTTATTGTATCGTGTCCACAGTGTATCTATTTCGCTGGAAATCCGATTGAGATGCATCATTTTATAATTGTTTTTGTACACGTCTTCATCGCTCCGTTGAAGTTTAAAATTACTCAAGTCAAAGGATATTATTTTCTTACTAAACGAAGAACGATAATGGGGAAAATTTTTTCCATCCATTTCATCATACAAATGTCCTTCATTTAGTGTAAAGTCAAGAAATTGCTGGTTTCCGGACAATACCATTGTACCGCTTTTTGCTCTTATAACTCTATTATTTCCTTTTTTAGCCGAATGATCATAAATAGTTATATCGTACAATACATCCGTTTCCTGATCTCTATGTTTAACATGAATGACAAAGCCATCAATCTCTTTGTAAAATACATTATCCTGAATGTCAAATGCCGGTTTTTTAGCCCTTACATCATGCAAAATAGAAGCTAATTTTAAATTGGCTTGCGGCCATATATTATTGGAAAAATAAAAAGCTCCGAAGCTTATGAAAACCATGAGGACAACTAATGGAGACATGATTTTCTGCAAACTCATACCAGAACTCTTCAAAGCTACTAGTTCATAATTTTCACCCAGATTTCCGAAAGTCATAATAGAGGAAAGGAGAACTGCAAGTGGCAATGACATGGGAACCAAGTTAGCCATTGCAAAAAATAAGAGTTCTAGAATGATAAGGGTATCCAATCCTTTTCCTATCATGTCATCTATATACAACCACATAAACTGCATAAGCAGAATAAAAGTGGTCATAAAAAAAGTGATTATGAAAGGACCGATAAAGGTCTTAATAATGAGAATGTGAAGTTTCTTCAATTGACTAAATTAAGAAAGGGCAAAGATAAAATTTGAATGTCAATCATATTGTAATAAATCAAAAAACCCGTTTTGGCGATTCCAAAACGGGTTTTTAATTTTATTTAATCAATAATTATTATGAACCTAATATTTCTTTGAGCCTGCTTACTTGCTTTGTCCAAAGGTTAGTAGCTTCTTCTACTTCATCTTCATCAATAAAATCTGTAACAATAAGCGCTACATCACCGGTCATGTCATCAATTCTAATTCTAAACTCGAAAAATATGTCGGGATCTTCTTCTTCAACCCATTGATAACGAACAAATTCAGGATCTCTTCCTATTAACATTCGTGCTTGTTCTTCAGCTCCGTCCCAAACAAAAGTATATAGCTCTTCACTAATAATTACATTGTCTGCAAACCATTCTGAAAGACCACTTGGCGTTACCAATCGATTGTATAAAATGCCAGGTGCCGATCGTATTTCAAATTCTAATTCTATTTTCTCCTTTGTCATTTTCTGTTATCATTAAAACTGGGAACGCGCAATATATGAAAAAAGCTTCTTCTCCCACTTTTATTTTTGAATTACTCTAATACCCAAAAATTTCTTCTAAGCTCAACTCAGTCACTTGGCCATATTTTCCAAGAATGGATTTGTCAATTTTAGTTCTATCGCCCAATACCATAATTGAATATGGTTTTCCTTTTACTTTGCTATCGAAAAAGGTTTTCATAGAAGCCATGTCTGCATTTTGAACGGCTTCATAAATAGTTTTTCTATAATCGGTATTAATGCCCAATTGTTTATAGCTCAAATAGGTAAAGAACTTACTGTCTTTAATTCTTCTGTCACTAGCTATTCTTTTCATGATAGACTTTTTACTGGCTTCAAATTGATTTTCAACTTCTGGCATGTCATTCAAAATTTCAACCATGGCAGCCATTGCATCTTCTAATTTATCTGCTTGAGTACCAACATAACTTTGTAAGTAGAAAGACTCATTTACAGTTTGAGGCCTAGAATAATTGGAATAAGCTGTATAAGCCAAACCTTTAGCTTCTCTAATTTCTTGGAAAATTATTGAAGATAAACCACTTCCATAATATGAATTGTAGAGATCAGCCATTGGCATTATGGCAGCATCAAATTTTTCTTCTTTGGTAAGAAAAAGAACTTCTGCTTGAACCTGATCTCTATGAACAAAATATATTTTCGTTTCATTTATAGATAATTCTTCCATTGGAATAGAAGGAGGTAACGCTTTCAAATCAGTGTTTTTAGTATGGTACTTGGACACTAATGTTTTCGCTTCTTCTGCAGATTCGCTTCCAAAATAGAATATGTGGTGTTCATAAGAACCCAGCTCGTGTATTTTGTCAGTTAAGTCCTGTGGTGTAATTTTAGCTAAATCTTCTTCAGCAACGATATTAGTGAATGGATTGTTTTTTCCGTATTTCGCATAATTTGGCATTGCAGCACGTTGAATTATTCCTTTTTCTCTTTTGTCGGTTTGACGTTTTTTCATAATTCCGTCAACAAAATTTACGAATGCAATTGAATCTGGCTGAGCGTCTGCCATAATATGCTCTAATAATTCAATTCCTTTTTCAGTAGATTTTTTGAGCCCTGACATATAAACGTAAGTTCTTCTTTCACTACTATACACACCAAATTGTAACCCATTTTTATAAAACTCTTTTTGAAGTTCTTCTGCCGTATACTTACTTGTACCTGCATACTCTAAATAATCAAAAGCCATTGCCCCAACTTTATCGTTGTTAGATCCCATTTCAAAAATATACATCAACTTAAACAACTCATTGTCTTCATTCTTAATACTTCTAAAATCGATATCTCCAATTTTGTCATGATTAATATCTTTATCAAAATCTAGAAAAACTGGTTTTAATTCTGTGGAAGGCAAAGCAGATAATTCAGATAAATAATTAGAAGTTAATTCTTTGTTCAAGTCAACTGCAGTAATTTGAGGTTTATCAACCTTAGAGGTATTTAAATCTTCACCAATTTTTTTGGATACAGAAACGTAGTTGTTTGCAAATTTATCGTTAGCAAACTTCACTATTTGGTCTTTAGTAATACTTTCTAACCTATTCATTTTGGTAGTAACTTCTAACCAATCCTGACCGCTAATAAATGCTCCAACTAAATCAAAAGCTCTTCCGCTGTTAGATTCTCTTTTTTGGATGGCTTGAATTTTCATGTTGTTGATCATAGCTTCAAGAGTTTCAACTTCAAATTCTCCTTTTTTAATCTTATCTAATTCTGCTAACAAAAGCTTTTCAGCATCTTCCAATGATTGACCTTCTCTTGGTGTTGCCACCATGGTAAGGAGACCGTAATCCAGCAAAAAGTTAGTGTAAGCATAAGATTGAATCACTTTTTGTTGTTGATTTAAATTAAGATCTAATAGACCAGCTTTACCATTATAAAGTAATGAAGAAAGAATTTCGCCTAATTCAGCATCTGGCGAATTCAAACCATCTAATCTAAATGCAAGGCTTAAGTTTTCTTTATCAGGACCTAAAACTTCTACTCTTTTAATTTCGGTTAACTCAGGTATTTTAGGGAAAGTAGGGTGAACCAAACTTTCACTTGATTTTAAATCGCCCCAATGTTTCTCTATTAATTCTGCAGCTTCTTCGTATTCAAAATCTCCAGAAAGACAGATTGCCATGTTGTTAGGCACGTAGTAAGTATTAAAATAGTTTCTAATATTTACCATGGATGGATTTTTTAAATGCTCTGCTTCTCCAATAGTGGTTTGTTCGCCATAAGGATGTCCAGGATATAAATTTTCGAACATTGCAGTATAAACTTTTCTCCCATCTTGATCTTGTCCACGGTTAAATTCTTCATAAACAGTTTCTAATTCCGTATGAAAAAAACGCATTACCAAAGCACCAAAACGTTCTCTTTCTAACATTACCCATCGCTCTAGCTCATTTGCTGGAATAGTATTCATATACACAGTTCGCTCATTACTTGTAAAAGCATTTGTACGGCTTCCACCAATAGTGCTTACAGCTTTATCGTACTCATTTGAAATTGCAAATTTTGCAGCTTCACCAGATGTTTTGTCTATCTCAGCATAAATTTCCTTTTTCTTTTCAGGATCTTGTTCCTCTTTATGTTGTTCGTACAAATCAGAAATTTTATCCAACAAAGGGGCTTCTTTATTCCAATCTTGAGTTCCCATTTTTTCGGTTCCCTTAAACATTAAGTGTTCCAAATAGTGAGCTAAACCAGTGGTTTCTTTAGGGTCATAAGTAGAACCTGCTTTTACCGGGATTAAGGTTTGTATAGTTGGTTCATTTTTATTTTGAGTCAAATAAATCTTTAGTCCATTGTCTAAAGTATATATTCTTACTTTCATAGGATCGTTAGAAACGAAACTGTATTCACGTCCTTTGGAATCTTTATTCGTTTTCATTTCTAGTTTATCGCTTGAACCTGTTTTACTATCTTTTTCTGTTGCACTCCCACAAGATGCTAGAGCAAATGCCATTGCAGGAATTAATAAATATCTGATTTTCATACCTTGAGTATTATTATTAATAAAGGCGGTAAAAGTAGTATTTTAAAAGTTTCTATTGTCGTTTTCTGACAAAGAAGACGAAGCCGTTTTTTTCATACAATAGCTCGAAGTTTGGCTGGCTATCAATGAATTGTTCTTTAGAAGTTATCTTGCAAATGATATAGACTGGTTTATCCAATTTACCGTTCATCAAAAAATTTATATCAAAATGGTTTTCATCGGTCGGAATCCTCTTTTTGGCATAGAAATAATGCGCATAACTGAAATACTCAAATGTGTGAATATAGCAATCTTCATTTTGCTTATTCTCATAAAATTCAATCGCAGCATTTTGGGTGATTAATTCAATCTTTGGAATTAGCAAAAAACTCATTGTTGTAAAACTCAATAATGTTCCTACTAAAAGACCTATCCATTTTTTTTTATTTTTGAATATTAGAAAGGCGAGAAGAGCTCCTAAAAACATCATTGCAGGTAAATAATCGATTAAACCCCAATTAATTTCAGCTTGCAGGTTGGCCTCAGCAAAAAGATCGTTCATTACACCAGAATCTAACAATAAATTAATATTTGCTCCTAATAATGGAACTCCTATTAAAAGTAGAAACAACAATGCACCAATGGAATAAAGCAAAACACTAAACCAAATTTTTGGTTTTTGATTCAAATTTTCATTTAAATAGTTAGCTGCGAAAAAACTGAGGGGGAAATAACAGAGACTGGAATAATGTATTATTTTGGTTTTAACTAAAGAAAAAAGGATCAATACGACCCAAAACAAAATCATCATTATTTGGTTAAACTGTTTACTGCTGTCGTTCGAATTATCTTTTTTAAACAACTGAAAAACCGCCATTATTGAAAGAGGAAAACAACCTATTAGTAGTATGTACCAATGATAAAGAAATGATCCACCATGTCCTGCATCTTGAATTTGTAACAAGCGAATTTGATAATTTATAAAGTCTTTTACAATATAAGCCCTTCCGCTCGCAATTTCAATGACAAACCAAAGACTTCCAACAACCGTGAAAATTATTACAAAGGTCAATATTCCTTTAAAAGAGAAAATGTTTCTGAATTTATTTACAGCCCAAAACACGCCGGCAACCATTAAAAAGATTAAAAGGGCCACTGGGCCTTTGGTCATGACACCCAACCCTACAGAAAGTCCAGCTAGAGCAACATATTTAAGTTTTTCCTTTCCAGCCAATTTGCTTAAAACATATTCATGAGCTAGCCAAATTCCAGTGAATATAAAAAGGTTGAACCAAGGATCAATTATCCCACTTTTAAAGTAGAGTTGTGGAAGTAGTGAAGAAGCGTATAATGCAGCCCAAATTAAACCAAAGCGCACATTTTTTAAGCGATTTCCTAGGTAAACAAAAAGAGTTAAGCATACTGTGCCGGCTACAGCATTTGGGAATCGGGCGGCATAATCACCAATTCCAAAAATTTTCATACTCAGAACTTGCATCCATAAAAACAAAGGTGGTTTTTCCCAAAATGGAAGATAATTGATTTGAACTACAGAATAATCTCCTGTAACAATCATTTCTCTAGCCGCCTCTGCAAAATTTATTTCATCCCAATCGAACAAATGCACCATGCCTAAAAAAGGGTAGAAGAGTGCCAGAGAAATTAAAATTACTCCTATATATGCCTTGTTGAGACTTAGTTTTTCCAACTCTTAGATCTTATTATAGATAATAAAGAATTGTTCCACCAGGATAATTTTGAATTCAAATTTAATTTTTGAAACAACAACCAAATAAACATACTGCTTAAAGTTCCGATAAGAGAACCAAAGTAGATATCTACTAAATAATGCTGGGATAAATAAACGCGAGAATAACCACCCAATAATGCCAGTACAAAAAACAGCCAAGCCCATTTATTTTTATTGAAAACGAACATTAACCCAACAAATAGACAAAAAGAAATAGTTGCATGGCCACTTGGAAAGCTGTTGTGAATATGCATTTCACTGCCAGGTAATATTAAATCGAGTTCATATTCTGATTGTAAATAAGTGAAATAGAAAAACGGTCTGTTTACGTCATCATAAAGAAAGTTTTTTAAAAAGTTGGTAATGCCACCACTTACTATAGCAGATATGCCAAGGAATAAAGCATAACGGAAATTAAATACTAATAAAATGACGGCAGCCCCAGTAATCATTAGCCCATCACCCACATTGGTAATGTATTTGAAAAAGGAATTAAATGGAGGATAGATGAAATTGTTAAGTATAATGTGTGTTTCTCCTTTATCTACTTGTAATAAAAACACTCCCGCTACCACTAAAAAAAGTAGGTATGGAAGGAAAAAACCGATGTATTTTTTGAGAAGTGAAACCAATTCTATTTATTGATCTGCGAAAATAGAAATTTCGATAGAATTTACTTGCAAGAGAATCTTAAGAAATTAAAATTGATTAATTGTTTACAGGAAGTATTAAGGATGAAAGAAAAAACTATATTTGCAGCCCGAAAAAAGGGGCTGTATTTGTGAAAATTCAAGTCCCTTTTTAGGAGTAAGTTCTTCAGGTAAAAAGGCGAGGTAGCTCAGTTGGTTAGAGCGTCGGATTCATAACCCGGAGGTCGAGAGTTCGAATCTCTCTCTCGCTACAATTCTTATTTACTTTACTAACTTTGTAAAGTATACAATGGCCCCGTAGCATAATTGAATAGTGCACTTGATTACGGCTCAAGAGGTTACTGGTTTGAGTCCAGTCGGGGTCACAAGTCATAGAAAGGGTTTCGGGATAATTACCCCCGAAGCCCTAACTACCAACTGCATAAAAAATGCACAAATTGGTCCGTTATAATGACCAAAAGATTCGATTTAAGCATGCGCTTTGCCAACATTCAGCACAAAACATAAGGATGGGAAATTTGTAAATCATGATATTCTGAATTTAGAAAATGATTCGGACCCGATCTATGATAACACAAGTTCGATAACTCTGTTAAATTTTAATGAAACAGAATACATTCAAATTTATGAAGATGAGTGTGGACTTTATAATATTGATTTAATTATTGAATGTTTTTCCATAGAATAGTAATTTTCCGCAATACTTTATGGCGAACAGTAAAGGTTTTAGTTTTTATATCTTAAAAATTAATTGCAACATTTTCCTTCAACATAAGAGGTAACTCCACCCCGAATAGTGGCATCACATGAATTAGAGTAGGTTACCCCGTCACATCCGCAAACAGGTTCATATACAGTTGTACAGAAACTATTACTATCAATGAAACTGGAATCAATACAACTTCCATTAGTAACTTTAGTTGCAGAGACACAACTTTCGGTATCCTTTTTACAGGAAATAATTGTCAGGGAAATTATTATTGCAACAAACCCAAGGATATAGTTTTTCATAATTATGATATTTTTTTTATAAAGTAACAACCAAATCTAAATTTTATTGCGCCTAACGCAGGGCTAAACCATAGAAAAATAAACCAATGTGGTTTATATCTACTATAGTCCTTAATCTAAATGTAATGAAAATGAGTAATTCAATTCAATTCAATTATGTTGTTTATAAAAAGGAAACTAGGAAATAGAATTTACCATCCAAAGGATTTTTAATAATTCAAAACAATTTACCACCA
>TARA_B110000037_G_scaffold46775_2_pt1 | contig 14552 bp, 16 predicted proteins | sample TARA_B110000037 | Tara Oceans TARA_B110000037 (sample SAMEA4397196) | marine metagenome | biome: Polar Biome; feature: [MIX] marine epipelagic wind mixed layer (ENVO:01000061); material: water (ENVO:00002006), including particulate matter (ENVO:01000060) such as... | depth 10-100 m
ACGTAGCTGCGGCGTCTCGCCGCAGGCCGTGGAATTGGCGTCTCGCCGACTCCCACCTTGAGAGAAAAAATCAGCAAAAGCCCCAGCATCCAATGTCGCCGAAGAAATCACCACCCGCAGATCCGGCCTCTTCACCAGCAGCATCTTCAAATACCCCAGCAGGAAATCAATGTTCAGCGATCTCTCATGCGCCTCATCGAGAATCAACGCATCATACCGTTTCAAATCAGAGTCCCCCTGCGTCTCAGCAAGAAGAATTCCATCCGTCATGAACTTGATCCGGGTCTCCCGCGAAGTCCTATCATCAAAACGAACCTGATACCCCACAAAATCTCCCAGAGGAACAGCCAGCTCCTCCGCCACCCGCTTCGCAACACTCACCGCCGCAATCCGCCGCGGCTGCGTGCATCCGATCAGCCTCTTCCTCTTATTTGAACTTTGAGGTTTGAATTTTGAATTTTCCAACGCCTCCGCCACCATCTTCGGAAGCTGAGTCGTTTTCCCCGATCCCGTATCGGAAACGACAACAACGACCTGATTCTCCCGGATCGCATTCACGATCTCCTCCCGCCTCTCCGCCACCGGCAGTTCCGCCGGATAGTTCCATTTCCCCGAAAAACTCATCCGCGCGATTCTTTCCATTCACACCCGGCGATCAAGCCCCAAGGAGGGGCTGTATTCTACTGCCCAACAACCCAAGCACCCCAACCAAGTCTTCCATTCTCCATTCTTATCCGGCGGCAGAATGACCGCCGCTCCTTGGATCGCCCGTCTCACTGCGTTTCCACTAAGAACTTCTTCTGAGCAGCAGCTTCGGGGTTGGATTCCACCTCACCTTCCGGCTTGGTATCGGCGAGGAGCTCATCGCGGAATTTTGCGATGATGGCTTCTACCGGCCATGAGGAAGCTTCTCCGAAGGCGCAGATAGTGCGTCCGTCGATCTGGTAGGCGACGCTTTCCAAGGTATCGATGTCCTTGGCGGTGGCGTTGCCCTCGACGAGTCGATCGGAGATTTTTTTCATCCAGGTGGAACCCTCGCGGCATGGTGTGCACTGACCGCAGGACTCGTGGGCGTAAAAGGCGTTGAGGTTATTCAGCACCCAAGACATTTTGCGGGTATCGTCGAGGACGATTACTCCCCCGGAGCCGGCCATGGTGCCGCATGCTGCGAGGGAATCGAAATCCATGGGGATGTCCCAGAAAGCGAGTTCGCGCTCGCTGCCATCCGGGTTCTTGAGTTTGAAGACTTCGTCGGCTTTGAGGATTTTCGAAGAAGAGCCGCCGGGGATGACGGCCTTAATCTCGCGTCCGTCCTTAGGGCCGCCGCACATATCGTAGAGCAGTTCGCGCATGGTGACCTTGCCGACTTCGACCTCGAAGTAGCCTGGTTTTTTCACATCACCCGAGACGCAGAGGATTCTGGTGCCGGTGTTCCGGGTGACGCCGAGCTTGGAGTATTCCTCGCCGCCCATGCGGATGATGTGTTTCACGTGGCAGAGAGACTCGACGTTGTTCACGATGGTCGGGCACATGTAGAGGCCGAGTGCCGCGGGGAAATACGGAGGTTTGATCCGTGGGTAAGGGCGCTTGCCCTCGAGCGATTCGATCAGGCCGGTCTCCTCGCCGCAGATGTAGGCACCTGCGCCACGGTGAACGTAGATTTCCAGATCGAAGCCGGAACCGAGGATGTTGTTTCCGACAAAACCTTTTTCACGGGCTTCCTCGATGGCTTTCTCGATGATCAGAGCGGCTTCTGGAAATTCCTCGCGGAGGTAGATGTATGCCTTGTGCGCGCCGGTGGCAAAACAGGAAATGATCATACCCTCAATGAGCTGGTGAGGATCTTGGTGGACAATGTAGCGATCCTTGAAAGTGCCGGGCTCGGATTCATCGCCGTTACAGATGAGGTAAACGGGCTTGGTATTTTTCGGCGGGATGAAACTCCATTTTAAGCCGGTGGGGAAACCCGCGCCACCTCTCCCACGGAGGCCAGACTTCTTGACCTCGTCGGTGATCTCCTTGGGAGCCATTTTGAAGGCCTTTTTTAAGTCATCGTAACCGCCATCGGACATGTAGGTACCGATTGACGGATCCCAGCCTTCGCGGTCGATGTTCTTGAAGATGAGCCGGTATTCGCGTTCGTGTGGCTGTTTGGTGTAGGAAATCATATGCGGCGGCGGAAATATGCTGATTTCCTGCGTTTTCGCAAAGACGGAATGAGGGATTTGTGAAATTTTTCACAAAGTCGGTTAAGACTAGGGTTCTGAAAACCTTAATCTGACAGGGCACTAGGGTTTGGGGGAAGAGGAACCACAATGGTAGCGCAGCGGACATCGACGAACTTGAAGCTTAAATCTTTCGTCAAATGCACCCGGAGGGCATAGCAGACGCGGATAAACGCGGATCAGATTCTTGTGGCTTGGGTTGTGGTGGCAATACTGGAGATGTTGGGATTTCCCTCTATTTTTGGATGGTTGTGGCGATTCTCGGATCCAGAAATGAGATATTTTCCTCTCCCATTGCGAGGCTCCTGCGGATTTTGGTGGCGGAGGCGGGGTGCTCGCCCTCGACCACGTGGAGGCGGTAGCCTTCGATTGGCTGGACTTCCTCGCCGTTTCTCGCGAGGACGATGAATTCGGCGAGTTCCGAAATCACTTCCGAATTCCTCCAGCTTGTGAATACTTTCCACTGATCCCCGCCCATGATCCAGAACCACTGGTTGCCCGGATGGAGTTCGTGCAGTTTGCGCATGGTTTGGTAGGAATAAGACGGCCCCTCAGTCTCTAGCTCGATGGGATCGACCTTTGCCCACGGGATTCCGGAAAGAGCAATCTCCAGCCATTTTGCCCGCACGTCGCCGGGGGTGGGAGGGGTCTCAGTCTTGTGCGGCGAAATCTGGCAGGGTAGGAAACGAACTTCGTCCAGCCCAAGCTTCTCCTTGGCGAGAGTCGCTAGATGGATATGCCCGTCGTGGACGGGGTCGAAGGAGCCGCCGAAGATACCGATTTTTCCCATGCGGATATCCTAATCCTCTGACTTCGGAATCGTCATTAGGAATTTTGTTTCACGCCCGGGAACCGATGTGACGGTGATCGTTCCGCCATGCGCTTCAATCGATCGTTTGACAATCGAAAGCCCTAGACCGGTGCCCTTGATCTCCATTTGTGAATGATGCTTTTCCACCCGGTAGAAACGCCTAAAAATGTGAGCAAGATCAGAACTTGGGATTCCTATTCCATTGTCGCTTACCCAAATACGAATATATTTATCGGATTCCTCGGAACCAACTTCTACTTTCAGATCCTTGTAGGGATTCTGCTTGAGAGCGTTTTCCACGAGATTAAAAAGCACTTGGGTCCAGTAAAAACGGTCGCCTTGGATAAGGAGAGAGTCGTCTTTAAAGTTCACGGTAACGATCGATTTCTGACTTTGGATCACCGATTCGAGCCGCTCTAAAACATCTTTCACGCAAGAACGGAGCTTGAATGGTGCAATTTTGATTGCGGATGCTTCGCCGGATTCGAGGCGGGAAATAACCAGCATGTCCTCTACAATACGTGAGATGCGGTCGGCGTGCTTTTTCATCACCATGAGGAACCGACGCGCCATTTCCGGCTCATCGATCATCCCGTCATCCAGGAGGTTTTCCAGGTAGCCATTGATGATGGCGAGCGGGGTGCGGAGCTCGTGGGAGGCGTTTGCGACGAAGTCTTTGCGGATCTGGTCTAGCTGATATTCGGAAGTAACATCCCGGATCACGACCCGGGTATCCGCATCGCCTTTGGGAGTATTGGAAAGCTGGGCAGCATCGATGATCCAGGCGTTGTTTCCACGAGTCTCAAGCTCACCAAGCGGAGATGTCTGTTGAGGAAAAACCACCCGCGACTGAACCGGCTCGCCCGTTTCCAAACAACGAACCAAGACATCCGCGAGACGAGGATCAAGAAACGCCTCCTCCACCGGTCTACCAGCGAGCGAACGACCACGAAAAAGCTCCTTCGCAGCCGCATTTGCGAAACGAATGTTAGAATCTGAATCCACGATTAGGAAAGCATCCCCAAGAGCATCCAGAAGATGGTTCTGCTCTTCCTTTGCCTGCTGGAGATCGAGTTCGAGCCGAAGCTTCCAAGCCTTCACTTCTGCTTCGTATTCATTTCTTGAACGCTTTAAGCGGTAAACCTTGATAAGAAGGATGATCAGGACGGCAGTAGCTCCAAGGATAGCGATGTTTTCGGTCATGAGAGAGGGGCGGCCACAAGATAGCCGACCCCGCGCACCGTTTCAATCAAAGCACCGTGCGCGCCCAATTTTTGACGGAGGCGCTTCATGTGGGTATCCAGCGTCCTGCTGTGGACTTCATCACTGTATCCCCAGACAACCCGGTGGAGTTCGTTCCGATCCTGGGGTTTCCCCGAGCGCTCGCAGAGATAGAGCAAAAGCTTGAACTCGGTAGCTGTCAGGTCGAGGGGTTCGTTATCGAGATAGAATTTTACGGCGTTCTTATCGAAACGGAAGGGACCGAATTCGTATTCGACCGCACCTGGTGGGGCATCGGTGCGTTTTAGAATGGCATTCACCCGGAGAACGAGCTCCTTGGGACTGAAAGGCTTTGTCAGATAGTCGTCCGCGCCGGCCTCCAGCCCTTGGATCCGATTTTCCGTCTGTGCACGGGCGGTCAGCATGATTACCGGGATGCGGGAAGTCCGTGCGTCCCGGCGGATTTCCCGAATCACCGAGTAGCCGTCCCTGCCAGGCAACATCAGATCCAAAATCATGAGATCCGGACGCTCCCGGATCGCCATTTCAGCGCCTGCGATCCCGTCATGAGCCTGTGAAACTTCGTAACCCGCACGCTGAAGGTTGAATTTAATCAAATCAGCGATATCTACCTCATCCTCTACGATCAAAACTCGTTGCATCTGCCCGTGATGTAACTCCTCTGTCATAACAGGTGAATGGGTGCTTTGTGACGATTTAGTCACAGCATGTCTTTATCAACGTAGGTGCCGGGTTTGGTGGTGCGGGCTACTCCGATTTTCGCGGCGGCGTTGATCGAGGTATTCACACCGGTATGGACGCCATCGCCTATCGTCGCACCAAGTTTGGTTCTGCCCGTATCCACCTCTTTTCCACGAATCATGGAAACGTGATTCCTGCCGTCGTGGCGGTGATTTTCAGTCATCGTCCCAGCACCAAGAGTCACATGGGAGCCGATGATGGAATCCCCGACGTAGCACTGCCGTGATATGTAAGTATTTGGATAAATGAGCGAGTTTTTTACTTCGGCTCCATGGCCGATGTAGCAGTTTGCCCCGATACTCGTCGCGCCACGTATCAGTGCATTCGGCCCGATCTGGGCACCGGCACCGATAATCACAGGACCTTCGATGACAGAACCGGGAAGTATACGCGAACCGGGTGCAAGCCTAACAGAACCGGAAACGGTCGCCTTCGGGCTTACCTCGCCAAGTAAAACAGTTTCATCCATGAGCGCGACAACTTCTTCGTTCATGCGAAGGAGATCCCAAGGATAAACGATTGGAAAGCAGCCGGCTTCGGTGCGAAGCTCTTCCTCACATCGCTCGGGCTCATCAGCGCCCTTCCAAGCGAGGATCGCGCCATCGGAATCACATAACCGTGCAGATTTTGTATTTCTCCCCAACATCAGTAGTGCTCCAAGCTCGATCCAAGTATCGATTGGGATCATCAGTGTCCGCGATCCGGCTTCGGAGTTTTCCACCAGTTGAAAGCCCGCCCGGGTGAGCTCCGCAGAAAGGAGATCGATCATCGGCACATTGGCGATGAGACACGAGGCCAGATCCCGTCCAGTGGTGATAGGGGCACACATAACTGAGTTTCTAGGAGGTAAGAGTGTCGCTTGCATGGTTGTAGGTTAATAGAAGCAGCTAGAGTCCCGTGTTACACGGAATATTTTCACCCGACCGCAATTTCCCGCAGCCCAATGACAAACTAACCCAGTTTCCCGTTCCCTTTATGAAGATTGAGCGCATCGCAGGACGGGCAATGGCTCAATTGGACGGCATCCCTCTCCGCGAATACATTTCCGCATACCCTGCAAATATGGCGCATACGTCCAAGACGGCTCTCAGCTCTGTGGTGCAAAAACCGAGAAACTAAAGACATCAGGATGATCAGGAGAAAACTTCCGAAAACGACAGTAGAGACCATTTCTTCAAGACTCAGTTTCATGGCATCAGTTTAAAAATTCGACTCTCAGCCCGAGCCACCTCTCACCGCCTCCGGATTTGAAACGCAGCCCCTTGAGCCATTCCGTCGTCTCCTTTAGCCCGGCATCACCACCACCGCTTAGGGAAACACAATCACTGACGGAGCCATCCGGTCGGAGCCGGAGCATGAAGCGCCAAGATGCGGAAAGAAGGCCCCCACCATTCACAGGAATCTTAAAGTCAGGAACCTGTTCCGGCATCCAACCCAATGCCTGGTCGTCGAATGGAGTGAGAATGGGTTTTCTCGTGGAGCGGACAGGATCACTGACCCCATCCACGTTCCCATCCACGTTCCCATCCACGTTCCCATCCACGTTCCCATCCACGTTCCCATCAAGGATCTTCACACGCCCCGGAAGATACCTCTGACCCTTCTGTGCGAGCAATTCGGACGAAGTCCCAACGGTCGATTGAAACCCACGCAAGGAAACATCGTAACTACTCCACCCCGACACACCTCCTGAGGTGATCATTTGATCCATATCCAGCAGCCTGCCCGCTCCATTGATCTCAAGCCGACCAGGAAACGGCCCGCCCTCTTCCGCCACCAACATCCACGCCCGCCCGAGATCATCATCAGCAAAATGGAGTACAGTCGCAGATTCGAGACTTGGAACTTGCGGTGGATCCATGCCGATATCTACAAAAGTAAATCCAATCGTAAAAATAATCGCAACTACCAGAACAGCAATGATTTTAAATCCAACGTGACTCTCCGAGATTTGCCAGTTGTAAACCAGATCATCTTTGATCATCACTCGCTCCCTTCCTCCATTTTTGCGTCCGGTCTTTTCGACTCAGGGCGCCCTACGTAAGCAAGCCGGAACCCGGATTTGAGGATGACATCGCTGACTTTACGTTCCATTCCGACAGAAGACCCAACGTCCGTTTTAAGCAATACGATCGCACGTGACATAATCTCGTCCGACTTGAATTCTGCCAGCTCAGCCGAAAGTTCATCAAGGCTCACGGACTTGCGACCAAGATAGAGCCGAGGCAGGGAATCACCAGGGCCTAGGGTTACCACAATAGACTCCCTGTAACGCTGCATTTGGAACTGGGATGTGGGCACCTCTACCATGACCCCAGCCTGCCTCAGAAACATCGGACCCAGCAGGAGCAGCATCGCCACGAGAGCGAACAGATCAAACAGAGGCAGCGCATGTAGAAACCCCGGCCTCTCCTCCAATGTCGTTTCGAGCTTCATTCCTCTTTCTTGGGCTCGACCTTTTTCTTCGCCCTAGGACGCTTCTTGCCACGGGTGGTTTCCCCACGGAAAGGGGCAAACTCCTCCTCCTCACGGGCATCCGCGATCATGTGTACGATTTCGATTCCAGTCCGCTCAAGCCTGCCGACGAGCCGCTTCGAGCGACCAACGAAGTAGAGGTAGAACAAATACATCGGAACGGCGACCGTCAGACCGACGACAGAGGTAATCAGTGCGGTTAAAACACCGGAGGAAAGCTCACCGGGGCCGGAGAAGCCGCCAAGTTCATCGACACGCTGGAAGGCATCGACCATTCCGAGTATGGTTCCCAGCATTCCGATCAACGGCGCCATTAAAGCGACAGCAAGGATCGCACGGATGTTTTTTTCAATCCTGGGCACCTCCAGTTGGGCAGCCTCTTTAACAACGTCCCGAAGATCCGTGCGCTCCAAATAGTATCTGAGCAAACCGGCATGAGCCACGCGCCCGACAGGCCCCGGAGCGCGGGCGGCCTCGTGCAGTGCCTCCGCGAAAGCCCGCCGTTTCACGTGTAGGCCTAGCCCAACAAGTAACGAACTGACATTGATCCGGGAGCGATGGAAAAAGAAAAACCGCTCCACAATGCAAACTGATCCAAAAAACGCCAGTGCGAGCAACGCCCACACAAGCGGCCCACCTTTCTCGATCAACCCGGAAACCTCCCAAACACCCAATATCATTCTGCCACAAAGCTATCCTCGTAGATCACCGCCTAGCAACCCCGAAAAGAAGAGATCCTGTATGCATTCAGTCCTGCGCTTCCAGCTTTTGGAAAAACTCGCAGAGCATACGGATCTGTTCGCCCACTGTTTCCGTTTCCAAAAGCTCCTGCCGCAGGTCGGGCTCATGAACGAATTGCTGGGCTACGAGATCCGCCATCAGCCCGGCCTCGTTGGCTTGGGCAAGCATCGCCATCACCCCGGACTGCACTTCGTCAGGCAGACCCGAAATCCCGTCTTCCACCGCACCTTGCAGCGTTTTCATGGCAGCATCGGATTTCGATCCTTCCAGTTGCGTGCAGGTAAAAGGCTCGATCAGGGCGTAGGGATATGACTTTTCCTCAAGCCACTCTTTAAAGCGCACCCGGATTACACCGTGTATCAGAAGTTGTGAGGTGCCGTCATCATCCTCTTTCGAAGCCCGCACCAGACCCACTGTTCCGACTTCCGAAATTTCATCCTCCTGCCCATCCGCACCCTGCCGGACACGGCCCACCGCAAATACACAATCCCCAGCCAGCGCATCCGCCAGCATAGTCCGGTAGCGCTCCTCAAAAACATACAGAGGCAAGCCTCCGTGGGGAAACAGAGTACAGTCCGGAAGCATCATCACTCCGCATTTTGTCGGCAGATTCAAACCTGTCATGAGCGCAGCCTCGCACCCCACCGAGCGCTTCGCCACTCCCAAAATCAGGCCGTCCTTGTCGAGTCGCTTTGGCTCGGTTTGAATCATGCCATGCGGCTTTCACCACTTCTCCCCTTTGCTCTCACGACCGTCATCTTCTCAGCATGCCAGCCAGCATCGCCGCTCAGGAAATCTAGTCCTACGCAGCCATCCCATTTTCCAAATCCAACCGCAGCTAACGATACTCCCGCAGAAACACCACAAGCCAGCCCCCTTCCACCTTCGCTCCCGGCAGTTGCTCCCCGAGTCTCCCGGAAAACCAGCGCAGGTATTACCTTCGAGGGCGTCTCCTACGATTCACGCACCCATCGTCTCCAAGTGATCGACCAACCCCAAGGCCCGGGCAGTCGCTATAGCAGTTCCAAAGATCTCGCGGAAAAATCAAATACCCTCCTCGCAATCAACGCCGGCTTTTTCACACCGGAAGGAGACCCTCTTGGACTCGTCATCTCGGGAGGAAAGACATCGGGTGGTTGGAACTCCGCCTCTTCCTTGGGCAGTGGTATCTATCGAGAGGAATCTTCCGGATCCGCCGGCATCGTCCGCCGAGGCGCCCGCTCGTCCTTCTCAAATTCACGCGAACTTCTCCAAGCTGGTCCCTTGCTCATCGAAAACGAAACCGCCGTTTCCGGACTGAATTCTGCGAAAACCGCCGTCCGCTCCATCATTCTAACCGACGGCGGCTCCCGGTGGTGGATCGGCATCACCTCCACTTGCTCCCTCAACGCCCTCGCCCGCGCCATTTCCAAAAACTCTCCTGCTCCATGGAAAACCCGAACAGCTCTAAACCTCGATGGAGGCCGCTCAACCGATCTTTTCGTATCCGGAAAAGTCGCCGGAGGACCGCTCAACCGTCGGGGATTCCTCAACCGATCCGTCCGTAACTTTCTGGTTCTCAGGGGGAAATAGAGACCATACCTATTGAAAAAAGGCGAATTTGTGACGAATTCGTCACCGGAAAGCGATTCTGGACAAGCCTAGCATCAGAATACACAATTCGCTAGTCCCGTTGCACCCGCACAACAACAACCAGCCATGAACAAGTTATTTACTGCCGGGCTTCTCGCCCCTTTATGCATTCTTGCGTCCTGCACCAGTATGGATACGGTCAAAGCTTCCGCTGCAAACGCAACCAGAGGACTGAAACAGTTTTCTATTTCCGACCTCCGACCTTCCCGAGTCGATGTCGTCGAGGTCAGGGAAAAGGAAATGAAAGAGATGCCACTAGGGAAAGAGCGCGCTCTCGCCTTCGATCGGAAACACAAACGTTCCTTCTGGTCTTTCGCTCTCCCGAACTTCGAAGAGCCGACTCTCCCGAACGTCAACGAAGACAGCATCGACGGCTCCCTCCTTCCACCGAAACCTCTTTAGGCCTTAAATAAGGAGAAGGGCGTTTCCCAACCCCTTTTAGCGGAGGATGGGGAAATCGCATCCTCTCAAATCCCGCCGCCATGTAACACGTCGCGGAACTCCGGGTTGCGCTGGATATAGGTTTCCACATAGGAGCAATCAGGGACGATTTTCCAGCCTAGCCGGCGGGCTTCGAGCAGGGCGTCGTGGGTGAGATCTGCTGCAATGCCTTTTCCGCGAAGCGCGGGCGGTACAAAGGTGTGCTCAATGACCATGGTATCGCCGAGTTCCCGGTAGGAGATGATTGCGGGTTCTCCGGGACCGGATTTCAGTTCGAAGCGTTGCTTGCCTGGGTAGTGAATAGTCGTGTGGGGCATGGGTGCTGGGGAAAACGGTATATTCTGGGTGAAACTAACACCCTGCCGCAGGGTTTCACTCATTTTGTGTTTCGCAAAGAATCTTCCGGGAAGATTCTGCGCGAGACATAAACTTTCCATCTCCACTCTTGCCCATTCCGCTCGTTTCCCCGAAAACTCCCGGAGATGAAAATACTTGTTGTAGGAAAAGGCGGCCGTGAGCAAGCCCTGATCCATACCCTTTCGCTTTCCCCACTCAAACCCACCCTCTTTTCCTTCCCTGGCAGCGATGCGATCTTCCGCATCGCCAAGGAAACTACCGCCACCGATCTCCCGTCGCTGATCGAATGGATGAAGGACAACGGAATCGATCTCTGTATCGCGGGCGAGGAATCCTATCTCGTCACCGGTGAAGGACTCGCAAACCTCTGTGAAACCAACGGCATCCCTTGCTGGGGACCGCCCAAGGAATCCGCACAACTCGAAGCAAGCAAGGAATTCGCCAAGGATTTCCTACTGAGAAATGATATCCCCACCGCCGTAGCCACCGCCTGTGATTCGCTGGAATCCTCCGTCGCCGCTATCGATGGAAAATATCCTACCGTTCTAAAATTTGATGGCCTCGCAGCAGGAAAAGGCGTCGCCGTCTGCCCCGATGAAAAGTCCGCCCTCGGATTCCTCGACGAGGTCTTCACCCAAAACCGCTTCGGCCCCGGCAGGCTACTTGTCGAGGAATGCCTCACCGGCCCTGAAGTCTCCATCTTCGCCGCCATCGTCGATGACGAATACATGATCCTCACCCCGGCCCGCGATTACAAGCGACTCAAGGAAGACGACCTCGGCCCCAATACCGGCGGCATGGGCGCAGTTGCATCCCGACAGCTCATCCCGGCAGAAATGCTCTCGCTCATTGACGAGGCAATCGTCGCCCCAACCGTTGCCGCCCTAGTTTCCGAAAAACTTCCCTACCGCGGCTTCCTCTACTTCGGTCTCATGCTCACGCCGGACGGCCCCAAGATCATCGAATACAACTGCCGCTTCGGCGATCCCGAATGCCAGGCAGTCATGCCCCTTCTCAACGGCGACCTTGCTGCCTTCTGCATGGAGGGTGCAAAAGGGAAACTCGACAAAGAGCTCATCTCCTTCTCCGAAGATTGGTCGGTGTGCGTGATCCTCGCATCCAACGGCTACCCGGAATCCTCACGCTCCGGTGATACCATCTCCGGCATCGAGACCACCGGGCAGACCGTTTTCCACTCCGGCACGAAACTCGTCGGCGACGAATGGCAGACCAACGGTGGTCGAGTCCTCGCATGCGTAGCCCAAGGCTCCGACCGACTCTCCGCTGTCAACGCAGCCCACGCCGCCGCTGATAAAATCAACTTCCCCGGCCTCCAGCGCAGAACTGACATCGGTATCCTCCATTTTCCGGAATCCAAAAACCATGATCCCGATTCCATCCGCCTCACCCTCACTCCAGATGATATCGCCGCCGGAATTGAAACCCTTGCCAATGCAATCCGCGAAACAAACCCAGATGCACCGATTTGCTTAGTGGGAATACGCTCACGTGGCGACGAAGTCGCAGAGCGCCTCCTCACCCACCTTTCCGAAGACGACCGCGAACTGAACTTCGGTGTCCTAGACATATCCCTCTACCGGGACGACTTCGAGCACCTCCACGATAACCCCAAGCTCCAAGAAAGCGACATCCCCTTCCCGGTTGATGGCGCGCACATCATCCTCGTGGACGACGTGCTCTTCACCGGCCGCACCATACGCGCTGCTCTCGACGCCCTTTCCGACTACGGACGCCCTGCAAAAGTCGAACTCGCCGTCCTCATCGACCGCGGCCACCGCGAGCTTCCCATCCACGCAACCTACACTGGCATCACTCTCGAAACAAACCGTCTCGACCACGTCCATGCCTCACTCGAAGGATCCGACGGAGAGGATCTCGTCCGGGTCGTCACCCAACCAAAGCCATGATTCCAGAGAGAAAAAAGACCCCCGAAGAAATCGCAGCCCTTCGTGAAGGACTGGGTATTCCCGATGCACCGCCGCCGCCAGGCGCACCCCGCCAGCGCCCTGCGCAAATTCCTCCAATTGACGCAACTCCGCCGAATCCCGCCCCCGGTGCGAAGCAAATCGAGCCAGCAACCGCAACAGTTCTCGACCCAGCCCACCCGGACTCCCCTCCTGCAACCGAACTCCTAGAGTCGGTCATCCACCTAGACGTCTCCCCGGCCCCGGTCAGTGAGGCAAAACCCAAGCCGCTGCCCCCTCAACATACCCTGCGCAAACACGAACTCCCCCTCGCACCAGCCTCAGTCATCACCCACAAGACAGCCCTCCCGACAGGCCGCCACGATGAGGAGGGCATTGCCGAAATCCGCCGCCGCGATGCACTACAAAACCTCTCCTCACACTCACCGGATCCAGCGGCTCATCTAAAAAAAATCACCGCCAGCCTTTTCCTACTCGTGCCCGCCTACCTGTTCTCGCTCGCAGCCGGTGCCGCAGCATGGAAACGCGTCCACCACATCACTCCTCTCGCACTCCTCGCTCTAGCCACACTTCTGGCGATCTTCATTTTCATCAGAAAAAAGCGCTCTCGCCACCATACGGCCATCCTCGCAATTATCATCATCATGACCCTCGTCTTCGGCGGTCTTCACTACGCCCCCGTATTCAATTATGCCCCGTAAAGATCTGCTCGATATCGCATCGCTAGGACGGGAGGAGATCGATCTCCTTCTCGACCAGGCAATCCCTTTTAAGGAACTCTTCACCCGCTCGGTGAAAAAAGTTCCTGCGCTAAAAGGAAAGTCCGTCCTCACCCTTTTCTACGAGCCATCGACTCGTACACATTCATCTTTCGAAGTCGCCGCGAAACGCCTTTCCGCTGACGTCACGAACTTCGATGTCCGCCACTCTTCTGTCACCAAAGGCGAATCTGTTAGGGAAACGGTCGAGACCCTTCAGGCCATGCGCACGGACTACATCATCGTCCGCCACTCCCGCTCCGGCCTCCCCGCAGCCATCGCCGCACAAACTAAAGCATCGGTAGTCAACGCAGGCGACGGCGCCCACGCCCACCCCACCCAAGCATTACTCGACGCCTTTACGATCAAGGAAAAATTCCCAGATCCCACCGGCAAGAAAGTCCTCATTATCGGCGACATCCTGCACTCACGCGTAGCCCGCTCCACCTCCTGCATCCTTAAGAAACTCGGCATGGACGTCGCCTTCCTCGGACCCGGTTCCCTGCTACCAAAGAACGGCCCAGAAAACATCATCCGTTTCACCTCCTACGACGAGGCGATGAAATGGAGCCCGGATATCGTCTATCTACTCCGCGTCCAAATGGAGCGCCAAGACGCGCCTTTCTTCCCTTCCCTCCGAGAATACCACCGCCTCTACGGAATCAGCGATTCCCGCCTCGAAGAAATCCGTAAACGCGGCCTCTACCTCATGCACCCCGGCCCCGTGAACCGCGGCGTCGAATTATGCGACGCAGTCATGGACTACGAGCGATCCCTCATCAACGACCAGGTCGAAAATGGAATCGCCGCCCGCATGGCCGTCCTCTACTACCTGAAGCCGACATCGGATTGATACCGGGTCAGACCTTGTCTTTCCGTTTCCCGCAGGTCATCAGCCAAACCTATCCGATGATACCCGCGACCAACCAAGTCAGAAGAACTGCCATGATCGAGCTGTTTACCAGTTCGGGCTTCGTCTTGTAGGTCAGATTCGTGATGAAGATCGACATGGTGAAACCTACCCCCGCGAGGAATCCGGCACCGGTCACGTGACGCCATGTCATGCCGGGTGGCAGTTTACAAACGCCAAGCTTCACTGCGATAAAACTCAGCATGGTATACCGCCGCGCTTCACCTCTTGTGAAAAATCTGCGGTAGGCAGGCCTAAAATTCAAAATTCAAA
>TARA_B110000037_G_scaffold52387_2_pt1 | contig 14520 bp, 13 predicted proteins | sample TARA_B110000037 | Tara Oceans TARA_B110000037 (sample SAMEA4397196) | marine metagenome | biome: Polar Biome; feature: [MIX] marine epipelagic wind mixed layer (ENVO:01000061); material: water (ENVO:00002006), including particulate matter (ENVO:01000060) such as... | depth 10-100 m
TAATGTTTTAGCTGAATATACAGGTGCTCAATCTGATTGTATCTCAGGCACTTCATACAAGCCTATTGAGATGTGAAAATTCATGGCTAGTTGTCTTTTTTATCCTCTAATAATCTTATTTTCGCCGCTCTCTAGTATTGAGAAATAAACCATGATTTGTTTGCATGAAAGATTTACTTAAGAAGTTTGAAAATAAAACTCCTGAAATTGTTTTTGAATGGAATGATTCGGAAACTGAGGCTCAGGGTTGGCTAGTGATTAACTCTTTAAGAGGAGGCGCAGCCGGAGGCGGAACAAGAATGCGAGTTGGGTTGGATAAAAGAGAAGTTGAATCTCTTGCTAAAACAATGGAAGTAAAATTTGTTGTTTCCGGCCCTGCTATTGGAGGTGCGAAATCAGGCATTAACTTCGACCCAAATGACCCCCGAAAAGCTGGTGTATTAAATAGATGGTATAGGGCAGTTGCTCCACTATTGAAAAACTATTATGGTACAGGTGGTGATTTAAATGTTGATGAAATTCATGAAGTTATTCCGATAACCGAAAAATTTGGTGTTTGGCATCCGCAAGAAGGCGTTTTAGAAGGTCATTATGAGCCCAATGATTCTCAAAAAATTAAAAAAATTGGTCAGTTAAGAACTGGTGTAAAAAAAATAATTGAAAACCCTAAATACAGTCCTGAAGTTTCAAAGAAATTTGTAATTGCTGATATGATAACAGGTTATGGTGTTGCTGAATCAGTTAAGCATTATTACAATGAATCAAAATCAGGTAACCTAAAAGACAAACGTATAATTATTCAAGGTTGGGGTAATGTTGGCAGTGCTGCGGGGTTTTTCTTAGCCAAAGAAGGAGCAAAAGTAATTGGTATTATTGACCGAGATGGAGGGTTAATAAATACTAAAGGTTACAATTTGCAGCAAGTTACAGAATTGTTTTTAAATAAAGATGGAAATAAATTGAATACTGAAGTCATGTTGCCTTTTAATGAGGTTAACAACAAAATTTGGGACATAAAGGCTGATGTTTTCTTGCCCTGCGCTGCATCAAGATTGGTAACGAAAGATCAACTGAATAGAATGATAAGCTCAGGAGTTGAGGTTATTTCAGCTGGGGCTAATGTTCCTTTTGCCGATAAAGAAATATTTTATGGCCCTATTGCTGAACATGCTGATAATAATTTATGCCTGATTCCTGATTTTATTTCAAATTGTGGAATGGCTAGAGTTTTTGCCTACCTAATGCAAGACCATATTAGCATGACCGACGAGGCGATTTTTAAAGACACTAGTGATATAATCAAAAAAGCAGTTGTAAATACACTTAAAAGGCATCCACAATCAACGCTATTTACCAAGACTGCTTTCGAGATTGCTTTAGAGAAGCTACTTTAATTATCTAAAATTTATTTGTATGTATATTTTAATGGTTGTCATTTTTGTTTTAGGGTATGTTGCCATTGCCCTCGAACATAAAATTAAAATTGACAAAGCTGCCTCTGCTTTATTCATTGGGGTTTCAACATGGACAGTTTATGTTTTTGGAGCTGAAAGTATTCTCAACTTAGATTATTCTTTATCGGTAAACGAAATACTTAGAAATGGAACGGTTCTACTTGATAATTTACAAGCATTTTTATTAGAAAATAAAGGATGGGAAAATCTAAAGCATAATAATGTAATAAATCATTTCATCGTTCATGAGTTAAGGCACCATATGGTGGAAATATCTGAGATCCTTTTCTTCCTTCTTGGAGCCATGACCATTGTGGAATTAATTGATGCACACGAAGGGTTTGCAGTAATTACTAAAAGAATAAAAACCACTAATAAAGTAACGTTAATGTGGCTACTTTGCTTAATCGCTTTTTTCTTCTCTGCTGTTTTAGACAACTTAACTACTGCTATTGTTATGTCTGCCTTAATTAAAAAATTAATTAGGGACAAAGAAGATATGTGGTTTTTTGGAGGTATGATAATCATATCAGCAAATGCAGGTGGAGCTTGGTCGCCTATTGGTGATGTAACCACAATTATGCTCTGGATTGGTGGTCAAGTGACTGCAGGAAATATTGTTACCAGTATTTTTATTCCTTCATTGGTAGCAACTTTAATTCCTCTATTGATTTTAACTTTTACTTTAAAAGGAAACATTACGTCTCCCAAGTCAGATAGCGATGATGATTACAGTCCGATCTCAGACAAACAAAGAAACATAGTTTTCTTTTTAGGTTTAGGAGCTCTGTTGTTTGTGCCTGTATTTAAAACTGTCACCCATTTACCTCCATTTATGGGTATACTGTTTGGGTTATCTGTGTTGTGGATTGTAACTGAACTAATGCATAAGAACAAGAGCGTTCATGAGCGTAAAGAATATTCTGTAATTGGTGTATTAACCAAAATTGACGTGCCTTCGGTTTTATTTTTCTTAGGAATTTTAGCAGCAGTTGCTAGTCTGCAATCAGCTGGTCATTTAACTCAGTTGGCCACTGTTCTTGACGTCAGTTTAGGTGACGCTTTTGGTGACGATGCCAAAATATTTTCTATTAATATAATTATTGGTTTCTTATCATCAATAGTTGATAATGTTCCTTTAGTTGCAGCTGCGATGGGAATGTATCCTATGGCAATGTATTCTCAAGATCACATGTTTTGGGAGTTTCTTGCCTATTGTGCAGGTACGGGCGGGTCATGCCTAATCATTGGTTCTGCTGCAGGTGTTGCAATGATGGGAATCCTAAAGATTGATTTTGTTTGGTATCTAAAAAAGATATCTTGGCTTGCCATTATCGGATATCTATCAGGTGCTGTTACATACATCCTTCTCGTAAATAATTAAATTAACAGTTTACTGTGAGTACTTTTAATAAAGGCGCTCGTTTAGGGCTTGGCATTAGTAGATATTTGTGTAACTGAAATATCTACTGTAAACTTTCGTTAATTACACCACTATGCTAAACTCATTGCTATTACAAATAAATGTTGCTGAAGCAGCCGAAGCCGTTGCTGAACAAACTCCTCTTGAAGTACAAATTTCAATTTGGGAATTATTAGTTGGTGGCGGATGGTACATCATGATACCTCTTGGCATATTATCGATAGCAGCCGTCTATATTTTTATTGAGAGGTTTATAGCTATCCGTAAAGTAGAAAAAGTAGACCCGACTTTCATGAACAATATAAAGGATTTCATTTACGATGGGAAAATTGATTCAGCTAAATCTTTATGCTCCGAAACCACTAGCCCTTTTGCTAGGATGATCGAAAAAGGAATTTTAAGAATTGGTAAGCCCTTAGGCGATATCTCTGCTGCGGTTGAGAATGTGGGAAAGCTTGAACTTTATAAATTAGAAAAAAATCTGTCCTCCTTAGCAACTATAGCAGGTGCTGCACCAATGATTGGGTTTTTAGGCACTGTTATGGGAATGATTAATACGTTTCACCAAATGTACACTGCAGGTAATAGTGTAGAAATTGATCAACTTTCTGGAGGAATTATGCAAGCGATGGTAACTACTGCTGCTGGCTTGGTAATTGGAATTATAGCTTATGTTGGCTACAACGTATTAGTTGCCAAGGTAGAAAAGGTGGTTTATAAAATGGAAGCTACTACCATAGGGTTTATGGATCTTTTACAAGAACCTGCTTAATAAGATATTATGGCTATTAAAACGAGAAATAAAGTAGATGTAACATTTAGTATGTCTTCAATGACTGACATAGTGTTTTTATTGTTGATTTTCTTCATTATAACGTCAACTCTAATTACACCAAATGCGTTGAACATTTTACTTCCACAATCGAGTCCAAATAGAGCTAAGAAGCAAACAGCAACCATCGAGGTAACTCAAGATGGCACTTATGCTTTAAACGGCGATGTAATCAGCTTAGGTGAAATAGAAGGTCAACTCAGAGCTCAAATGCAAGGAAAAGAAAAAAGCATCCAAGGAATAGTGCTAAAGGCGGATAAGAATGTTGCCTTAGAATACGTGGTTAATGTTATGGATATAGCCAACCGCAACCAATACAAAATGGTATTAGCGACAAAAGGCAAAAAATAAATGACTTCTAAATCATATACTAGTGAACAAAAAACTGGTTTAATAGGCACTGTACTATTTCACCTTTTTTTACTTATATGTTTTTTAATGTATGGTTTAACAAGTATGGATCCTCCGCCCGATTCTGGTATTGCTTTAAATTTTGGAACAAGTGATTTTGGAATGGGCGAAATACAACCTGAAGAAACTTCATCGTCTGAAATTACCCCCACAGATCCGGACATTGTAGATGCCGCACCTGTAGAATCTAACCCCGTTGAAGAGGAAGTTATAACACAAGATGCGGTTGAAACTGTTGAGGTTCCCAAAGAAGAAGAAAAAGAAAAACCTGAAGAAAAAAAATCAGAAATAAGTGACAAATTAAAACAAACACTTAGTAATGCCTTCACAAAAAAGCCAACAACAGGAAACGAAGGAACCGACAATAAAAATGGCGACAAAGGAAAAGTTGACGGAACTAAAGATGGCTCCAGTTATGACGGAAAGAGTGGCGAAGGAAATGGATATTCTTACAACTTATCAGGCCGAGGCCATTTGTCTATTCCCAAGCCAATAGACAAATCGCAAGAAGAAGGAAGGGTTGTTGTCCAAATTTATGTTGATCCATCAGGTAATGTAATAAAAGTAAAAGCCGGAGTTAAAGGCACAACGACCACCAATAAAGCTTTATGGAACAAAGCTGGTGATGCAGCTCTAAAAGCAAAGTTTACACCCAACAGCAATGCCCCTGAACAACAAACAGGAACAATTACTTACATTTTTGTAATAGGGTAATGACCTATCAACAAGCGCTCGATTATCTGTTCAGCCAATTACCTATGTATCAACGACAAGGTAAGGCTGCCTTTAAAAAAAATTTAACCAACATAACCAAGCTTTGTGATGTTCTTCATAATCCACAGGAAAATTTCAAAACCATACACGTTGCTGGCTCAAATGGCAAAGGTTCTACTTCGCATTTAATAGCTTCTGTATTACAAAGTGCAGGTTATAAAGTTGGATTATATACTTCACCTCACTTAATTGATTACAGAGAGCGTATAAAGGTGAACGGAGTAATGATTGATGAGCAATCAGTAATTGATTTCATTATTACTTACAAGTCTAGTTTCGATAAAATAGAGCCTTCATTTTTTGAATGGTCGGTTGGTTTAGCTTTTCTGTATTTCAAAGAATTAGAAGTTGACATAGCTATAATTGAAACAGGTTTAGGTGGTCGATTGGATTCAACCAATGTTATAAATCCTTTGCTGAGTGTTATTACCAATATCTCTTTTGATCATCAAGAAATGTTAGGCGATACTCTTGAGAAAATCGCCTTTGAAAAAGCAGGAATAATTAAAGAGAGAAGTTCTGTAGTAATAGGCCGTTTACAGCAAGACATACATCATGTTTTCGAAAAAAAAGCTGAAGCTATGCATGCTAAAATACATTTATCTGAACCAACTAAATACTCTTCTGACTTAACCGGCAATTATCAAATTGAGAATGTTGCAACCGCAAATAAAACAATTGATTTACTAATAAAAAATTTCCGGTTTACAATTCCTGAAACAGCTAAGGTAAACGGATTTAATAAGGTGGTAAAAAACACTGGGTTACAAGGTAGATGGCAAATTATTAATTATTCACCAAAAGCCATTTGCGATGTAGGTCATAATATTGACGGCATTACTAATATTATTAAAATGTTAGCTAATGAAAGGTTCGATAACTTGCATTTTGTTTTTGGAATGGTAAACGATAAAGAATCAGATAAGATTTTATTGCTTCTTCCAAAAAAAGCAACTTATTATTTCTGTAAACCTAATATTCCGCGTGGCCTTGAAACAAAAACATTAAAAGATATAGCATCAAATTATAGCCTTTTTGGGCATAAATATGAATCGGTAAAACACGCATATTCAGAGGCTTTAAAATGTGCATCAAAATCGGATTTAGTGTTCGTTGGAGGCAGTACTTTTGTTGTTGCTGAAGTTCTTTAATTTTTTCCTTTGTTAAATTAATTATAAATGTATATTTGCCTCCCATTTGGGAGCTTAGCTCAGTTGGTTCAGAGCATCTGCCTTACAAGCAGAGGGTCAAAGGTTCGAATCCTTTAGTTCCCACAAATTATAAAAAGCCTTACAGAGATGTAAGGCTTTCTTGTTAAAAGGGACTGTTTCAGATAGTCCTGATGAAGTTAAATTTGGTAAAAAATCGAAATTAAAATTCCTGCCGCACACCCCCTATCATTAATAAATATGTTTTCTTTTCAAGGTAAGACTCTGTAAAAGGTATTATAATCTGACAGTTGTTTACGTGTATTTGTTAATTATACCTCTAATTCGCTCAAAAATAAAGTCTTAGGGATCACTCTAGCGGAGAATTGGTTAAAATTAACTGGTTGTCCGCTTTTTATTTTGTCCAAATCCTTTGTCAATAGCGGAATCAAATAGAAAATAGAGTTAACTCTTTTGGTCGAACTCTGTTGTTTTATTTGTCGTAATCTATTCCAAATGGAAACACTGAATTTTGTGTCTTCTTCTTTTGAGTGGAGAGAATTTGAACCCCCAGTACTGAATGATCAACTTTTAAACCTCGATTAGATAATAGCTGTTCTGCATCTCGATAATTCAGGATACAACGAAGATTGAAATATATCGCTTGGAGAATTATATCTTTTGGAAAACATTAATGCTTGAACATAGTTGTAGATTTAAACCAACACTAAGCTTTTGATTTTTCCCTGTCTTATATGCGACAGAACCCTTTATTATTTGCAGTCATGGTATGTATGATATGTTAAACCTTAACAAAAAAATAATGTGTTTGCTATTCCTGGTAATTTTGTTTAATATTTAAGGTAAATGATTAGACAAAAGTGTATCTTTATATTATAATTACCAAAAATTTACCGTTCGTAATTGCAAACTAACGGAAAGTCTAATTTAGTGATGAAATAACAAGATGATTGATAAAAAGTGTTTTACAGAAAGGGAATTAGATCGCATAATAGAAATGGCATGGGAAGACCGAACTCCATTTGAGGCTATTTTGTTTCAATTTGGATTACCAGAAAAAGAAGTTGTTAAGCTAATGCGCAGAAATATAAAGGAGTCTAGTTTTAAACGATGGCGTAAACGCGTTAATAGTGGTGTTAGCCAAAAGCATCTAAATACGAGAAATTCAGAGATTACCCGTTTTAGATGTTCTCGCCAAAGGGTGATTTCAGGAAATAAAATAAGCAAACGATAAATGGAATTATTTGAAAATCAAGATTCAATATTTCCGATTAAATATGCTGAAGTTCTCCAACGTGTTAGTAAAATAGATCCCATTAAGTATGGCTCAACACGTAACTACATAAATGGTTCGGTCACTTATTTATCGCCGTATATATCAAGGGGAATTATTTCAACAAAATTTATTCTTTCTGAAATTTTAAATAGAGGATATGCACCTGCAAAAATTGAAAAATTCATCCAAGAATTAGCATGGAGAGATTACTGGCAACAGGTTTGGATTTCCAAGAGAGATGGTATTAATCAGGATATAAAACATCCACAAAATCCTATCTCAATCTTGGGTATCTCACTATCAATTGTAGAAGCTAATACCGGTATTGTGGCTATAGACAAGGCCATTAATAAATTTTATACTACAGGGTATTTACACAATCACTTAAGAATGTACATCGCATCCATTGCTTGTAATGTGGGGCAGAGTCATTGGAAAGTTCCTGCTCAATGGATGTATTATCATCTACTCGACGCAGATTGGGCGAGCAATGCATTGAGCTGGCAATGGGTTGCTGGAGCAAATGCGAATAAGAAATATGTAGCCAATCAAGATAACATTAATAGGTACTGTTTTACTCAACAAAAAAACACCTTTTTAGATGTGTCTTATGAAGCGTTTTCTAACCTAAAAATTCCAGAAATTTTAAAACAGACTTCACCTTTAGTTTTAAAAACACCTTTGCCAATCCAAAAGTCAATAGTAATTGATGAAAGGCTTCCAACTTATATTTATAATATCTATAACTTAGATCCAACTTGGGGGAAAGACATTTCAGCAAATAGGGTTCTTCTATTAGAACCTTCTCATTTTTCTCAATTTCCTGTGGCACAAAATACGATTAGCTTTATTAGTAAATTTTCTGAAGAAAACATAGAACATATACAAGTATATATCGGTGAGTTTAATGAACTTATTTCTGCCTATAACTGCAAAAAAGTGCACTACAAAGAACATCCAATAAATAGCCATTATAGAGGTATTGAAGTGCCTAGAGACTCGATGTTTGATGTTAAAGGCTATTATCCATCTTTCTTCTCATTTTGGAAAAAATGTAAAAAACAGCTTGAATTTTGAAAAGGGAGGGTATAAATATTGTGTGGTTAAAACGTGATATTCGTTCTCAGGATCACGAACCATTATTAAGAGCTGAGCAGGCTGGTATTCCATATCATATTATCTACTTATTCGAACCTACACTTGTTGAGTATGCAGATACTAGTTTGCGGCATTTGCAATTTGTGTATCATTCTATTTTGACAATAAATAAGACTCTAAAACCCTTTAATAGAAGTGTGGAAGTGTTTTATGGAGAAGCTATTGATGTATTCGAATACCTAACATCTTCCTGCAATGTAAAAACCCTTTTCAGCTACCGTGAAAGTGGGATTCATATGACATGGCAGCGAGACAAAAAAATTAATCTATTATGTAAGAAGTGTCAAATTATTTGGCAAGAATCACAAAGAGATGGTATTCTTAGAGGAATCAAAAACAGAGATGACTGGAACAAACAATGGCACATTTATATGCATAAGTCAGTGATTGAAAACAGCTATTCAATGTCTAATCAAGAGGAACTTAAACATCCTTTTTTAGTGCCGAAAAAATTAGAAATTAAATATAAAGAATATCCTAAACAATACCAGCCAGCGGGAGAACAAAATGCTTGGCGATATTTAAATTCATTTGCCAAAAAAAGAGGGTTTAATTATCATAAACATATTTCTAAACCTACCGAAAGCCGAACCGCTTGCAGCCGATTGTCTCCTTATTTAGCTTGGGGGAATTTAAGTGTTAAACAAATCTTTCAGTTTATTGGCACACATCCTAACGGAACAAAAAATAATAGGGCTTTTTCTGCCATGTTGACCCGCTTGCATTGGCATTGCCATTTCATACAGAAATTTGAAGTGGAATGTAGTTACGAAACTGCATGTATCAATAAGGGCTACGAACTCTTACCACATGAAAAAAATCAAACATTTATTGAAGCCTGGGAAATGGGCAAAACAGGTTATCCTTTAATTGATGCTTGTATGCGAGCTGTTGAACAAACAGGATGGATTAATTTTAGAATGCGAGCTATGGTGGTTTCTTTTTTTTCACTGAATTTAGACCAGGATTGGCGCGATGGAACTTACCACTTGGCAAAACAGTTTTTAGACTATGAACCTGGGATACATTATACACAGTTTCAAATGCAAGCAAGCACAACAGGTATTAATACTGTGCGCCTATATAATCCTGTAAAAAATTCTCAGGAACATGATCCTTGCGGTGCTTTCATCAAAAAATGGATTCCAGAACTAAATAATGTTCCCGAAAGGTATATTCATGAGCCTTGGAAAATGACTCTAATGGAGCAAATGTTTTGCGAAGTTACTATTGGTAAAGATTATCCATTACCTATCGTGGACTTGCAAGAAAGCGCTCGAATTGCCAGAGATAAAATTTGGAAACATAAAAAGCATCCTGCGGTGCAAAAAGAAAAGTGGCGCTTATTAAATATGCACGTAAAAAGAAAACATAATGATTTACACTAAAAATGATATCAACCAGCTTAATCGAATTGCTCGATTAAAAATTATCAATTCGGTTACAGGTATTAAGCCCGCAAATCTTATTGGTACTATTGCAGATAAAGGCAACACTAATCTAGCAGTATTTAGTTCGATATTGCACCTAGGCAGTAAGCCTGCACTTCTTGGTTTTGTATCTAGGCCTTTGACTAAGGATGCAGGGCATACTTGCCGTAATATTCAAGAAAATGGATATTATACGATTAATCACATTCATCCGGAGTTCGCGAAGAATGCCCACTATACTTCTGCTAAATTTAATCAAGATATGTCAGAGTTTAAACATTGTAATCTTTCTGAAGAATATATTAACGGCTTTAAAGCACCTTTTGTAAAAGAGAGTACATTTAAAATGGGTCTGCGCTTTAAAGAGGCATTAGATATTAAGTTGAATGGAACGGTATTGTTTATTGGCGAAATAGAAATCATCATACTCCCAAACAATGCTTTTTTAGCTGGGGAAATTGATTTAGAAGCTACAAATGGAGTTGGTATTTCAGGGTTAAACAGTTACTATTCTTTGAAGAAAATAGCTAGCTATCCATTTGTAAGGTTGAATGAGATACCAGAATTTTAAGAATGAAAAAAGAACACCTTCCGAAAAAAATATGTACCGTTTGTAAGCTTCCTTTTACTTGGCGTAAAAAGTGGCAAAAAAATTGGTGCGGAGTCAAATATTGTAGTGAACGCTGTAGAAGAAATAAATGAAGCAAATTAACATCCTATTCCCAAATCAACTATTTGAAGAGTCACCACTTTTTGATATCAATGCACCCTTTTATTTAGTTGAAGAATATTTATTCTTTAAACAATATCCCTTTCACAAACAGAAAATAGCTTTCCATAGAGCAACAATGAAACGGTATGCGTCTTTTCTTAGGGAAGAAAAAAACTTTGAAGTATACTATATTGATTCTACGGAAAAGATTTCGGATATTAAATTGCTGATTCTTGAATTGAATCGTCGAGGCATTGAACATCTAAACTATATAGACCCTGTAGATAATTGGATTCAAAAGAGATTAGCGAAAGGTTGTTTAGAAAAAAATATTTCAACTTCTAGGTATGACTCACCTTTATTTTTGAATTCTAAAGAGGATCTCGCTAGTTTTTTTAGAAAAGATAAAAAGAAATACCATCAAACCAGTTTTTATACAGAACAGCGAAAAAAGCGAAATATATTGTTAGAGTCTAACGGAAAACCAACGGGAGGCAAATGGACATTCGATGCGGAGAATAGGAAGAAATATCCGATAAAAAAGCTTCCTCCTGTTATTCAATTCCCTCTTACAGATATTTATTATGAAGAAGCCAAAGTTTATGTGGAATTGCACTTCTCAGATCATCTAGGCAGTCTTACTGAATATTCTCTATATCCAATAAGCTTTGAAGCTACAAAAGATTGGCTCAATCAGTTTTTTGAACGACGATTTATGGAGTTTGGAACCTATGAGGATGCCATTGTTTCAGAACACTCTATTCTTAACCATAGTGTATTAACTCCCATGCTTAATGTAGGCTTAATAACGCCTAAAGAGGTTGTTGTTGCGTGTATATGCTATGCTAAAGAAAATAATATTCCTATAAACTCGACTGAAGGGTTTGTGAGGCAAATCATTGGATGGCGAGAATTTATACGCGGCATGTATGAATCCAGAGGAAGTGAAGAGCGTACCACTAATTTCTGGAAATTTAAAAAGAAGATGCCGGACTCTTTTTATGATGGTACCACAGGCATTCCTCCAGTTGATATAACTATTAAAAAGGTATTAAAAACAGGGTATTGCAATCATATAGAGCGTTTAATGGTACTAGGTAATTTTATGATGTTATGCGAGTTTGATCCCGATGAAGTTTATAGATGGTTTATGGAGCTTTTTATTGATTCATACGATTGGGTGATGGTGACAAACATTTATGGAATGAGCCAATTTGCAGATGGAGGTCTAATGGCTACCAAACCATATATCAGTGGTAGCAACTATTTGATGAAAATGAGCAATTACAAAAAGGGAGAATGGCAATCTGTTTGGGATGGCCTCTTTTGGCGATTTATGCATACCCATCGTGATTTCTTTTTATCCAACCCAAGATTGGGAATGCTGGTGCATATGTTTGATAAAATGCCTGTGGAGAAACAAAAAAAGCACCTTGAAAATGGTGCCGAATATCTAGAATCAATAACCAATTATAAATAAAACTATGTTATTTAATACGAGTTATCGTAACAAAGATTATGAAAAAGAATCTGATCATATGCTCGGTGAAGCATTCTCTTTTCTTGAAAAAATAAAAATTGGTGGAGTAGGATCTAGCCGTTTAGCTATAAGTCAATTAAGCCCTACTTTAGAGCCAAAGAATATACAATTAATAGTCACTAATTATGCGAATATTGAATTAAGACCGAAAGGTATTATCATTCATTTTGCTAATAGGCTAGATCGATATTCTTGGCCTATCCCGTTTTATCGTTTAACTATCTTTAGCTCTCATACGTTAAGTATTCATGGCGACGGAGACTTCATTCAGTTTGAGAAAAACCAAAACTATCACAATAATAAAAAGTTTATTCAGAAAATTATAAATCACAAAAACACTTCTTTGAGTCAAGAATATTATGATGGATAGTATTTCATACTGTTTAAAATGTAGTAAGAAATAAAAAGTTTTTTAAAAATGAAAAAAGTACATATTATAGGCGCAGGGATTAGTGGATTAGTTGCTGCTACTGTTCTTGAAAAGAATGGTTTTTATCCTATCATTCTAGAAGCAACAGATCGAGTTGGTGGAAGAGTAAAAACAGATATTGTAGAAGGTTATCAATTGGATCATGGATTTCAAGTTTTATTAACAGCTTACCCCGCTGCTCAAAAATATCTTGATTTAGACTCTTTAGATTTACAGAAGTTTTTACCTGGTGCCTCTATTTTAAAAAAGAATGGGCAAAAAATAATAGGTAATCCTTTAAAGGATATGTCTTTATTTTTTCCTACTCTGTTTTCTGGCATAGGAAGCTTTTCAGATAAACTTAAAATAATGAAGTTAAATAACCACTTAAAGAAAAAAAGTTTGGTAGCTATATTTTCTTTTAAAGAGCAATCTACGCTCTCATATTTGACGGATTTTGGTTTCTCAAATAAAATAATTAATGACTTTTTTCAACCTTTTTTTAGCGGAATTTTTCTTGAACCAGATCTTAAAACATCCAGTAGAATGTTTGAGTTTGTTTATAAAATGTTTGGGGAAGGATACGCAGCGGTGCCAAAAGCGGGCATTGAAGCAATACCAAAACAACTTTTCCGAAACCTAAAGAATACAACTTTCAACTTCAATACCAAAGTCGCATCGTTGAATGGTAGTGAAATAATGCTTGAAGATGATACTAAATTAGAAAGCCTGTTTACCATAGTTGCAACGGATGCAAGTAATTTGATTCCTAATTTAAAAATGAATTCAATAAAATGGAAGTCCTGCCATGTTTTGTATTTTGAAACTAAAAGTAGGGTTATTAGGAGGAAATTAATTGGTCTAATCGCTGAAAAAGAATCACTCATAAATAATATTTTTTACGCCACAAGTCTAAAAACTGCTACTCAAACAAAAAAAGAGTTGCTTTCTGTCACTATTGTTGATGATAAAAATTTAACGCATGATTTACTCATCAAACGTGTTAAGTGCGAATTGAAGAAGTATTGTGGTATACACTATGATAAATTCATAAAACATTACCATTTCCCTATGGCTTTGCCTAATTTGGTAGACTTGCAATACAATATGGCGCCTTCGGAAACATGTTTAGCGCCCAATATATTTTTAGCTGGAGACACACAATTAAATGGATCCTTAAATGCAGCTATGATTTCTGGGGAAACTGCTGCTTTGGGTGTTATCGAAAGTTGGTCAAATGCTATTCGTTAATTTTAGGAATGTTAAATCTTGAACCTAAATACTAGCGAAAATGTTTGAGTCCTTATGATATGACCATGGCAAGCGGTTAAAAAGTATGTTAAATACCATTATAATTAGATCACTTTATTGAAAAAAAACAGATAGAAAGTAGGATACTATTGTGTTTTAAAAGATTACAGTAACTTCCTAATCCCAACAAAAACTATAATCATAAAGGAGTACCATAGAAAAAAATAAACGATATACTCTTTATATCCTGAAACTAACATCAAACTTATTATTAAAAGCTGAAAGCCCAGCCCAAAGGTTGACAAAGCTGTCATGAGAAAATTTGGCAATCGTTTACCTGTAGAAGCATTTGAATCTAAAGTATAAATTATTTGATCAAAGACCCCATAAAGTGCTTTATAAAATCCGAAGAGAATATTTACATTTTTTTGTTTTTCCCCTTTTAAAGCTATTGGTGTCTCATTTTCAAAAATTCTACTTGTAGTATCGCCATTTACATCATTCCGCAAAATAACATAGTAATAATTATATAAAGTACCCTGTAGTTGAATTCCAAAAAATGCTAAAAAACTGTATATAAAGTTAGTATCTGTAACATACCAAAGTGCTATGAAAATGCATAGATTTAAAATGATATCTGCAACAGAGTCAAGATAGCGACCTGTGTAAGATGGAGTTTTC
>TARA_B110000037_G_scaffold97158_1_pt1 | contig 14483 bp, 8 predicted proteins | sample TARA_B110000037 | Tara Oceans TARA_B110000037 (sample SAMEA4397196) | marine metagenome | biome: Polar Biome; feature: [MIX] marine epipelagic wind mixed layer (ENVO:01000061); material: water (ENVO:00002006), including particulate matter (ENVO:01000060) such as... | depth 10-100 m
TGAATAATTAATGAAACTTGACGGATTTGAGTAATATTCTTTTTAATCCTGCCAAAGACTTTGATTCTCTTTGAATTGTGTCCTGTAATTTGAAATATTCTTGTTCTTGTCTAAACTACTTTTTAAAATATCCGCTAACTAAATTTTCTACCATTATTAGCAAAACATTATTTCCATTTATGCTATTTACACTATTTTCTCTACTTATTTAAAGAAAATCTAAATAATTATTTATTTATACCGATTGTTAAGCTTAATCATCACCAAGCTCTTTTTCATTATAATATAAAATAAATATTTCCTATGGGAATTTATAAAATTTTAAAGATTGAAAAGAATTGCTATTTAATTTATTAATATATTTTTGATGGTACGGTTTTAATCTTCTTAACCTATCATAGGTGTATTTTTCAAAAATAGAAGAAGAGATCATCTGTGAGTTCGAAATCTTTTTGTTTACTATAGAAAAACCAACGCCACTATCTAAAATACTAAAGTTAGTAACGACTGTTCGATCATGTAAATCGATATCAGAAATCAAATTTGATAGATATATTTTAAGATTGATTAATTTGCTGAATTTTGAGTTTAGTTTTCCATGTTGCTTTTTTGCAAACTCCTTTTTCTTTTCTTCTGTTGCCATTTTAAAACCTATCTCTTTTACCAACAAGTCAATGGTGATTTTTTCTTTTTCTAAGTTGACAAAAGAAGCTATTAAAGGAATCAAGTTCTCTTTAATATTTTTCTCATCTTTTAAGATATAACCATCTGTTATTTGAACACTATTTAATGGAATTGTAGAAAAATCTAATGCGTTCCAGTTATTAAAAGGAATGCTTAAATCAACTTTAACATGAAGTTTATCAATCAGTTCTTTAATTTTAAATTCATAATTATCAAAACTAAAACACCATGCTCCTTTTTTTTCAGCTTCTAAATTCCAATCGTTTTCTTTTTCGGTAAATATAATTGTTTGATTAAAATTTGATTTGTTAAATAAATGCTCTTCTAATGAATCTATAGGTGTAGGAACTTTGTCTTTACTGCACATCATGGCAAAGAAATAATTTTCAGATTTTAGTTGTTCAAGAGACTGAGCGTTATCAATCTTAACATCCATAAAAACCAATTTATCACCGTAATCTTCAAATATATTTTTTACAATTTCTTGAACTTTAGACGATTTATACTCTATAAAGAAATTATCCAGAAACTCTTTTTCTATATATAATTCCATTTTAGTTATTTCTTTCTTTATTCAACTTTAATAGTTCAAACTGAAGAGTTGTTGATTCATCAAAAAAACCTGGACCAAAAGTATCCGTTAATCCTCCAAATTTATTTATCTCAATTTTCTTTACTTTCTTTTCTTTTTTTGAAACATATTCATCATCATTAAAATAATAAATAACAGACTCATTGGTTGTTAATTCTTCTTTAGCTGTTAGGTATTGCAATTTACGAATCAAATACTCTGAATGAGTTTCTATAATAAAATGAACACCAAAAGTTTTATAAGCTAATACAAATATATCTGCCAATTTAGACTGTAATTTAGGGTGTAAATTAGCCTCGGGTTCTTCAATAGTAATCGTTGGAAAAATTTTTTTCTCGATTTCTTTCCTTGTCTTACCATAACCCTCAATATGCATCTGGTCATTTTGGGCCTTAAATATTTTATCAGATTCTATTAAAATCTTTAATAAAATGGGGATTACCTGAGATAATCCATAACCTAAATCAGACAATAACACATCTCTGTTTTTTTGTTCAACATACAATAAAGTACCAAACGATTCTACTCTTTTAATCTTTAGAACTCCTTTAATACCTAGTATAATAAATGATTCTTTTAAGAAAATAAAATAGCTGCTCTTAATATTAACAAACTTATTAAACTCTCTTATTAGGAGGTTTATTTCATAATTTGAGTCGTTTAAAAAGATTCTATCTTTATTTCCCCTGTTTGCAGATAAAAAAGAAAAAGAACTAAATTGTTTATTAAGAGACTGTAACCCTTTGTAGATGTTATTTATAAATATTTCATCAAATATTTTCCTTGTTTCAGCTGATCCCCGAATAAAAAAGATATTAAGATTAACATATTTTTTGTACAAATTATTTTCAATTAGATTCGGATCACCTTCTTGTAAATCCTCTTGTAAATCTTCTTGTAAATCTAAATATCGATGAAAAAAGGATGTTAAATTATGTAACTCAAAATTATCATATTCATATTCTTCTTGAGAAACTGATTTTTTGAAAAAATTTATAAAATGGTTTTCATTTATATTAGAGTAAAAGCTTGCTTCAAGATTCTCTTGGCTAAATATAAGTTCCTCTAACTTATAGAATAAGCTATGGTTATTTGAGTCTATAATTCCCGCCTCACTTCGATACTCAAAAAGTAAATTTTTAGTGTTTTTGTCCTCTTTTCTGTATGTGTTAATCGTTTCTTTTATGTACTTTATATCTAATTTACAGGACAAATGTATTTGATGACTGCCCTTACTTTGAAAATGACCTTTTCCATCTATCGCATTGTCTGATTCTATTTCATGAACATCTAATAAAGTTCTTTTTTTATTATAAATTTTAAAGGAATGCAAGACACCATTCTCCTGGTAAGAAGAATAATTGAATTGGATTTTAAAATTTTCATCAAAATAACTCAGTGGAAAATCTAACTCAAAACTCAACAACTCTGAGTTGCTATCCCAATTAATAATATTATTAAACTCACCAAGTTGATGTTTGCCTTTTATAAAATCTAAAACAGAAAATCCTGAAGGGTTTTTATAGTTGCTACTTAATAGGTCTAAAAATTTAGTAAACGAACTCTTTCCAGAATTGTTAGGTCCTGTTAACAAAGTTATTGGTGCTAATTCAAACTCAGTCTTGTCTTTAAAAACTCTAAAATTTTCGACACTTATTTTATTTATACTCATAGCATTCGTTATTCTTTGTGAAAATACTAATTTAATTTATGCTTAGCAGTCTGTTTGATTAAAAAAGATTACGCCACTTCATCAACACTATACATGGAATCATTCTGCACTAATGTTTCTTGGTTTCTCCATTCTCTTTCACCAGAGCTAAAAATTTTATACGATTTTCAACAATGGTATTGTGAGAAAAAGCGAGATTAAATGAAAAGGTAAGTAAATAGCTAAAAGTAATTGTTAGCCTTATAATTTTTCTTAAAAGACTCAGCAATGACATCTTTGCTAATGCACTATTATTATGAAAGGTTAAATAACTTCAAAAATTGCTAAAGCAATTTTTTCAGCCATCAGAGGTGGCACTGCATTTCCAATCATTTTATAATTGTAACCCATACTTTCCTTAAATTCAAAATCATCAGGAAAAGACTGTATAAGTGCAGCTTCCTTAACAGTGATAGTTCGTGCTTGGTTCGCATCAGGATGAATAAATATTAAACCATCTTTTTGCAAATGAGCTAAGATTGTTTGGGATGGTTTATCCCAATCTAAGTTTCTGTATTTATTATGTTTAGAGTTTTTTCCTATTAAGGAATTATAAAAAAGTAATCGATCTTTCGTAGAACGCTTATTCATTTTTTTTGTAACCCATTCTTTAAATATTTTTATATCGCGCTCATTATGGAACCTGGGTCTATGGTTTTCTTCGATAATGATACTTTTGTCTAAAGGTATATGTGAGAATTTACGGCTTTTTATTTTTATAATTTCTTTTGTAGGTTTAAATTTGGGTAGATGACCAATTGCTTGTCTTAAGGTTCTTGGTCCCATTATTTTTTGACAGTTTATAGCTTTATATATATCGTCTAAATTAATGTTTTTAGTTTTCAAACTTCTTTTAACACCAACAATTATAACTCTTTCTCTTTTTTGTGGGACTCCAAAATCACTAGCAGATAAAACTACATTATGAAGTTCTTCTGGTTTTTTTATATCGTAACCATGCTTATTAAAATAGTCAAAAATTCTTTCAGTTACTTTTTTTCCACCTGGACTAGCGCTTAATATGCCAGGAACATTCTCAAACAAAAATATAGAAGGTTGAAATTCGACGACTACTTTCATAAAACTTTCAAAAAGATAATTTCTGTAATCATCTTTCATAGAGTTTTTGTCTTGTGCTCTTCCTGCTAAAGAGTATGCTTGACATGGTGGTCCTCCAATTACAATATCTATTTTTGTCTTCCCAACAATGCCTTTTAGGCCATTATCAATTACAGCCTTATGATTTGTACTCCCGAAAGATTTGAAAGTTTGTTTTTCCCAATTACCATTAATTAACTCGTCAGTTTTCTGAATATCAAAGTGAACTACTCTTTTAAGCGATTCTTTTTTAGAATGTTTCCATTTTTTTTCAAGTCGAGATCTTAATGTTCTTACCATAGGAATCTCCCACTCCACATGAGCAATAGCTTCGTATTTTCCAGACATTAAAAAGCCTTCAGATAAACCTCCACACCCTGAAAATAAATCTATAAATATTAATTTTTTATCTCGCATCTTCCCAAATTAGATCTAATACGTTTTTAAAATGTTCTGCAAATAGACCTCCCAACAGCGGAGGCACTGCGTTTCCTATTTGCTTAAATTGATTTCTAGTACTTCCTGTGAAAAAATACCAATCAGGAAAAGATTGTATTCTAGCTGCTTCTCTTGGTGTGATGCTTCTAGGGTGTTCACCTGGATGTACATAAGAGTTTCCATCAGTTTCTAAATGAGCTATTATGGTCTTAGAAACACTTTCTGGATTAAGTTTAAAGTATTTATCACCAAATCCTTTTACTTTTTTATTTCCATTTTCATCAATAACAATTCCATAAGTAACTTTTGAAAGTGCTTTTTCATTCACAGGGTCGTTTAGATATTTTCCTGCTACAAGGTTTTTATAAATAAACAAATCACGTTCGTTATTATATCTTGACTTATGATTAAACAAATACTTAGGTGTTATTAAATTACCGTTATATGTGTTGATAGAAGAAAGATATTTATTGCACCCCTTTTTACCAATTAGTTCTTTGTATGGTTCATCGGAAATGTTTTTGCCAAAACAAACCTTTATTTTACTAAATGAAACTTCAGATTCTTCTTTATAATTATTAGGTTTAGGATTCGCCTTTATCTGAGGTAAATCAAAAATAACATCTTTTAATTTTAATGGGTTTTTTTTAGTTTTTATGATTTCGCTAAAAATATCAGACGCATTGATTTTATATTTTTTTGCTAAATCTTTTCGTATACCAATAAAAAAAATACGCTCTCTACTTTGAGCAATCCCGAAATCTTTTGCATTTAATACAAGAGAAGATGTGTCATAACCGAATTCACCAGTATCTCCCAATGATTTTTCAATTAACCCTCTGTATTCAGAAGCTGATGCTAAACCTTTTACGTTTTCAATCAAAACAAGTTTAGGTGATAGCTTTTCTGCAAATTTTAAATAATATTTAAAAAGCTGATTTCTTGGATCGTCAATAAACCCATTTGTACGTTCTTCTAAGGTAGCTTTTTTTGAGCGTCCTATCATAGAAAATCCTTGACAAGGAGGACCTCCTGCAAGCACATCTATTTGCGTTATCCCAGAAAGAATATTTTTTATAACTTCATTATCTTTGACGGAAGGTGCCTTTTTTCGAAGTTCAACTTCTTTATTTGTTTCGATAACTATATGACCTTGCATGTCATAAGTAACACATCCGTTACCAAGGTGTTCATAGAGTTCTTTAATATCTCCAAGAATCACTCGGTTTTCATTCGTCCTAGGATGCGTTTTTATAAGATTTTTCTTTAATGTATTCAAAGCAGGCTCAGCAATATCATTTGCCAATTCAAGGTGAAATCCTTTATTACCGAAACCAATAGTTAATCCACCGGCCCCTGCAAATAAGTCTATATATGTGTATTTATTTTTGTCTTTCATAAAGTTGTTAAAAGTACATTGATTCACGCATTCCTGAAAATTTTATTTAAAAATATTAAAGTAAAAACTTGAAATAAAAATAGTAGTAAAAAACCTTCTTATTATGATTGATTAAAGACTAGTTAGAATCTTTTTTTTTAAAATATACTGAGGATAAACTCACATGTTTAAATTCAGGACTCTCACCTTTTGCGAGTGATTTTCCTAACTGAGTTATTGAACTTGTATATTTTAATCCTTTATTCAAAGCTAATTGTTCGTGACCTTTAAATACTGTTTCTACATCTTTATTATCACTCAAAACATTGCCATAAATAGTCATTATTTTATCTAAAGCATTAACAACTGATAAATCAGGGTCAACTTTAATTTCATCAAAAATTGCACTAGACTTAACACCTATACTCATGAATAAATCTTGAAAAAACTTTACACCTCTATCAGATAAATCTTTATTTGAAAATAATTCATCAACATATAAATTAAAAAGTTTTTGAGAATATGAAATGGGGTCTTCAATATTTGCATTATGTTTTATCAAACATGTTTCCAATCTAATGTAATATTTTTTTGTTTTCGAAAAGAGATCAACGATATCATTTAATTTACTGAAATCTACTTCTTTATTTTTTTTATTTCTTATAATTGTCAACTTGTAATTGTCAATAATAAATAGTGCATTAGGTGATTTCACAAACTCTTTTAATTCTTTACTACTTTTAATAGACTCCCACAATTCTTTTTTCTTCGTGTTTTCAGATATATCTGTACTAGATTTGTACCTCTCGATTAATTGATACATCTCTTCCATTAAAGACCTTAAAAAAATCTTTAATTTTTGATCAATTTCTTGACTTTTCCATAATTTTACTAAATCAAATTTAGCATCTCTCTTATCACTACCTCCAAACATATTGTATAACACGGAAATAGAGTAAGGGACTACTGCGGCCCTAAGCTGACCAATAGCATTATTGCGAGTACCATGAATTTCTTCCATGCCTCTAAATAAAATAGTTTTAGCAATTAAATCTTCATAAAAATTTCTATCTATCTCTAATTCATTACTACGATTGCCTTCACCATTAAGGTTCTCCATAAAGGTTCTAAACACTTTTTCCCCTCCTTTCTTAACTAGCCAAGGTTGATCCCCCCAAGCTGTATGGTATTTACCAATATCTGTTTTTGATAGTCTTACTTTTCTAGGATAATCTTTTTCAATTTTACCACCAGTTAGCCTTTTCCTCGTTGCAAATTCACCCTTAGACTTTTCAAAAAACCATTTACCTCCAGAAGGCGTTAACACTGTTTCTGACAGCTGTTTAATGCGATCAATTTTGGGATCTCTAGACCTTAAATCTACTCTAGATACTTTTGACTGTGAATTAGAATACAAGCTAATATTACTAATTAATGTATTTAAATCCTCATCATTTAAATTTTTAGCTATATTTATTTTGGCCATTAAATTAATTTCAGAGATATCAAGTTTATCTTTATTTGAAAAGAATATACTTGCAGTTGTTTGACCGCCATTTACAATCTGAAAATCAGTAAGTGATTTTAAATAAAGCCTTCCATTATTTTCTACTAAATTTCTATCTGTAGCTGTAATAGTTAGTCCATTGTTATAAGCAATGAATTTTTCAGGAGTTTCACGAATTGTCTTCCTCATACCAGCATTAACCCCTCTAAACTGAAGGAAAGATCTTACGTTTTTCTCGAGTAATCTAGTGGAATATCTTCTATAAAGAGAAGCAATACCTGTTGCAGGTAAAACACACAAATAAGATTCAAAATCTTTAGTTTCTGCAGCTTTTAATACTTCAATTTTAGAGCCAAATACTTCCTCTATATTAATTTCTAATGCATATTCATTCCCTTTGGAAAGAGATACATTATAGAGAAAGTTTAAGTCTATTAATTTATATGTTAGTAGTATACTTTTTTCTTCACGCTTATTTCCTTTCTGAAATGATGTTTTCATTTCTTTATCTCTAAAATCAATTTTTTTTGAGCTAATTATTTGATCATTTTTTTTAGTAACAGTTAGTGTAGGTGAAATTAAAAAGATTTCAATTACATCTATTTTATCTATAAATTCTGATGATTTTAATTGTTCTAATATAAAATATGCAGGATCTGAATCTTGGAGTGTTAAGTGCTTTTTTATTGATTTTTTTAAAAAGTTATTGGTTTTGTTAAATATATCATCGTATTCAGCCTGAGTACTAATAAATAAGTTTTCTTCTTTAGTTGCTTGACTCGTTGCATTTTCATTGATTAAAAATAGTTGTAGACGCTCTCCTGTTTCATTAATGCAATAAGCATCAACTTTAAGAGAGAGACCATCTAAAGATGAATTATAAAAACAATTATTTATATCTTCAGAATCAATAAGCTTAGTCTCTAATAAATCTGATAATACATTATCTAATAAAAGACTGTCAGCATACCCTCCGCCGTCTGCATATACTGAGTTATTTAATAATTCTTTACGATACGCAAAGTATTCTTTAGTTTCCATATTTAAAATATTTTCTGAGCAACGATAAAACTATTAAGCTCTTGCAGATTAATATTATATTTTACTTTTTTTATATAATTTGGTAATCTACTTTTAGTAAGCCTTGGAAATACTTCTTCTTTTTCAAGAATCATATTACAATCGTATGTTTCGTGCTTTTTCAGAGTAAATTTATAATTATTATATTCTTTTAAATTAGAACTAAATAATGCCTTTTGAGCTAACGCATCAAATAATAGAGAAACATCACCGTTGAGATTTAGAATACGCTCTCTTATTTCAAGAATAATCGACTCTATATCTGCTCCTAATTTGTTATTAGAATCTACAGATACGACCAATAGTTCAAGTTTTTTACCCAATTCATCATCCAATTGGAATTCACTTGAAATACGAACAACAGAACTATCGTAGTTTTTTGTTTTCACTTCTATATTTTTATTATCAAAAATAAAATCAGTATTTGCGTCATAAGGTCCTTGCCAAGAATTCAATACTTCATTTACGTTAGACATAGATGATGAATTTAGTAATTCGTTTAAAACCGTGAGTTCACCAAATAGTCCTTTAATAACCTCTTGTGTTAACCTGTTATTCCTGCCTTTGGCTAAAAAAGCAGCCCATTTATTAATTGTACTGATAAAAATAGCTGTTGATTCTTTTAAGTCTTCAATCTTATTTATTTTAAAATATAATGAAATTATTAAGTCGTTAAACAAGTTGTGATAATACCCATCTAATAACTCCAAAACAATACAATCCTCTTTCTTGTTATATGAAGTTTTTATATTTTCTTTTGTTTCTCCTACAAAATCGATATTAAACCCTTTTGGTAACATTAATAATAAACATCTACTTTTTTCAGAGTTAATTCCTAAATTTAAATCTGGTTTGCAGTTAGCATCTATTTTTAACGTAATAAAATTAGAGCTATTTTGTTCTTTCAGTTTTGACCATTGATCTTCTAATTGTAATGTATTCATGTTTTCTTAATTTATTTCAACAGTAATTTCATCTCCATCATCTAACATGTTGTCTTCGTCATTTTCAGGATTGTCATGAATTGCTTCAATTAAAGATTCAATTGTCCAATCGTCATTATTTAAATCTATGTCAAAATCTCGATTTGCAATAAAGTCTTTAAGTTCTTCTATAGTCATATCCTCAGGTTCTTTATGAACATGCTGCGTAACATAATCAGCACCATTCACCCCTACATCCGTAGGGAAACCTAATGCATATCCAATTAAAGGAACATCACGTTGAAAGTCTGTGTTTATTCCTTTGCTAAATGCGTAATCTTTTAAAGGTTTTACACCAAAAACCTTACTTAAATCGATTAGATAAATGACTAGAAGTCCTTGAGATGGATCCATATAAGATCTATATTCACGATCGGGAACTGTTTTCCCTTTATTTTTTTCTTTATCCTTTGTATGGTAGTTTTGTTTAAGTTTAACTATTTCTGCGGTTGTTAGATATAAAGAGAAATCATCGGGGGATATTATAGTGCTGCTTCTAGCTTTAAATACATTTTTATCAACAAGGGAACTATAACTTAAGGAAGGCTTAGGATTTTTACCTATACTTGGACCAGAACGAACAACTTTTTTAAACTTATAACTTCTTACTTTATCTTTAAGTTCAATATCAAGCCCGGTATTTCTATTACTAACACTTAATGCAACACGCCATTTTTTAAGCTTATTCATTTGAGAACAAGACTCTAAATATTCTTTAAGCCCTAAAATATTGAAATTCAACATTGCGTTTGGCAAGTTAATAAACTCCATTAACCCATTTTGATCTGTATCATATACTATATAGTTGGGATGACTTTTTTCTCTTTTCCATTCAATCTGAGAGAATTTATCTTTAAAGGCATCATACGCAGTACTAATTTTTTTCTTATCAATTAAAAACTGAGTAGACTGCTGCACTGTATCTTCAAAACTAAGACTCTTGGTTGATAATCCTTTTAAGAAATTACCTCTAGTTAATTTTATGACATCTGGATTATTTTGTACCCATAATGTAAAATCACCGGGAGTTCTGCCAGGTAAACCCGCCAAGTATTTAAACTTATTTTCAAGATCTTCTATAATCTTAGAAGCCTCATTAAACTTTTCTATATTTTCTGATGTTGTAAATAATTTACAACAATCTAGGTAGCCTATACGATAACCAAACCATCTACCCATCTGCATTAAGGTATCAGCTGTATTCGCTTTTCTTAAAAAATAGTTTATAGTTAACCCTTCAAGTGTAAACCCTCTAGACAATCTGTTACCTCCAATAGCTATATATTTTTTATCTTCATTTTTATAGTCTAAATCTGTTTTTGTGTATGAATTAATAGCTACTACTTCTATATTTTTGATTGCCTTAATTAAAAGCGGCTTTATATCTTTATGAAAATCTTTTGAGACTAAATAATCATCAATATAATCATTAGGTAATTCGTGCTTGATATTATTCACTATATATTCAAAATGTTTTATCCACACACGTTCAAACTCCATAAAAATAGGTGCATCTAAACTATCATGATTAAGAGCGTTTGTTAATTTAGTAACAAAATACTCTACTAGGCCTTTTAATCTATTTTGCCATAAACCAAATAAAGAAATATGAATTAACATCGTATGGTGGCGCTGATAAAAAGGTGAGTTCTTCAAAATATCCTTTCTACTATCTCTTATTGCTATGGACAGTATAAAACAATGAATAGCTTCTTCTAATGATTTTGGAATGTTATTTGGGTAAATATCGCCCTGTTTAGCTGCTCTTGTACCTGGCTCTCTATTTGTCGTAGGTATATCTGAATCTTTAAAAAACCTTGGAGGTATGCTGTTAAAGTATTCTGGGTCATCAAAATCTATTGACCTAGCTATCAGGCTTTCAATCTTATTTATTTCATCATTTCTTGTATCAAAAAAATGTTTTATACCTACGTAATTAGATGGAGGTTGAAGCATTTCTATAAAATGTTCCGGAAACAAGTTGTCAACTAATTTAAAATTATAATCAACTTTTCTATCTGTTAATTTAAATTCTGTGGATGGAGCTTCATTTCTATCTTGGAATACATTAGCAAAAGGTGTTGCTGTATAACCTAAATACGATTTTTTAGAAAACATTGCTAATATCGCCCTGATTTCAGCATTTGTTTTTGTAGCATATTCAGCCCCTTTATGCCCTATATTGTTTAAAGACGCATTATCACACTCATCATCTATTATTAGCAGAGGAACATTAATTTTAGGATGCTCATCACTTACATCTTCATTCAGCCATAACAATATGTTTTTTAATATGTGAACATTTTTTTTGACAACTAAGATGTTCTTGTTATGGATGTTAAAGTCAGCATCTAATAAACTTCGACTAAAATCTGAACCTTGTGATGTTACACATGAAACGATATTGTTACGAAAAGGATATTCTTCACCAACACCAATTCCTTTTTCCCCCGCACCTAGGGGACCTGTTACTTCCTTTTCTATTCTAATTTGGGTTTGTACTCTTAAATCTTCCATAATACCAGAAAGTACAATTATCATTTTGTAACCAGCATCTATAGCAGTATTAATAACCCCATTGAAATTTGCAGTTTTTCCTGATTGCACACTCCCTACAACCATTCCTTTTTTATAAAAACCTTCATCACTTTCTGGGTCCCCAAGACTTTCTATAATATTTAAAGTACTTCTTCTAGTTTCTTTTATTATGTTTTCATTTCGACCAATTTTCTTTAGATAGGCAAAATACCTTTCTCTATAAGTCGTCACTAAATCATTTTTCCAACCTATTTCATTTTGTCTTACTATTGTTAGCCATTTTTTAGCATTAACTTTAAGCATTGTGCTTTCCTTAATTGTAACAGGAGTAGTAGATTTATGCCTATTAATAGCTCTTTGATAGTGTTCCATAAATAATTCCTCTGTAAACTCTCTCCTGAATACTTCTTGGATTATTTTTACTCTTTTTTTTAATTCTTCAATATCTATTTGGTTGTAAAAATCGAAAGTAAATACACCATTGTTATTATCTGTATAATTATCAGACTCATCATTTAGTAGTTCTAGTATTTTATCAGTCATATTTTATTTCTTTTGTAGTATATTTTTTAATTCTTCGGGTAAGTTGTTTTTTTGAATACCGGCATCTTTTAAGAAAACATTATAAATAATATCTTCAGACAAGCCTGTATCTAGTAGTTTTTTAGTAGTAGCAATAACATCATCTAAACTTATACCATCTTGTATAAGATCCACATAATTATTATCTGTATAGCGCTGTTTATTTAAAAGTATATTTATACCTTTTAATAACGTTTTAAAATATTTGGAAGCATCTGAACTTAACTCATCAGATATTATTCTTACTAGCGGATATTTTTGATTTATAGAATAAATAGGTCCCTTAGTAGTTGATTTTTTTTGTAATAAACTCAGGTTATTTTTAATTTTTGAATGTTTTTCTGTTAAGCTTCTTAAACCTCGATTATTATACTCTTTAATCGCATCTGTTTTTAACTCACTTATATACCTTAATACCCCCATTTTTAATTCATAAGGAATTGAAATCTTTGACTTAGCTACATTTAATTGAAGCTTTTCATCATTCATATTACCTACCTGAATTTTTAAACGAGCAAGCTTTAACTTGGCTTGTTTTCGTATAATTCCATTCCATCCCCCAAAAAAGATAATCCGGTTTCCTCGATAAACGTAAACCCCTTCCATATCCAAAAGACTTTTATTAGCTGGTGTCCAAATATTACTACTGTCTGAAGCTGTAACAGGAAGTACAAAGCCCTCCATTTTTAAAATATCATTGCCTAAAGACATCTCTCTAGGTTCCATTACTCTTGCCAATTCACCTGTTGTTGCAGCAAATGGATTGAATGGCTTTACTAAAATATTGTTTAATCTTATTTTTAATGGATTATGAGTTAATTCCATAAACTTATGAAAAACAACACTCAAATATTCACTTGTTGTAGCAGTCAATTCCTCATTTAAGTGTTTGACTTGCTTATCTGTATCTAAATAATTATTAAAATTCTTCAATTCTTCCCAAATCACAATTGTATTAGGTTGATAATCATTGAATTTTTCTAAGTGATTATCAGAAGTTTTTATATACCTTTCTAAAAGATTTTGTATTTCTTCTCTTGTATTAATGAGTATTTCCCATTTCCTTGACTGTTTGAGATGAAAGACATCCCAAGTCAATGCCGAATATTCTTTAGTGCCTTTCTTTCTTGAGATTACTGTGAATTTTCTAGTTTGTGAAAATGAAGCTGTTTTCATACCTAACCCAAAACGTCCTAAATCATTAATATCTCTCTCTGATTCCATATCTCTACTTGGAAATTGCATATTAGCAGAAAGTTCACTCTTTGTCATTCCTCTTCCGTTATCTGTTATGAAAATGGAAGTATTATTAAAAACATGTTCAGTTAATATTTCTATTTTATTAGCCTCAGCAGAAATAGAATTATCTATTAAATCAGAAAGTGCTGTTTCTAATGAATATCCTTGTTCTGATATTGATTTAATTAGAAACTCTGGGTTTGGTTGTGCATCAATAGTAACAATATTCATATAGATTTTTTTTCAAGCAATTTGAAATACTAACTTATAAAAAAATATCAAAACAAATTTTGTTTTGGTGAAATTTATATTTCGAAAAAATACTTCTTATAAGAAAGTAAATATAAAAATACGAATTATAAGAGAAATAAGGAAATACACATTTTAAAAAGTGGTTTTCCGCAAAAATAAAAGTTAAACACACAGAGCATTTGGGTAATTTATATATATATATATTTGAGAGAAAAAACCCGAAATAGAAACTTATTTTTTAAAAGATACCCCGAGTCAGTAATTTTGAGATTTACTTCTAATTATTTTATTTTTTTCGATGTTTAGTTAAAGTAACCAACCTGCTCAATACTAACTCAATTTTCTTCAAACAAGTACAACCCAATATAACCAAACAAAAGGCACTGATTATGGGTGAATAT
>TARA_B110000037_G_C17128072_1_pt1 | contig 14470 bp, 10 predicted proteins | sample TARA_B110000037 | Tara Oceans TARA_B110000037 (sample SAMEA4397196) | marine metagenome | biome: Polar Biome; feature: [MIX] marine epipelagic wind mixed layer (ENVO:01000061); material: water (ENVO:00002006), including particulate matter (ENVO:01000060) such as... | depth 10-100 m
GTTTACATAATTGTACTCCTTGTGGGACCACAAAGCCCCTTTATGGGGCTTTTTTATTTTAATAAGGTTTCAAATACAATAGCATTTAGATTATTCGTTAAATAGAAAAAAGATATCTTCGCATTCTTTAAATGTTCAATAAATACACAAAAATATTAATACTGGTTTTACTACCATTAGTTTCTATGGCGCAAAAACATGAGTTTGGCGTAATGGCAGGCTTTGCTAATTATTTTGGTGACCTAAACTATAATGCCAGTTTTACTTCAGTAAAACCTATGGGCGCTGTTTTTTATAGAGCAAATTTTAATTCGCGTTGGGCTTTAAAATCTTCATTTAGTTATGCTCAATTAGCATTTGACGATAAATTATCTAAAAATGCTTTTAACAGACAAAGAAATTTACATTTTAGAACCAATGTGATAGAATTGTCTACTATGATGGAATTAAATTTTTTAGAATTCAATAAATTAAAACAAAATAGAAGGTTTAGTCCGTATTTCACACTAGGGCTTGCTGTTTTTTATTTTGACCCACAAGCACAATTAAATAATGAATGGCATTATTTACAACCATTAGGAACCGAAGGTCAAAATGACCCAAGTTATTCAGGCGTAGAAAAATATAGTTTAATCAGTTTCGCTATTCCAATCGGCGGCGGTTTTAAATATAGTATTTCCAAAAAATGGACCGTTAGTATGTTCGGCGAATTAAGAGTAGCTTTTACAGATTATATAGATGATGTTGGTGGTGTTTACGCCAGCCCATTATCATTGCCAGAAGGTTCAAAAGGGCTAGCGTATCAATTAGCAGACCGAAGCGGTGAAGTTGGTCCTTCTATTGGAACACCAGGAAACCAAAGAGCAAATTCAGGGAAAGCAGATTTTTATATGTTTGCTGGCTTTTCGATATCTTATACTATCTTTAAGATGAAATGTCCTACTTTTTAAATTTGATAAATTTTCATTTTGACAGGTTATATAAGTGTGAAACATGTTATTTATTGAAATTAAATGAAAAATAAAAACAGAATACATCTCTCAAGTTTTCTTATATTTACGCCTTAATATAATTGTGTACTACCCTTTTATGAGTATTAAAGAAAAAATAAATCTAACAACCTTACCAAAACATATAGCCATTATAATGGATGGTAATGGAAGATGGGCAAAAGAACAAGATAAAAATAGAGTTTTTGGGCACAAAAAAGGAGTAGAGGCTGTTAGAGTAATTTCAGAAGCTTGCGCCGATTTAGGCGTAAAACATTTAACACTTTATGCTTTTTCTACAGAAAATTGGAATAGACCAAAATTAGAAGTAAAAGCTTTAATGGAGTTGTTAGTTTTAACATTAGGTAGAGAAACCAAAACGCTCATGAAAAACAATATTCGTTTAAAAACTATAGGCGATCTTGATAAAATGCCAGAAGGTGTCAAAAAAGGATTAAATAAACTGAAAGAAGCCACAAAAAATAATGATAGAATGGATTTAATTCTAGCATTAAACTATAGCGGCAGGTCAGAATTGGTAAATGCTGTTAAAAAAATTGCGTTAGAAGTTAAAAAAGGTGAAATTGATATAGAAAAAATTTCAGATTTAGACATAAATCGTAATCTTTACACCGTTGATATTCCCGATCCAGAATTTATGATTCGTACAAGTGGCGAACTCAGATTAAGTAATTTTTTACTTTGGCAATCTGCTTATACAGAATTGTATTTCACAGAAGAGTATTGGCCCGCATTTGGAAAAGAATCAATGTACACAGCATTATTAGATTTTCAAAGCAGAGAAAGGCGGTTTGGTAAAACAAGCGAACAAATAAAATAAGAGAAAAACTGCTGTTATAGCAACAAATAAACATAAATGAAGAAATTGATTTTATTAATTTTTATGGTAGGCGTTTACAATCTTTCCCTGATGTCTCAAGACGGAATGGTTGACTACAGCTCTCCACAAGAATATGAAATAGGAGGAATAAAAGTAGAAGGAACAAAGCATTTAGATAAAAATGTTTTGATTTCTATTTCAGGTTTAAGAGTAGGCGAAACTATTGGTATTCCTAGTGACAAAACGGCTAAAGCCATCAAAAACTTATGGGATCAGCGCTTATTTACAGATATTTCTATTTCTATTGAAAAAAAGATTGGTTCTACCGCTTTTTTAATCATTCATTTGAAAGAATTACCTAGAATTTCTCGTTATTCTATTTCTGGTGCTAAAAAAGCTCATGTAGAAGACCTTAGAAAACAAATAGACTTACGTTCGGGAAGTATATTTACAGAAGTAAGTAGAATGACAACGATTAATAAAATTAAAAAATTCTATATTGAAAAAGGTTTTTATCTCGTAAAAGTAGCTATTGAAGAAGCAAAAGATGATGTCGTTAAAAATAGCTTAATCGTAAAAATTGATATTGACAAAGGACAAAAAATAAAAATCAACAGAATTGATATTCAAGGCAACAAGACGCAAAAAGCGAGTAAGTTGAAGAATCAAATGAAAGACACGAAAACTAAAATAAAGTTTGAGTTGGCTAAAATGTTGAATTATAAAAAAAATAAAATAAACGACCTAGGTGTTTTAGGGTTGTTATCGAATATCAACTACCAATCTTTTATAGATTATTCTGCAGGACATGTCAACTTAAATATTTTTAAGGTTTCAAAGTTTAATAAAACAACCTATGAAGCAGACAAAAAGAAAATAATTGCTTTTTATCAAGCAAATGGATACAGAGATGCAAAAATTATTTTCGATAATGTAGAGTTTGACGAAAACGAAGAGGTAAATATTGAGATTTTAATAGAAGAAGGAAATTTATACTATTTCAGAAATATTTTTTGGAGTGGAAATTCAATGTACTCAGATACTATTTTATCTAAAATCGTAAATATTGAAAAAGGGACTGTTTATAGCCAAGGAATCTTAGATCAAAAATTATTTATGAATCCGAATGGTGGTGACGTAAGTAGTTTATATATGGATGATGGCTATTTGTTTTTCAATGTAACACCTGTAGAAAAAAGAATAGTAAACGATTCAGTAGATTTATTGTTTAAAATTTATGAAGGACCACAAGCTACTATCAATGAAGTAAGAATAGTAGGTAATACGAAAACAAACGAAAAAGTAATTCGTAGAGAAATACGTATCAGGCCTGGCAATAAATTTTCTAGAAGTGATTTAATTCGTTCTCAAAGAGAATTAGCAAACTTAGGCTATTTCGATCCCGAGCAGTTAGAGGTTGTTCCTATTCCAAATCCAGAAAATGGAACTGTAGACATAGAATTTAGAGTAGTTGAAAAACCATCAGATCAATTAGAATTGTCTGCAGGTTGGGGAGGTGTTGGAACAGGATTAGTAGGTACATTAGGTGTGCAATTTACCAATTTCTCTTTAAGAAATATTTTTAGACCAAAATATTGGTCACCTCTACCAGCCGGTGATGGTCAAAACTTTACATTAAGAGTTCAATCTAATGGTAAGCAAACACAATCTTACAATATATCTTTTACAGAACCTTGGTTAGGCGGTAAAAAACCAATTTCATTTACGGCTAGTTTTTATTTACAACAATTTAATAGATTGGCAGGTGTGACTACTGGAGATATTACTGGTAGCCTACAAACGTTAGGAGCAACAGTTGCTTTAGGAACAAGGTTAAAATTTCCTGATAACTTCTTTACTTTAAGAACAGCATTAAATTTACAGAACTATAATTTAAACAACTTTACTGGCTTAGGAAACAACTTTATTTTCTCTACAGGAGCAGCTACAAACTTAAATATATCTGCAACATTAGCTAGAAATTCTATAGACAACCCGTTATTTCCAAGAAGAGGGTCTAATATATCTTTTACTGTTTCTGCCACTTTACCTTACTCTAAGATTTTTCCTGGTAGAATAAATAAAGATTATTCAGATCCAGATATCTCTAATGAAGAAAAATATAACTGGATTGAATATCATAAATATCGTTTCAATTTTGATTGGTACACACCTATTGTAGGAAAGTTAGTATTAAAAACATCTGCTAAACTTGGTTTCTTAGGTTCTTATAATTCGAACATTGGCTTAACGCCTTTCGAACGTTTTGAGCTAGGAGGAGATGCATTTCAGCAAACATCATATTTAGGAACTACACCATTTGGTTTAAGAGGCTACGAAACACTTTCAGGATCTGACGGACAAGGAAATACAATTACAGGATTTCCTATTTTTAATAAGTATTCAATGGAGCTGAGATATCCTATTAGTTTAAACCCTTCAGCTACTGTTTATGTACTTGGTTTTATAGAAGGTGGAAATGTATATTCTAGTTTTAGTGAGTTTAAACCTTATGATTTACAGAAGTCTTTTGGTGCAGGCTTACGCCTTTTCCTACCTATGTTTGGGCTACTTGGTTTTGATTATGGCATAGGCTTTGATAAAGATAATACTATAGGAAACAATATTTTTGAGAAATATGGTAAATTCAGAATCATCCTAGGCTTTGAACCTGAATAAGTATTTATCTTAAATATATATTTATCATCTTTAAAAAAATAGATTATGAAAACGATAAAACAAAATTTAAAAACAATCATTATTACTTTAGTAATGATAATAGGTTTGAGTTTTAATGCAAACGCCCAAAGATTTGTATATGTAGATATGGATTATATCTTAGAAAACTTACCCGCATACAATAATGCACAAGCAAGTTTAGATGGCTTAGCAGAAGGCTGGCGTTTAGAAATAGCGACTAAAATGGAAGACGTAGAAACTTCTTATAAAAGATTTCAGGCGGAACAAGTTTTAATGAATGAAAAAATGAAGTCTGAAAAAATAGCCGAGATAGAAGCAAAAGAAAAAGACGTTAAAGAGTTTCAGAAAGCAAAATTTGGTCCTGCTGGTGAATTGTTTAAGAAACGTCAAGAATTGATTAAACCAATTCAAGATAAAATTTACAAACAAATACAATTATTAGCGGAAGAAAAAAGTTATGATTTTATTTTCGATAAATCTAGCGGGATTCAAATGCTTTTTACTAATAAGAAGTATAATAAAAGCGTGCAAATTTTAACCGCAGTAAAAAACAACTAATATTTGTTAAAAAAGTAAAATAAACTAAAAAGGCGGGAATGGATTTTACTATATTTGCCAAACGTAAACCACATAAATAATAGAAAGATGAAAAAAATGATTTTAATGCTAAGTGTAATAATGAGCTTAGCTTTCGTAAACAATGTAAATGCACAGCAAAGATTTGGACATGTAAATACGCAAGAGTTATTTGAGAAAATGCCAGAAGTTGCGGCTTTACAAGGAGAATTAACAAGAAAAAGTAAAGAATACCAAACACGTATTCAAACATTTTATACGCAATACCAAAACTTAGCAACAGATATTCAAAATAATGGCCCTACTTACACGCAAATGGTCGTGGAGCAAAAGTATAAAGATGCTGCAGCTTTAGAGCAAAAAATTACTAGCTTAGAAACAGAAGCTCAAAAAGAATTAGCTAATTATGAGCAATCTAGATTAGCGCCAATAGAGAAAAAAGCTTTTGATGCTATTCAAAGAGTTGCTACTGCAAATGCTTATACTTATGTATTTGACGGGTCTTTAGGGGTATTAATTGTTAAGCCAGATTCTGACAATATTACTAATTTAGTAAAAATCGAATTAGGGATATAAGGAAATTTTAAGTATTGACTTTTAAAGTCAAACTATAATGAAAAACACAATAGGAATATTTGATTCAGGGATTGGCGGCTTAACGGTCGCCAATGCTATTACTAGACGTCTGTCTAAGGAATCTTTAATCTATTTTGGTGACACGGCACACTTACCCTATGGCGACAAGTCAGAGGATTTAATTAAAGATTTTTCATTAAGTATTGCAAATTTTTTAATAGAAACCAAAGAGTGTAAAGCAATAGTTATTGCTTGTAATACTGCTTCTGCTGTTGCTTACGAACATTTAAGAGATAAACATCAAGGAAGTATTCCTATAATAAATGTAATTGACCCTATCATTGAAGCAATTGTTAAAGACGATAAGATTTTTAAAGTTGGTTTAATAGCCACACAAACAACAATAAATTCAAAAGTTTACCAAGAAAAATTACAAAGAAGAAACCCAACCTTACAGGTGGAAGTATTAGCTACGCCACTTTTGGCACCAATGATAGAAGAAGGATATGCAAATGACAATATTAGTCAGGCAGTTATCGAAAACTATCTTAAAAACCCAAAATTTAAAGATATTGATGCGTTAATCTTGGGTTGCACTCACTATGTTTTAATAAAAGATGAAATCAGTGACTATTTCGATGGTAAAGTTAAATTGTTTGACTCCACAGATATTTTAGCAGAAAAACTTGAAAATATTTTAGATAATGAAAATTTATTGAGTAAAACTAAAAAAGAGAAAGATCATTTTTATGTTTCAGATTTAACTAAAGGATTTCAGAAATCTGCGAGTAGATTTTATGAAAACAATATTGAATTGGAGTTGAAAAAACTGTAACTATTCTTTTACCGAAAACTCATAGAGCGTAAATATTTCATGAAATTCATGTTGCTCTTTTAATTTTCCAAATTGGCTAAGTTTATCAATAATTTCGGTATTCGGAGAAAAGCTTTTTGAACCAACATCTAAGAATAAGATTTTTTCAAATTGTTTTAATTCTTTAAAATATATTTCACTTCCTTTTTTAATAAAATAAATGTTTTCACTACGCAAGCGATCATGCATCTTTGTCTTATTGCTATGCTGTTCAATATCTTGAAACCAAGCTTGCTTATAATAGTAAACAAAATTCAAATCAAACCATTTTGGGCTAATGTAGAGAATACTATTTTCAGATTTCAGCTCTTTTATTTTTTCTACCGTCTCTATCACATTTCTTTTATTTGTATTTTTAGTGTCAGTGGTAAATAAAAATAGAACACAAAATATGATAGGAGCTAAATACTTAATAGGCTTTTTAAAATCTAAGTAATCTACAGTAATAGCTAAAAGTAAATAGAACCCAGTTGAAAGAAACATCAAATATCTTTCAATAAACACAGGAACCCAATACGATAAAAAAAACATAAATAAGAATGGAACAAGAAACCAAATGATTAATAATTGACCGTTTAGGGAAATTAAATGGGTCTCTTTGAAAGACTTAATTACCGCTAAAACAAAAATAATAATTACACAAACAGCAAGCACAGGGGCATTACTAAAATGAACTAGCATGTTATATAAATCCTCTATTCCGGTTGTTTTAGCTACCCAAGTCCCATTTAGGGAAGAATCTAAAAAGCGATTAATTAACACTTTAATATTAGGGGTGTACAACAAAAGAATAATGAGAGAGAAAGAAAGTAAGCGCTTCCAATATATATTCCTCAAATTTTTATTGAAAAGAATAAACGCCACTTGTAAAAAAAGGATAAAAAAGCCAAAATAATGAGCATATATCAATAGACTTTGAATCAGTATAAACAATGCTTTTTGCAAATTACTAAAAGGCTTATTATTTATTAAAGAAAAGAAACAGTACATGGAAAGTGTCGTCAATAAAGCAAATAAAGAATATACTCTGGCTTCATGAGCGTATAAAATAGCATTATTAGAAAAAAGATAAAACACACTAGCATATATTGCGATGCGATTATTGAAAAAAGTACTAGCTAATTTATAAATAAAAAAAATAGTTATACAACTAAAAATCAATGAGGGAATACGGACAGACAATGCAGAAATACCAAAAACATTAATCCAAAAATGCAGAAATAATTCATAAAGTGGAGGGTTATTTCCTGTAGACAAAAACTCAATGATAGAAGACAAATTCATTTGTGCGTAATAAATACTAAAAGGTTCATCTAAAGCAATAGCATTATGGGAAATAAAAAGTCCTTTAAGAACAAAGTTTAGTAGTACAAAACCCAAAGGGAGCAGTGTTGTATAAAAGGAATCTGATTTTATTAATCGTTTGATAAACTATAGGTTTTATTGATTGTACAAATATAAAAGAAAAATGATTGATTTAAAGAAGTAAAAGCTAAGAAGCAGGAACAATAAGCCTTAGCTTTTTCAAGCTTTTAAAAACAATAAATTTTGTACCTTTACAGTCTTTAAAAAGGACATCAAGCGTTTAATCATTAAATGCTTAACAAACCAATAAACCTGCAAGAATGAAAGAAAAGCAAGAAAGTGTAAGTGATTTTACACAGATAGTAATAGACGATTATAGAACGGCAATAATAAGCCGAGAAGCAAGTTTAGCAGGAAGAAAAGAAGTGCTTTCTGGTAAAGGTAGTTTTGGAATTTTTGGTGATGGAAAAGAAATTATTCAAATTGCTTTAGCTAAAACATTTAAAAAAGGAGATTTTAGAACAGGGTATTATAGAGATCAAACTTTAATGATGTCTCTTGGAGTATTAGAGTTAGAACATTTTTTTGCACAACTTTATGCCAATTCGGAACCAGGGTTTGAACCTGCTTCTTCAGGTAGACAAATGAATAATCACTTTTCTTCAGACTTGGTTGATGAAAATGGAGATTGGTTAGACCAAACAGAACAATACAATACAGCAGCAGACATTTCTAGTACTGCAGGGCAAATGCCTAGAGCTGTTGGTTTAGCGTTAGCTTCTAAAATTTATAAAAAGAAAAGTGCAGACAATAAATTTTCTAAAAATGGGAATGAAGTAGTTTTTGCAACGATTGGAGATGCAAGTACTTCTGAAGGGCATTTTTGGGAATCTATCAACGCAGCAGGGGTTCAAAAATTACCAATTGCTTTTGTCGTTTATGATGATGGTTATGGAATTTCTGTTCCTAAAAAATATCAAACAACCAAAGAAAGTATTTCAGAAGTTTTAGATGGGTTTAAAATTGATGAAAATGGGAATGGATTTTACATTTTTAAAGCAAAAGCTTGGGATTATGTTGATTTATATGAAACTTTTGAAAACGGAATTAATTTAGTGAGAGAAAATCATATTCCAGCTATTTTTCATATTACTGATGTTACGCAACCCCAAGGACATTCAACTTCAGGTTCTCACGAAAGATATAAATCTGAAGAGCGATTACAATTTGAACAAGATTATGATGGCATTGTTAAAATGCGTGCTTGGTTAATTGAAAATAGTATAGCAACAGAAGAAGTAATAGTTGACTTAGAAAAAGTAGCCAAAAAAACTGTAAATGATGCCAAAAGAAAAGCTTGGGCAGATTTTAATGCACCGATTAAAATAAAAATAAAAGATGCTTTAGCTTTATTTGAAGAAGTTAAAAACAACACGGATCTATCAGAAAAAGCACAGGTAGCTATTGATAAGTTGAAGAATGCTTACAATCCAACTTACAAGAATATTATAGAAAATAGTAAGATTATTCTTAGAGCTACTTTAACAGAAAACAATCTGTCTGTTTTAAAATTACGCTCTTTTGTAAAAAGTTTAGAAGAGCAAGGAAAAGAAAGATACAGCACCAACTTAACAAGTGAAACAAAATATGCGGCGAAGCATGTGAAGGAAGTTAAAGCAGTTTATTCTGAAAATTCAGTAGCGTTAAACGGTTTTGAAATTTTAAACAAAAACTTTGACAATATATTAGCAACTAGAGAAGATGTGTATGCTTTTGGGGAAGATGTAGGAAAAATAGGTGATGTAAATCAAGCGTTTGCTGGTTTGCAAGAAAAATATTCTAGAGATAGAGTTTTTGATACAGGGATTCGTGAATTGACTATTATGGGTCAAGCCTTAGGGATGGCAATGAGAGGTTTAAGACCTATTGCAGAAATCCAATACTTAGATTATTTAATTTATGGTTTACAACCTTTATCTGATGATGTAGCAACTTTAACCTACAGAACAAATGGTAAGCAAAAAGCCCCCGTTATTATAAGAACAAGAGGTCATAGATTGGAAGGGATTTGGCATACAGGTTCTCCAATGGGTATGATGATAAATTCTTTGAGAGGAATGAATATTTTGGTGCCTAGAAACATGACACAAGCGGCAGGATTTTATAACACGATGTTACAGTCTGATGAACCAGCAATTATTGTGGAGTGTTTAAATGGTTACAGATTAAAAGAAAGATTACCAGATAACTTGATAGAATTTACGGTTCCTTTAGGAAAGCCAGAAATTTTAAAGAAAGGAACAGATATTACTTTAGTAACTTACGGTTCTATTATTAGAGTGGCAGATGTGGCGATAGAGATGTTGGAAGAAGCTGGAATTTCTGTAGAAATGATAGATGTTCAATCTTTATTACCTTTTGATGTAGATCATCGTATTGTAGAATCTGTGAAAGAAACAAATAGAGTGGCGTTTTTAGATGAAGATGTACCAGGTGGAGCGTCTGCTTACATGATGCAACAAGTATTAGAAATACAAGGCGGTTACAACTACTTAGATTCTGAACCAATTACGATTGCGGCCAAAGCGCATAGAGCTGCTTATGGTCCAGATGGGGATTATTTTTCTAAACCAAATCCTGAAGAAATTTTTGAAGCAATTTACAAAGTGATGAATAATGTAAACCCTGAGAAATACCCAGAGTTGTATTAGATTAGATAAATTTATCTCAACATATTAAATAGCCTTAGCAATAATTATTGCTAAGGCTATTTTTTTGATTTGATTTTCATTAAAAAGAACAGCTAGTATTAAATTTTAATCCAACCAACCCATACACCTTTCAACAGCTTTAGTCCAAGCTTTATATTTTTTTTCTCGTAAAGATTGCTCCATTTTAGGTGTAAACTGTTTGTCTAAAGAACCGTTGTCTTTTAGTTCTTCTTTTCTATAAAAACCTACAGCTAAGCCAGCTAAATAGGCAGCACCTAAAGCCGTAGTTTCAATAACTTTAGGTCTTTCTACAGGGGTATTTAAAATATCTGCCTGAAACTGCATCAATAAGTTATTGGTAGAAGCGCCACCATCTACCTTTAGAGTTTTTAACTCAAAACCTGCATCTTTTTCCATAGCACTTAAAACATCTTTAGTTTGGTAAGCCAAAGACAAAAGAGTTGCTCTTACAAAATCATTTTTTGTAGTTCCTCTGGTTATCCCAAATATTCCTCCTCTGGCTTTCATATCCCAGTAAGGTGCGCCTAAACCTGCAAAGGCTGGTACAACATAGACACCACCAGTATCTTCCGTTTGTGAAGCAAATATTTCTGAGTCTGAAGCAGACTCTATCATACCTAAGCCATCTCTCAACCATTGTATAGCGGCTCCAGCTATAAAGATTGAACCTTCCAATGCATATTCAACTTTCCCGTCTATTCCCCAAGCAATAGTCGTTAATAAACCTGCTTTTGAAACTACTTTATTTTTTCCTGTATTCATTAACATAAAACAACCTGTTCCGTAGGTGTTTTTTGCCATTCCTTTTTCAAAACAAGCTTGTCCAAAAAGTGCTGCTTGTTGGTCTCCAGCTATTCCTGCAATCTTTATTTTTCCATTAAATATAGTTTCACCTGTTTCTCCATAAATTTCTGAAGAATTTTTTACTTTTGGCATCATGCTCAAAGGAATATTCAATTCTTGAAGCATTTTTGTGTCCCAAACTAAGGTGTTTATATTAAAAAGTAATGTTCTAGAAGCATTACTGTAGTCTGTTATGTGTAATTTTCCTTGTGTCAATTTCCAAACAACCCAAGTATCTATAGTGCCAAAGAGTAAGTCTCCATTTTTTGCTTTTGCTCTTGCTCCTTTCACATTATCTAAAATCCAATTTATTTTAGTACCAGAAAAGTAAGCATCTATAACCAACCCTGTAGTTTCTTTTACGTACTCTTCCAAACCATCTGCTTTCATTTTGTCGCAGAAATCGGCGGTTCTTCTATCTTGCCAAACAATGGCATTATATATTGGTTTTCCAGTTGTTTTATCCCAAACTACGGTAGTTTCTCTTTGGTTGGTGATACCAATAGCCGCAATTTCTGATGGCTCGGCACTTGCAAAATCTATTACATTTTTTGCAACAGCCAATTGTGTTTCCCAAATTTCCATTGGGTCATGTTCTACCCAACCATTTTCAGGAAACTGTTGTTCAAATTCTCTTTGAGAAGTATATTTTATATTTCCAAAACTATCAAATAAAATAGCTCTTGAAGATGTAGTGCCTTGGTCTAAAGAAAGAATATATTTTTCCATATTACAAAGATAGAAAAGTCTGATTAATGTTTTTACTTAATCAGCTTTTCAGCAGTTAGCTCTTTTCGTAAATCGTAAATCTTCCTAAATTAGTAAGTTTTAATTTAGGGGGCTTATTAAGGTTTCTATTATTTAAAATTTAAAAAACCTATTTCTGCCCCAAGTACAAATTATAATAATGTCCTTTTAAAGCCATTAGTTCTTTATGCGAACCCATTTCTTTAATAGAACCATTTTCTATAACAACAATTTTATCGCATTGCTTTATGGTAGACAATCTATGGGCAACAATAATAGAAGTTCTTCCTTTAATAATTTTATTAATTCCTTTTTGAATTTTGGCTTCCGTTAAAGTATCAATAGAAGAAGTTGCTTCATCCATTATTAAAATAGCAGGGTCTTTAATGACCGCTCTTGCAAATGAAACTAATTGTCTTTCTCCATTGCTTAAATTAGAACCTTCTTCACCAACTTCCATATTTATTTTATCCAATAAGTTCTCTGCACCAATTTCTTTTAAAGTAGCAATAACCTTTTTTTCGCCAACATTCTTCAATCCAAAAATGATATTTTCTTTCACTGTTCCTGAAAACAAATGTGGACTTTGTAAAATAACACCCATTTGCTTTCTTAAACTATGTAAGGTTCTTTCTTGGTAGTTAATGCCGTCTATTAGTATTTTCCCATTTACAGGCTCATAAAAACGATTAATTAGAGAAGTAAGAGTAGTCTTCCCATGTCCTGTGGGTCCAACTAAAGCAACACTTTCACCTTCTTTAATTTTTAGACTAAAATTTGACAAAATAGATTTTTCTTTTTTATAATAGAAATCCACATTTTTAAATTCTATAGCACCTTTTAGCTTTTCAAAAGCTAGTTTATTATTGTCTTTAACATCAAGTTTTTCGTCTATTAAAGAGAAAATCCTTTCTCCGGCAGCTAAACTATCTTGCGCCATGGCATAAAACCTAGAAATATCAAAAATAGGTTCAAAAATAGAGCGTGAGGCAATAAAAAATGCTGCTAGCGTAGAAATTGAAAAAGCTACTTTTGTACTAATAGCCATAGTGCCACCTTGCCAAATAACCAATACTGCAGCGAAAGAACCTGCAACGATTACCATCGGAATAAACATGGCGGTATAAAAAGAAGAGTTAAAAGAAAATTTTCTTTGTTTTTCTGTTTTATCATTAAAAACTTGTGTTGCTTTTTCCTCTTGTATTGTAGATTTATTAACTTCTATCCCGTTAATATTTTCTATAAAGTAAGCAATGTTTTCACTCCCTTGTTTTCTAGCCTTTCTAGAGTATTTTAAAATTAACAATCTAATTTTTATAGAAACAAAAGCTAAAAGCGGTACAGTAGCCATTACATAAAAAGTCAATTTTACATTCATGTCTAGCATCACAAAAAAACTAAAAATAATCATAGAACTTCCCCATACTACGGAAACAAAACCCCAAGAAATAATTTCTGTTACTCTATTAGTGTCAGAAGTTATTCTAGAAACCAACCAACCCAAGGCATTTGTATCGTAAAAAGAAAAAGATAAATATTGTAATTTTTGAAACATCTGTTTCCTCAAGTCATACATTAATCTTTCTTGCAATTGTTGCGCCCCTAAAATAAACAACCAAACACTAAATGTTATAGATGCTATCCAAATTACATACATAAAGATGTAAGGCATAAAATCTTGAATGTTTGGTGTGTAAATACCACCGGCAGCATAAGTTTTTTCGTAAAGTTCAATTTGAGGTAAAACTAAATCTCGCAACAGTATTTGCCATAATTTTGGCAATAAAGCATCTGCTAATGCCGTAATTAATACGCCAATAGCCAAAACACTAAATAATTTAGGATGGTTTTTTATTGCCATTCCAAATAACCTCTTTAAAAAAGGGAGTAGCGTATCTTTTGCTTCAAATTCTTTGTCTGTGTGTTGCTCCATTTATTTTCTTCCTGTAAATCCACTCAAACATAAGAAATATTGAAAACAATAAATAGTTTTTTCAGAAAAGAAGATTTACATTTACAATCAAAACCAAAACAAATGCCAATAAGAATTATAGTAACCGGAGGAACTTTTGACAAAGAGTATAACATGATAGACGGATCACTTCATTTTAAAGAAACTCATTTACCAGAGATTCTAAAATTAGGAAGATGTACGGTAGACTATTCTTTAAGAACTGTTATGATGATAGACAGTTTAGAAATGGGAGATGAGGATAGGGCGCTTATTGCAAATTCCGCTAAAAAATGTAAACAAGAAAAAATTATTATAACCCATGGTACAGATACT
>TARA_B110000037_G_scaffold175817_1_pt1 | contig 14457 bp, 15 predicted proteins | sample TARA_B110000037 | Tara Oceans TARA_B110000037 (sample SAMEA4397196) | marine metagenome | biome: Polar Biome; feature: [MIX] marine epipelagic wind mixed layer (ENVO:01000061); material: water (ENVO:00002006), including particulate matter (ENVO:01000060) such as... | depth 10-100 m
ACTCTCGGAGCCACCAAGCCATCCTGATCTTCTCCCTCCCAATCGAGTTTCACCGATCCCCTTGATCCATGGTGAATCCGCCAGCCTTTCTCGAGAAGCAAAGTGGAGAAGCCATCCTGCTCTATCCGATCTTCCCCCACAAATTCCCCTCTTTTAAAAGTCTCCTCCTTTAGATTCTCCGAACGCCCTACCAATTCCACCCTCAAGGTCACCCATTCAATTTCCCGATCCTCGGGACGGGCATCACCATACAGATGACGATATCGCTTTTCAAAAGCATTCCTCAATTCCAATTCATTGGCCTCTCCATCGGTCTCGATTTCCAAACACGAATCCTGCCCTTGCAAACGCAGCTCAAAGAGGCAGCGATGAATCGCACGCCCTCCAGCGAGTTCGTGAATCAAAGCGGACACCGAATCATCGAGTGGCTTCAAAACCTGACGAACCCTCAATTCGCGATCTGCCGCCTGATGAAGTCCCCACGCGCTGAGCAGTCCGGCATCCTCCGGGATCAGAACTGTTTTCATTCCCAACTCTCTCGCCAAGGCACACGCATGTTGCGGACCCGCCCCGCCAAAGGCCACCAGGGCATGCTCGCGACAGTCATATCCTTCCCGTGTCGAGACCTGCCGAAGCGCCTCTGCCATATGCTCGATGGCAATCTTTCTCAATCCACCTAGAAGTTCATCTCGATCAACCAAACCACCAATCTCCAAAATAAGCTGGCCCAGCCGAGATTCGGCAGCATTCCGATCCAACGGAATATCAGCGCGACTTTCATCCATCAGCCCCAAAAGAAGATTCACGTCAGTCACAGTCAGCGGGCCACCATATCCATAACAAGCCGGACCTGGCTGACTCCCGGCACTCTCGGGCCCCACTTCAAGTCCACCGTTTCTCCACTGGCAAATGGAACCTCCACCTGCAGCCACCGTTTCAATCTTCACGGCCGGAGCGAGAACTTTCACCGGCCCCACTTCCTGTTCGTAGCGATAGTCCGGCTCACCGGAAATCCGGGCGACATCTGTGCTCGTGCCTCCCATATCGAAAGTCAAAATCGGGGACAACCTCGCAGCCCTTGCGAGAGCAGCCGCACCCGCGATTCCGCCGGCCGGCCCGCTTAAAAGACTATCGATCGGTCGGAAATCCGCGGCCGTTTTAAGCTGACCCGCACTCGTCATGAGAGCCAAAGGCATCCCGGGCAAAGACGCCTGGAGGCCCGAAACAAAGTGCCCCATGACAGGAGTGAGATAAGCGTTTGCAACAGCTGTCTCCATCCTGGGCCAAAGACGAATGACCGGTGCCACTTCACTGGAAACACTGATATCTTCGGCACCTTTTGAGCGCAGAATCTCGGCCACTCGTCTCTCATGAGTTGGAACGCAGTCTCCATTGACCAAAGCGATCGCAATGGCATCACCGGGAACTTCCCCCTCAAGAACTGATTCATCCAGAGGTTCAAGCTCTGTGCCATCCCGATCAAATCGCCCGGAAATGCCAACAACCTTTCGGGTCACCGGAACTGCAATTTGCGGGGAGAGTTCAAAAAGATCAGGTCTCCTCTGGTCTCTGACCTCCAATAATGACTCAAATCCTGCCGTAGTATAAAGATCAACCGGAGCTCCCTTTCCTTCTAACAAGGCATTTGTCCCCCGAGTGGTCGCCACCCTCAATTCACAACAAGGAAATGGCTCTCCCGGGGCGGTTCCAGTCAAAATCCTCGCCGCAACGACCGGAGCATCTTCATCGGTGGTAAGTTCAATCACTTGTCCCGGATAAAAATCCCCCATGATCTTTAAACGACCCTGATTGGGAATGGAGTCCTCGATCACTGACTGGCCAATCCGAAATCCCTCCAGCCCTTTCACGTGCGTGGAGAGGGGACGATTGCAAACAAGCCACCCATCCTCAACCGATCGAATCGAGGTTCGAAGCACTCCCGTGGAAAGAACCTTGCAACGGATCTGACCGGCAGTCGGAGTCAAAGCCCAGCCGTCGGTAAACGTTCCCCCGACATCAATACGGATCTTCCAGTCTGCCATCTTGGTTGGAGTATGATCCGATACCCTCGATCCGGGCAAGTCGGGGCTCGTCAGAAGGCTTGTTCTTCCAATGGCATCGAAACCTCCGGCGGCTGTATTAATCTTTGCAGAAGGATTACTAATGATGCGGTCAACCGTGCCCCATCGTCAAATCAAGGCGGACAAGTATCCTTTTGAAGGGATTCATAAGGTTCGTGGACAACGCTGAAATGGGAAAATCTCGCCCCACTTTTAGAAATGAGGTTGCCGGAGGTGTCCTAAAAACTAAGCCGTTTCAATTTTCGTCGAATCGAGACCTTCGCGGCGGTAGATAGCCGATCGACAAAAAGAATCCCATTCAAGTGATCGGCCTCATGCTGAATGGCGCGGGAAAGCAAACCATCGGCTTCAACCACGACCTTACGACCATCGAGTAATTCAAGAGTCGCTTTGACTTCGCTCGATCGCCGAACTTCCGCATTGATCCCGTCAATGCTCAGGCAACCTTCAGTCGCCGACTCCTTGGTTGGTCCTAATTCAAGGACTGGATTGATAAAAACAAGCGGCATCCAATCATCAAGTGAGACCTCTTTCCCATCCACCTTCATGTAAGTGAGGCACTCGGGATCATGCGAGACATCAACCACCGCCATCTGAATATCCCGCTCAACCTGCGGAGCGGCCAACCCCACCCCTTGGGCATTCACCATGGTCTCGATAAGATCTTCGCCCAATTTCTCTAATTCCTCGGTCACTTCCGTGACCTTCCGGCACTTCTTTCGCAGAATGGGATTTCCATATTGGGTGATATCCAAAATCATGGTGAAGAGAGTTCGCCTCCGGACTGCGGCTTTTCCACGAGATAGTAAATATCTTTTTCGGAATATCCCGCATCAAGGGCAGCACTATGTGAATACAGAATCGCTGCGAACGGACAGCCGCGATCTACACGGAGGGCCAGTTTCAGACCGGGCCGAGTTTCAAGATTGGCAATCAAATGCTCTTTGAGGAGTCCCTCGGTCACTTCCAGCCCGTCAAGTTCGGCACTGCCATCCTTTCCAAGCGACAATACAGAGCGCGTCACATCGGTGGACTTGACCTCGAGTGAGTGTGCCGAAGGCAGATTCACCTGAATCTCCGGACGGGGCGTTTTCTCAGTGAGGTCATTCATCGTCACGATGAAAAAGAAAAGCAAGGTCACCAAGATATCAATCAGGGGAACGACTGATACCGAAACTGGTTTTCGAATGGGACGGTGGAATTCCACGGAGAGCTAGGCTTATTTATCGCGGAAGAAAACGTGTTGATGGCAGGCTGAAACAACCCGCCCCAAAAGAACTTCCAGTCGCGCGGAAAGGAGCTCGATTTTACGGCTAAAAATACTCTGTGCGATCACAGCAGGAACCGTGATCGCAATTCCAACGATCGTCGTACTCAAAGCCGTCGCAATCCCGGTCCGGATGTTTTCCTTGTCATCAAAGTCCGAAAATGCCGTCACCAATCCACTCGCTGTTCCGAGCAGACCAAGAAGAGGCGAAATCGTGATGACGACCTCAAGCGCCGACATTCCCGCATTCATACGGACAATCTCTTCCCGTGCTGACGACTGCACCGCTTCCTGAACCTCACCCTGGGTGCGTCCCGCGTTACTGAGTGCCACCGAACAGAGACGGGAAAGCGAATTCTCCTCACGGGCAAACTCAGTTTGCAAGTTCTCAATCGTTCCAGCTTCGAGATGATCTTCGAATCGCTCAACCTCGGAACCAAGCCGATCGGGGAGAATTTTCGATCGCATCAAGCCAATCGACTTCATGAAAATCACAGTCAGAGCCACGATCGAACAGAGTCCAAGAAGCAGCATAAAGAAGCCGCCTTGGCGAAAAAAGTTCAAGGTAGTTTCGAAAGCCTCGGAAAAGTTCATGAAGAGGTTCTAGTAGTTGAAGGTTACGATTAACTCAAGCACGTCCCCATCCAGATCGTTGATGACTGCCTTCGGCATTGAGGGGGGGCGCACTTCATTGAGCGCTCTGAGGATCATCCCCCACTGGGTTCCCGAAGCCCCCACCATCGCGACACGCTTTTGGCGCGAAACTTTCCCCTTCTGGTCAACAATGAAATAAAGCGTGACGTTCCCCGGTGCTAGGAGCGACCGATTCCGGATATTTTCCATCTGCCACTCGGTCTCGAGTTTCTTTAGAAGATTCGCCTGATAACGCCCGGCTGGGGTGTCCGCCACATTGAGTGACCCTTCACCGTCGGCGCTTAAAACCCCCGCAACCCGAGTTTTTCGAGTCTTGGGAGTGAAGCCTCCATCCTGATTAGAAGCCTCTTGCTGATTTTCCGCCGGTTTTTCAGGCATCGTCTCTTCGATCTTTTCCGATGGCTTCTTAAGATCTTCCTTCTTCTCGTCACCAATAGCCTCCTCCAAAATAGCAAGCGCAGCGTCGATCGAAACCAATGGGTCCTTTTTGGGTTTTGGGAGGTCCTCTTCCATCTCCGGGAGTGGCTCTTCAAAGGATTCGGGTTGTGGATCTGTCGCCGCCATCGCCTCCTCGTTCACTTCAGCCTCTCCCTTTCCCGTGTCCATAGCTTCCTCCAACCCTTCCTTGGGCCCTGCACTCTCTCCGTCAGAAAAATTAGAATTGAAAGTCTTCACATCATTCTTCTCCATTTCTCCGGCAAGAGCCGTCATCTTTTCATCTCCTACAACGGCGCCCTCATCGCTAGTGGCTGTTGTATTTCGTTCCCCGATGAGATCGGTCTCATCCGGGGTTTCAGAGGAAGTCTGTTTCTCACTGGTTCGAACAAAGGCCGGCTGGTCGGGCATCACAGGCTCGGGCTCCGCAATATTTTCTTCCTCGAGAGAAAGCGTCTGAGCCACCACTGCGGTCGGATCTCCGGTCTCCTCCTCATAGACTATCTGCATCTTGATGGGCCGATCTTTCTTTTTTGGCTCCGGATCTTCCTCGATGACTCGAGCCGCAATTAGGTCGAACACCAAAAGCATGACAAAGACAAAAAACAGCCCCGCGTGCGCCCATACTGCAATCAGCAGGGCTACAACAAAGTCACGTCGGGACGTCGAGTGAGTCATCGGGGTGAAAGCAGTCTCGCCGTAAAAACGAGAAAAGACAACTCCTTAGGGGACTCTTGCCAGCCAACCCTTCGAGGCATACTTGACCGCCATTTGAGCCCAAATCATAGTTTCGTTCGGTTCATGTGATTCGCAAGTCTCACTCAGAAAACTACCCAGCCCATCGAGAGCCCCTTCGGTTGCCACCACGCTCCCCTGATGTAAAATCCCCCTACGGGTGCGCCGTTGTCCCGCCCCGGCCAACTTGGTGCCATCATCGCCAAGCAGATCCCATGCAACCGGTCTTTCGAAGCAAGCCGCCGAATCGTTTTGCGAATCCTCCTGGGTCAATTGGCATCCAATCCCCCCTTCCCCCAAACAACGGGCAATCTCCCGGTGAATCGCACCGTAACTCTCGTTGCCCCGCCTTGATGCCAACTCCTCACTTCGCGGAATAGCAAGCGTGTAGGTCAAATCTTCCCGGTGATCGACGATCCCTCCACCAGTCCAGCGTCGGACAAGTTGAGACACTTTCCCAAAGAGCTCCTTAGCATCAACAAGGCTCTGAAAATACCCCAAACTCACCCAGTCTTCGTCCCACGAGTATATCCGTAAAAACGGAACCTCCCCCACAGATTGTATTAACCATTCATCAACCGCCATATTCTCGGCCCCCGAACGTGGAGTCTCATCAAGCCAGACATGAAGATCCTGAAAAAGCATGCCCCCCCCTGCCTACATAATCAAAACTGAGCAAGAGAAATTAAAATTTCGGGGAGTCAATGGAGATTTCATCTTCGAAGGCGATGACTCACTATTACTCGAAGCTATCGTTTTCACAGTATCAGCCCCATGAATCGCTCCCCCACCTACGTCTTAAAGTCCCGCGATTGGAAGACCATCCACCCGATCGTAAACAGGGTGATATTGAGCCCCATCAATATTGAATAGCTCTCGGTGATTCGTGCCCAAGGAATTTGTTCCTGCAGGACATAGACCCAGTTCGCCATCCGATAGGTGATAAAGACATCCTTGTAATTAGCCAAAAAAGGAATGTTCTGCAGCACAAAGTCGATGAAGAAAACGCTCAGAGCCATCACCGAAGCTGCCGCTGGCTTGATTTTGAGACAGGAGAAGAAGAAACCCAGCGACGAAACCACACACATGCTTAAACCCATAAAGCACGCTCCCATAAAGAGCCTCCAAAATGCCTCATCACGATTCGGATAAATCGCGAGAATCTGCATGTCCGGGTTCCAGATAAAAAGCCCACCTTCCGCTCCCATTGCCAAAAGCGCCATGCTGTAACCGGTAATTCCAACAAAAATGACAAAGGTCACCGTGTAGATAATCACCGCGCAGTACTTCAGGATAAGAATACGCAGTCTTGAAACGGGACGGGAGAGCACCATTCGCATATTTCCGTCCTCCGTCTCCTTCGCCACAATGTCTCCTGAGACGAGGGCGAAATAAATCGACCCAAGTAAAAACATACTGAAACCCATGATCCAGTATGTCGCCGTCAGAGATGAAGAGAGGAGTTCAACCGGCACAAAATTTCGTTTTGCAAGCGCTTCGAATTGATCCCGCCCCACGTGAACCCAGAGGGTCAGGAGAAGGGCCTCAAACACGAGGAAGACCACATAACCAATATAGGTTCTTTTACGGGCAAAAAGCTTCCGAAGCTCGCCTCTCAGTTGGTGTAAAAACATCATGACTCACCCAGTCTACTGTATTCCAAATAAACATCTTCAAGCGACCGCCGTACCGGAGTCACTTCGCTCACTTCCGCCCCGGCATTCACAAGCGAAGCCACGACCTCGCAAATCCTTGTTTCCTTCGGAAAGACCCATCGCCCACCCGGCATCTTCTCTCCTCCAAATCGTTCCACGACATGTGCTAGGATCTCGGGTGGCGTTGCTCCCAATCGCATACCCAGCCGATCATCTCGAAGATCATGCACCGCACCTTCATAAACCAACTCCCCCTCCCTTATGATGGAAACCCGATCACACATCTGCTCAACTTCGGAAAGAAGGTGTGAGTTAAAAAGCACCGTCATCCCTCTTTCTTCACGCAATCCCAAAACAAAATCCCTAAACCACTTGATCCCTTCCGGATCCAGTCCATCGGTCGGCTCATCGAGCAGAAGAATCTCGGGCTCCGGAAGCAAAGCCTGGGCCAACGCCAACCTCTGCCGCATCCCATGACTATAGGTATCCACTTTGGAATGAATCCGCTTCGACAAACCGACTCGCTCAACGATTTCCTTTGCGATCTTGACATCAAAAGGACCGCTCAACCCGACCAGCACCCGGAGGTTCTCCCATCCACTCATATAGTCGTAGAAGGCAGGCGACTCAAAAATCGAACCAACTTTTCGCAGGGCCTTGCGAGGATTTTTTTGAACCGAAACCCCATCAATCATCACCTCACCGCTTCCCGCTGCCACCATGCTTAAAATAATCCCCAGCGTCGTGCTCTTCCCAGCGCCATTGTGCCCTAAAAGCCCGTAGATCTCGCCACGTTCAACCTCGAAAGAGACGCCTTTCAAGGCCTCATTGCCTCCAAATTTCTTTGTCAAATTTCGAACGCTGAGCATCACTCGGTATCCACATCGAAGTTCACATCCCTGCCCGCAGACATATCCATAAATAAAAAATTCGTCCCGTCCTCATCTCCATGGAACGCCTCCTTGTCATGAATCAAGGGAATCTGGGATTCCATCGAATCCGATCCGAACATGATTACTGTGCTCTTGCGTCTCCTGCTGGCATGATCATTCCAAAAGTAACTCGACCCCGTCTTGTCAAAATGTTCATGGTCGGCCGGACATTCGAAATCCTCCGACCCGCCGACGTAGGGCAACAAAATTTCCTCGAGCACGTTCTTGCCGCCCACATGCGACTTGCGACCCATCTTGATATCGGGAAAGAAATTCCCGTTGTCACCCAGATACCCTTCAAGCCCCGCTCCCAATCCACGCAGTTGGTTAAGACACGACGCCTGTTGGGCCTTTCCACGTATCCCATTCACAATGGGAAAGGAAATCCCCGCTAGGGCAATCACGATCCCCGCCGTCACTAACAACTCCGTCATGGCAAACCCCCTCCTCATAGACCTTTTCTCCCCGGTTGTTCAAACCCCTGCACCACTTTACCAACAGCATTTAAAAATGGTGATAGTTCCATCTTTGTCTCTGCTGAAGCCTCTTGATAAAACGCTCTCATTCCCTTGTTTGCGATCTCATCGATCACTTCTGGATTTTGTGTCATCAGCTTGTCCAGAGCCTCCATGTTATCACCTCTCGTCAAGGCCTTCACCGCGCGGTCAATGGTCTCCTTTCGTTCATCCGGTTCCATCTTGTCGAGAGCATTCATAAAAGCCGCAGTCCTTTTAAAAACGACCAGATCTGCAAAGTACATTTTCTCCTCCGCGCTTAGCAGTAGAGAAAGGGATGTCACGTCACCGCTCTCTTCCACCTGTTCAAATTGGCGTAGATCAAGTCGATTTATCACCTCTCCCAGTTCGTCCAGACTCTTCAATCGTTCCTTCTTCCGTGTCTCTGGAAACCCGGACGGATCCTCATCCGACCAATCCTCAAATGTCCCATCCCCAATCAATTCCACTACCTTTTGCGGAGTCGCTTTCTGACTACCACTCCAGGCCATCACACCCCAAACAATCGCCCAGATCAGCCCCAGCACGATCGTTCCCCGAAGCAAAATCTCCTTGTTCATTTCGAGGTCAAACTACCCCCTTTCGAAGGTCCTGCAAACCGCGATCAACGAAAGGCAGATTTTAGCTCCGAGAGACTCGTTACTTTCAGCAGGAATACTCCCAAACCATACACGGTTGCGCCGAACCCAATCAGGATGGCGGTTGCCCCCGTTTTTCTCAAAAATTCCTCAGCTTCAAGCCAACTCGACATTAGCGATTTTGCCAGAAGTAAAGCGACCGCCATCACCACGCTGGCAATCACCATGCCCCCCAATCGACGCCAATTCTCCCGCTCCAGAGTCACAAATCCTCTCAATCCCACCCATAGCAAGATCACATTGACCCAAGCCGCAATCGAAGTCGCAATCGCAATTCCGACATGTCCAAAAAACGGGAAGAGCCCCAGGCTAAAGAAAATATTCACAAGCACGGTGACACCCGCCATCCACATTGGGGACTTTGTATTCTCACGTGCAAAGAACCCTGGCTGCAGGACTTTGATCAACACGTAGCCCGGCAATCCAACCGCGAAGGCGGCCAGCGCCCGCCCAGTTTGCAGGGAGTCTGCCGCGGTGAAGTCGCCTCGTTCAAAAAGCACCGAGACGATCTCACACGGAATCACCATCAACGCAATAGCAGCGGGGACCGTCACGATCATCGCGAATTCAAGACCGTTCACCATCGTTGCTCTTGCCTCTTCCTCCTTGTCGCTATTCAACAACCTCGTGATTTCGGGAAGCAATACCATTCCAAATGCAATCCCAATCATACCAAGCGGCAGCTGGTAAATGCGGTCCGCATAGTAAATAAAGGAAATAGCTCCTTGTTGGAACGAAGCCACAATTCCCCCAATGAGCAGATTGATTTGTTGAATTCCCGCCGCCAAAACCCCCGGACCCATCAAAACAAGAAGCCTCTTGAAACCGGGATCGATGACCGGCTTCTGCAACACCACCGGTAAGCCAGCCCGCAAACACACCCACCATAAGACACCCAACTGCAAGAAACCCGCAATCGCAACACACCAGGCCAGAGCAACCCCCTTCCACTCCACAAACTGCACTACAAAGAGCAGTCCACATAAAAACACGATATTTAGCAGGACGGGAGAAAACGCCGGCGCCGCGAATTTTTTGAGCGTGGTCAACACTCCGCTTAAGTGCGCCACCAGTGCCATACAAAGCAGGTAGACAAAAGTGATCTGCGAGAGTCTCACCGTGAGGTCGTATGCCCCCGGGTCGTTATTGTAGACCTTCATCGTTCCCGAACCCGACACCGCCCCCTCAAAAACTGCAAAATCGTGATCCTCCGGTAAAGAAACTCGCAACAATCCCGAATCTGACGGCTGCCAGTGATTATCCTTAAATATCCGCTCTCTGGCCGCCTGGAACTGCCTCTCCTTCTCCTCGGCGGAATCCCCTTTCTTAATCTCGACCTCCCCCTTCCGTTTCAGCCCTTCATCAATCACTGACGCCAGCGTCACCCCCTCGCCCACCGCTTGCACCTCTCCGCCAAAAACCTCTCCAAGAACCTTGAAAAAGGACGGGTCTCCTCTCTCCACTAAATTTAGCGATTGAAAGTCCACCGATCCTTTTTCAACCTCCACATAGACAGCCCTGGCCCCTCGCAGAGGCACTCGAAACTCCGTGACCTCTGAGCTCAGAGTCTCATCCACCTTCGGTAAAAAACCCGGCACAACCACCAACATGATTGCCGCCATCAGAGGTATCGCGAGAAGCGTAAAGACGCTCAAGACCCCAAAAAGAATCGTGAAAGCATTGTTGGCGAAGACCATCGCTGAATTGCGTCCATCAGTTGCCATCCTTTTCCCAAAAAGCGGAACAAAGGCCGCATTAAACGCCCCCTCGCCAAAAATCCGGCGAAACATATTGGGGAATCTGAAAGCAGCAAAGAACGCATCAGCCACCACACCGGTCCCCACAAACCTTGCGATCAAGATATCGCGAACCACACCTAGAATCCGGCTCATCAAAGTGAACCCGGAAATGGTCATGAGGGAGCGGAGCATACCTGCGAAGAATGAGACCTTCCCACGCGAACCTCAAGTAACGCTTCACGAAAACGGCCAAAACCACCGACGACCTTCCCCCGGAGCTTTCCGCTGATACTTGCCATCACCCACACTCAAAACCTCCACCCGTGCCCGGGTGAGGCCTTTTTCCCTGAAACCTAATTTTGATGCCGCTCGTGGAGTCACATCAATGATTCGTCCAGAAATGAACGGCCCTCGATCATTGAGACGCATTTTTAAGGTCTTTCCGTTTTCCAAATTGGTCACTTTGACCCAGCATGGTAATGGCAGCGTTTTGTGCGCTCCCGAAATATCAAAACGCCCCACCCGCTCTCCGAGCGAAGTGTTCCCACGAATCAAGCCAAAGAATTTGCTCTCATTATACCACGAAGCAATGCCTTCTTCCGAGTAAGACAGGGCATCATCGACCGGTATTGGCCGATAGTGTTCACCCCGGATCGTGTAACTCCGAGTTTGGTATCCTTTGTAATCGTGCGACCCGCAGGATGAGAGAAAAGAAGCGGTAACAAGCGACAAAAAGCCGGGTATTGCCAGAGCCTTCATCTTATTTCTCGTCGCGAGCTTTGATTTCGGGAAGAGTGCGGGCCACCTTTTCCTTAAGAGCCTTGCCAACCTGAAACTTCACCACGGCACGATCTGGAATTCGAATCGTCTTGCTAGGGTCCTTTGGATTACGTCCGGGACGCCCTTTCGCGATCTTTGTTTCAAAGGTTCCAAAATCACGAATCACAACATTCTTGGCACTCGCTAATTCGCGAGTCACGATGTCTACAACCAAATGAAGCATCTCGGATGAGAGGGTCTGGGTAATGCCGAGCTTGTCGCTCACCTCTTGGATGATCTCTTTTTTTGTGAAATTTGCCATGTCAGGATCTATTTTTGAGGGAAAGGAATACTAGCGCTTCATTCATCACTGTCAAAAAGGCTCGGATTCCAAAAAGGCGATAATCGGTAATTGGTAATTGTAAAGGGATACATGTATTCTGTTTAAAATAGAGAGTCCACATTGGTGTTCGCACCATTCCGGAAACTGGATTCAAAAGATTTGATTTTTAATCACTACCCTTTGAGTCAGCTATATTCTCAAAAGTGGCGGGCAAATTAATCTTGACATATTTAATACGTTTTTCTGATGAATCCTTATCAAAAATAAGTTGTATTGTCCGGAAATGTAACTTGGCGGATTCAACATGGAAACGCTCCAGTCAGTTCTTAAAGAACTGATGGATGCTGGAGTTTTCCCTTTCAAGGCATTTGCGAGGTCGTGAGGCGAGCTTCCCGGCAGTAAACTTCCAAGATTCAGGCGAGCACGTTGAAGAGCGGCAGGAAGCAGATTGAGAACGTCTTTGAGCTAAGCGATCTGCATGGAGATATTGATAACCTCCGCGATTCGTCGCGTTTCTTTTGAGTTCACGACTGATCGTGGAACGAGCACGACCAAAGGCGGAGGCTATGATCGCAGGCGAGTCGCCTTTGCGATTCAAGGTGGAAATGGTATGTCTCTCTTCGCGCGGCAGGTGGGTTTATTTCATTTGGCACAGGTTCAGTTTTTGTAGGCGGAACCAGTGCTAATACTATCAACCCCTGGCCGGCGCTTCAAACCAACCGGTGCACTTCCGGTTTGAATCCAAGGCAGCAAAAAATCAGCTTCTTAAAAGGGAGCAATTCCTGAAGAATTTTCCCCTGCCTCCCACCGACGCCCTTTTAGGGGCAACCACCCTATGGAAAAACCCTCTGCTCGACGCCATCCGCTCAAAAACATTCGCGCTTTTAGAAACTCCCTACTCAAGTGGTTTTCCGAAAATGCCAAATCCTACCCTTGGCGCGAGACGACCGATCCATGGGCTATTCTCGTCTCGGAGATTATGCTGCAGCAAACCACCGTCGCCTCAGTCCTCTCCCACCAGCGCTTTGAAAAATTCCTCGAAGAATTCCCCGATATCGAGAGCATCGCCGCTGCCTCTGAGGAGGAAATTCTCCGGGCATGGGAGGGACTCGGCTACTACAACCGTGTCCGAAATCTTCAGAAATCCGCTCAATTCATCCTCGATGAGTTCAATGGAAAATTCCCCCAGCATACCTCCACCCTCGAAAGCCTTCCCGGCATCGGACGCTACACTGCCGGGGCAGTGAGCAGCTTCGCCTTCAACCAACCTTCACCCATTGTTGATGGCAACATCGCTCGCGTAATTTCCCGACTCCTCGATCAACACCTGCCGATCGACTCCACTAATGGACAAAAAGCTATTTGGAAATATTCCGGTGACCTTCTGGATCACAGAAACCCCCGCCTCTTCAACTCCGCTCTCATGGAGCTCGGCCAAACTCTTTGCACCCCACGCTCCCCCTCCTGTCTCATCTGTCCTGTCAGGGATTTCTGCAAAACTGAAACCCCGGAAAGACTTCCAATCAAAAAGCCCCGAAAAAAATTCATCACAGTCGAGGAACACGCCCTCCTCTGGATTCAAGACGATAAAATCCTCCTCTCCCCCGGCCACGATTCACGCCGCAAGGGGTTTTGGAAACTCCCCCTTCGAGCTGCTGAAGACTATTCCCACCTTTCACCCTTAAGCAAACACCGCTACGTCATTACCAACTACAAGGTGACCCTATTCCTCTATCGAGTGAAACCAGCACACCTGATCTCCGGTGAGAAATACCAGCTGATCAGCGACCTCCTCACTCTCCCCATCGCGACTCCGATCCGCAAAATCCTTTCGGAGCACCTATGAGCGTCGCCTCCTGCTAGAAAACTTTCCGTAGAACCAACCTTCCCGAGCTTTGATCACTCTGAGTGCCTTAGAATCCTTCGCTCCCCCCATCACAAGATTCCGTGATCCACTTACCTGAAATCGTGATGCCACCGCCACGAACCAGATCCCGAATTTAGGAACCGAGACCTTCGCTCCCTCAATCTTTGGTAAGTGGCTCGATGGCTTTTTACTTTCGCTTCCTTCTCTTTGGCGGCATGTTTCATCCATCAGTATGGCCTTGCTCGACGTCAAAAATCTCACCACCCGCTTCCACACTCGAAACGGCATCGTCCATGCGGTCGAGGATGTTTCCTTCAGCCTCGAGAAAGGCGAAACGCTTGGTATCGTCGGAGAGTCAGGGTCAGGGAAATCCGTAACCTGCTATTCACTTCTCGGTCTCATCCCACAGCCTCCGGGAAGAATCCACAGCGGCTCGGCCATTTTTGAAGGTACCGACCTCTTGCAGGCCAACGAAAAGAGTCTCCGAAAGATCCGTGGCAAGAAGATCTCGATGATTTTCCAAGACCCCATGACCTGCCTCAATCCGGCTCTGCGTATTTCTTCCCAGCTCACCGAACCTCTGGAACTCCACGAGGGAATGAAAGGAAAGCCAGCTCTCCACCGCGCCATCGAAGCGCTTGAAGAGGTAGGAATTCCCCAGGCCGAAAAGCGCATCAGATCCTACCCTCACGAGTTCTCAGGTGGAATGCGCCAGCGTGTCATGATCGCGATGGCGCTCATCACCCGCCCCGAGATTCTTATCGCCGACGAACCCACCACCGCGCTCGACGTAACCGTCCAAAAGCAGGTTCTCGACCTCATCAAAAAACGACAAGA
>TARA_B110000037_G_scaffold21984_1_pt1 | contig 14432 bp, 9 predicted proteins | sample TARA_B110000037 | Tara Oceans TARA_B110000037 (sample SAMEA4397196) | marine metagenome | biome: Polar Biome; feature: [MIX] marine epipelagic wind mixed layer (ENVO:01000061); material: water (ENVO:00002006), including particulate matter (ENVO:01000060) such as... | depth 10-100 m
ACTAGTGCTTGCTGGCCAGATTCACCACCGCCACCACAAGCTGTTAAAAACACGACAAGCGATAGCGCGGCAGATGATTTAATTTTGTTCAAATTTGTCGGTATTCTAATTATCATTTACTTTTACCTTACCTCAATCTCTATTGGGCGCTTTACTGTGAAGTATCAACGGTCGAGCCAGCAGATGCGGCATTAAATACTGCCACGCCGCTTACTGTTCTACTGCTGTTGGTGAGCTGATAACTCAGACCTGCTGCACTAGGTACGCCAGCAGTAGAATCGCTAAATATTCCGCCAAAGGAACCAGAGGCACCTGAACCGCCATTCACGGTGACAGTGCTATATAAACCATTGAACAGGTTTGAAGTAATCGCACCGCTACCAGAAGCCGTCCAAACCTCACCCGCGATACCCAGCTGCACATCGCTTTCAACTATTGAATTCGTGAAGTCCGCGAAAAGACTTGCGGAACCCAATACACCTCTATTGCCAAGGTCATCGGTTGGATCAGTGTTGCCTACCAAGAGGTACTCAGCCGAACCGGTAATGACTCGATCAGGATTTGTGCTTAACGGCGCAATGACCCAATGCAAGCTGGACTCAGTCAGATCAATATCACTTGTGGTGGTATCGGAATCGAGTGTCCCTGTACCTGCGGTCCATCGTCCCCATCGCAGAGATCCTGTTGGGTCGAACCCCGTGTTGGTAATCGAAGCGGAACCCACATCATAGATAACTGTCGCGTCAGATGAGTCAACGTCTGAGAACCTTGCCAAATTATTATCTTCATCAAATGCCGCCTGATCGAAGTCAGTATTTATGCCGCTCGCGACGCCCCCGACACTCAGCGCCAACCCCGCTGTACGGATAACGACATTCTGCCCGTCAGTAATATCCACCACTTGACCACCCGCTCCTTCAGCGACGATTTCTCGCTCAGGCTCTTCAGGGGCTGTGGTCGTATTAACGGTTACGGTACCCGTCGCAGGCGCCGCAGGCACAGGCGGCGTTCCACCGCCAAATTCTGAAGCGACTTCCTCGTATCCTGCGCCAGCGCTTCCATCAACTTGCCCACCATCATCCGCACCGGATTGATCCGCGCCATCATCACTTGATGCTCCACTATCGGCGCCATCGTCAGCTCCGCTCTGGTCTGGGCTACCTTCTTCATTACTGTTTTCTTCTGAGCCACCTTCTTCAGCACTACCCTCGTCGTCAGATCCGCCATCCTCCGAGTCGCTGTCATCGGATTTACCTTCGTCAGAGTCAGACTCACCATCGGTATCACCCTCTTCAGAATCCCCATCATCTGAGCTTTCTTCATCGTCGTCGGAGGCTTCCAGAGAAATCGAGCCTTCCTCTTGCAGACTGACTGGAGGTGACAGGAGTCGTTGCGGGGGCGTGGTAAAGTTTTCCGCGAAGCCGTAGGCGTTCTTTGGAATATCAAGCTCTCCCGCGCTATTGGTCAAAGTGGCTCCACCTTCGGAAACACCCACATAAAGTCCATCGTCACCCAGGCCACAATCTCCTGCACAAAGTCGTGTGGAGTAGTTGGTGCCACGGACACCAATGATAGCTGCTGGTGTAGTTACCTGGTAAACGCTTGGATTTTGTTGCGCTATTCGACCCGTTAAGGTTCTAAATCCGCCTTTCTGCAACTTAAAACTGGCTTTCATAGTTATGCCTGCGCCCACCGCCGGCGCCGTTGCCGATGCAGGCATTTCAAGCGCTTCAATTTCAAAGCTAGAATTGGGTCTGATGGCAATTTTTGTACCGTCGTCTAATAGCAACTGAACATAACCCTTGGGACCCGTCACAATCACATCGCCTTCGTCAACCATCGCACCTTGGCGAAGTAGTCTGGCATTTGCTGAATCGACGGTGACATTGCCATATTTGAACAGGACTCTTCCGACGCTAGCTTGCGCCGAGCTTGAAAGCGGCCCGGCTATCAAGAGCAGGGTCAAGAGACCGGCAGTCGCTAATTTAGCTAATTTCATGATATTTTTTATGCTCATATCCCGCCCCTAATCCAGCACTTTACGCAGCGTTACGCCGACTTCTAACCGATCAAACTCGTATAAGCTTACCGTTGAATCTTTCACACTATAATTAAGGTTTAGCGTCGTGACCCATCCCTTCGAAGGGAACTGAGACCATGCGCTACCGAGGGTTACCGCATAGAGGTCATCTTCTCTGTCCAGACCAAAAAATTGAGTGTCGTACTCTGTTTTTGTTGCGCTGGCATCAAGAAAGATGACACTGCCACCTTTTCTGTACCAGTTATTAGTAAATCTGACACCATATCCGTCGGCAGAAAATTGCTCCCCAGCATCAACGGCATCATCAGTATTTCCTGTTAAAGAAAAGCTCATCTGTGCACTTTTATAGTCTTGGCTGAGACTCAGTCCATAAAGCACCTGATCTACATCCCGAATCGCTAGCGCTGCCTCTTCGAACCGGATAGCACCGCCACGAACGAAGCCTGCCACAGTCCATGAATCACTGATCTGTCTTACATAGGTCCCCATCACACCGATATCTCGTTTGTTGTATCCACCATCAAGTGCGCTGAAGAGCGAGTTAGCAGCGATAGAAGCAGCGCTTTCACCAGACTTCCAGCTCCACGCAGCACCCAGATCAATGTTTGAAGCATCGACAAAATGCACTGAAGGATTGGCTCGGTGATCAACCCGAGCATTGAAGAGAACCTGAGAAGAAGGAGAGATAGGGTTGTTCCAAAAACCACCCAGCGTTACTTTGGCAAAAGCTGATGATTGCTCGAGGTTTGTTGGATTGAGGACAAAGTTGAGGAATATGTTTTCATCTGTCGACGCAGGTGCGTTGCTATCGTAGCCACCGCCCACCTCGATATAGTACTGAGCGCTTGCCTGATATTCTCGGGATTTGATTTCAATCGCAGCCATATAGTCGCTGACGGTTTGAGCAACGTTAGGGGGTGGATTTTCACTTTGGATTCTCGCGAACTCGATCCGCGCTAGCTCATTATCACCAACATCGTAATAGGCTCTTGCCAGCTCCAGACGCGCCCCGGAAAATTCAGGTTGACGAGCAACAAGGCGCTGAAGGCTAAAAATTGCATCACCAGCATGACCACTATCAAGCGCTGCTACGCCAAACAAATAGTCAAAGGCGTCTTCTCCTGACCAGTTGATCTCATATTGCACCAACAGTTGATATGCGGTTTCAGAGCGACCATCTCGCAGTGCGTTCTTAGCTTGCTCGTATACGACTTCGCGATCCACGGCTTGGGAGGCCATGACAGTGGGGACGGCGCCACCGGAGATAGCGAGGCTGAGTGTCAGCACCTCTAGCCATCGCGTTTCACGCAAACGTTTTCTTACCGACCCCAGAGTTCGGATAATATGTTTCATACCAACTTGTTCTCTTCTATTGATGTAGCCATTGCTATCGGCGTTGCATCAATGGTCAAGAACGACACCTGACGAACACCATCGAGTGGAAGCATTCGGAAGTTTACCCAAATGCACTATGGTGTACAGCGAATAAAAGTAAGTAAACTGTAAGTCGAGTCCCTTTTAATCGCGCGTCATCAGGCTAGGTATTTAAGTTAAATCATCATACAAAGCCTGTCTCTCAGCCTCGGTAAACACAATATCCGGCGTCACATATGCGAAGTGTTGAACCCCCGCGGTCAGTTCTGCGCCAGTCTTTGCTAATAAGATTTGCTGCTCGTTAAGTTGATACCGCAAAAAATGTACAGCAGAGGTCTTCTCCCCATTTTCACGCTCCATGTCTTCGTCAGCAATAGGGAATACTTTTTCGCTGTCGCCAATTTTGATCCAAACTTTTTCTTCAACGCCGATCAGCCGTTTTAGCTCGGCCTTTCTTTCATCCACATCTGAAAACTGAATCAACATGGTGCATTTCCAGTTATTTCCATCCGGCAGTAGTGGATTATAAGCATCCAGTTCATCTTGGATACCCTGCGCATCGAAGACCTTTTCTATTCGTAACATTTCCTGTATTTGATACTTCAGCGTCAAACGATCTTCAAAAATGAGCAGGATGTGATCACCAATTGAAATCTGCCGATTCTTTTTATGGGTTAACACCATTTCTCGAAATTCGGCTCGTTCCTCAGAATATTCCTCCAAAGACCATAGATCTTCTCTTCGGAGCGCGCTTGAGGGAGCAGTGGATGATGTGTTCAATGTCATAGTTTCGTTATACCTTTATTTGCAAATTTTCCCGGTTTACTGACCGGCTCAAAGTCTAAATACCGTATGCCTTCCTAAGAAGAGTCATGGGATGTTGTCCCGGCTTTTCGTCCGCTGACAACGATTCTGCTAAATTTTCAATATGGGTCGCCGCCATGGGGCAATCGCTGATGAAGTGATCCGCCTGATGCTCACCCACCTGCCTGACCACAGGACGTGCTATTTTCACCGATTTTGCTCGGGTTTCCACTTTAACAGCGTAAGTACCATCATGACCCGAGCAACGTTCAATCGGCTTGACCTTAGTCTCCGGTACAAGATCGAGAATATCTCGTGCTTTTAAGCCAATGTTTTGGACCCGCAAGTGACATGCGACTTGATAACTCACGTCTCCAAGCGATGCTTTGAAGTCAATATTGAATTCGCCGCCTTTGTGTCGGAGGTAGAGATACTCAAACGGGTCATAAAAAGCATTTTTAACCTTGATTACATCTTCGTCATCGGGATACATCAACGGGAGTTCCTGCTTGTACATGAGTACACATGACGGTATCGGCGCAATGAGATCATAACCCTGATCAACGAGTCGCGCGAGCACGGGGATGTTCTTCTGTTTCAATTCATCAACACTATCAAGATCACCCAATTCCAACTTGGGCATGCCACAACAAGCTTCTTTCGGCACGAGGTCTATTTGAATACCGTTGTGTTCGTACACCGAGACAAAATCTTCGCCAAGATGGGGCGCATTGTAGTTTCCGTAGCAAGTCGCGTAGAGAGCAACCTTCCCTTTTGTCTCACCCACCGCTTTTACAGTCTGGGGGGAATTCTTAAACTGCTTCCGCAGTGTCTTTGAATGATATTCAGGCACCGGCGCTTCGCGGTGCACGCCAAAAGTTTTCTCAAGGGCATTACGAAACAACGGTGTTTTGTTTGCTGCATTCACCGTGACATCAATCAGCGGAATAGAAGCCATTTTACCCACGGCGTCAGTACTGGTGAGTGTCTCATCCCGCAATGAGGCACCTTCGGTCTTGTAGCGCTGCGCTTTAGCTCGGAGCATCAGGTGAGGAAAATCCAGATTCCATTCATGCGGCGGCACGTAAGGGCATTTCGTCATGTAACAGAGATCACACAGATAGCACTGATCCACCACTTTGATGTAGTCGGATTTTGCTACGCCATCGACCTCCAATGTTTCGGATTCGTCAACAAGGTCAAAAAGCGTTGGGAACGAGTCACAAAGACTGACGCACCGGCGACAACCATGGCAGATGTCGAATACCCGCTCGAGTTCAGTATCAAGTGACGACTTGTCCCAGAAATCCTCGGACTTCCAGTCAAGAGGGTGACGGGTTGGTGCTTCGAGACTACCTTCTCTCATTTTCTATTTTACTCCATTCAATCTATGATCCGAACGAACACATTGTAACCTTGTATTACGTTTCGCGCTCAGACTTGGCCTAAATTATTTACTCGGTTCTCCGCTGGCATCGTCCAGCATGCTGGTGCAATATTGCTGAATGCCTAACAACACAACCTTACAACTTCCGACAATCTTTCGGTGGCTTACGAGCGTCATTTTTGCCGGATTACTGGTTTTTCCAGAGCTTGCCGCTGCTAAAGCCGAGTTGCTTCGCCATACCGTCGAGGTGGAGGGCCATCCCATGGCACTTTGGGAGAAACGTGCATCAAAACCAAAGGGCACAATCCTCTTACTCCATGGCAAAACCTGGAGCGCTTTACCAGACTTCGACTTGCAAGTGACTGGCGAAAATCTTTCTTTTATGGATGGTCTAGTAGAAAAGGGCTACACAGTCTACGCATTAGACGGCCGAGGTTATGGCGGCACGCCAAGAGATCACACAGGCTGGCTAACACCTGACCGTGCCGCTCAGGATGCAACAGCCATTCTCACTTGGATTAAGTCGCGAAACGGGATCGCTTCACACCTGTTTGGATGGTCATATGGATCAATGGTTGCGCAATTGGTCGTTCAACGTCTGCCTGATTTGGTTTCCTCGGTGACCCTGTTTGGATACCCCTACTACCGAGGCAGGTTTGCGTCGACCGAGCGACCAGAATACCCAGCGGTGGCTCCGGCAAAAGAAAACACGGCACACAATGCCGCGAGTGATTTTATAACACCGGGTTCCATTAGCGACGAGGCGATTGCAGCTTATGTAGCAGCGGCGCTGTCTGCTGATCCGGTGCGGGTCGATTTTAAGGATCTGCATCAATGGCAGGCATTGGATCCTACGAGGATTAAGACCCCGTTGTTATTATTGCAAGCGGAGTTCGACTCTTTGGCCCCCACTGAACATCAAGGTGAATTTTTTCAAGCAGTGGCTACCAGCAACAAATGGTGGGTAAGCTTACCTGACGGCGACCATGCAGCACTTCTTGAAACGCCCAGGCAAAAAATGTTAGATGCCATAGACGGCTTTATATCCAACCTGTACCTATAAGCAAAACACGAAAACCCAACGCACTTTATCACGACCTAATGAATCGAAAAAATACGGAACCAAACTCATGAGAACATTCAAACAACCGTTGCTAAAAATTTCCCTCATCGGATTTTTCTTTGCCACATTGATCGTTTCGGGTTGCAGCGAAGAACCCGCAACGGAAAACGCGGCTATGGCGCCTGTGCTCACAACAATCGCTACCGGCGCAAATATCGCAGGGACGAATGGCCTCGCGTTTTCCGCCGACAACAAACTATATGTAGCATCGGTTATCGGCTCAACTATTAGCATTATCGATCCTGACTCTGGTGAAATGCTGAAAACTCTAACGGTGGAAGATGGCGTTGTAGGTCCTGACGATATTGCATTTGGTGCAGATGGATCATATTTCTGGACATCAATTCTCACAGGTGAGGTCGCCGGTTTCACACCTGATGGCTACAAAGTGGTTGCGGCCCAATTAACGCCAGGGGTCAATCCAATAACATTCTCGGATGATGGCAGGCTTTTCGTCTCCCAGTGCTTCTTTGGCACAGGACTCTTCGAAGTAGATCCAAAGGGTATCGCCGAGCCACGCGTTATCGCAGAAGATTTGGGGCCGGGTTGCGGTCTAAATGGCATGGACTGGGGCAGTGATAACCGCCTTTATGGCCCACGATGGTTTCGAGGTGAGGTTGTCAGTTTCAATGTTGAAGACAATACCATGCGTATTGAAGCAAGCGGGTTCACCACCCCCGCAGCGGTGAAATTCGATAAACAGGGGATTTTGCACGTGCTCGACACCGGAACAGGTGAGGTTGTTAAAGTCGAGGGAGACACAAAAACAGTGGTTGCTTCACTATCGGAGGGACTCGACAACTTTGCTTTCGACAAGGACAACCGCTTATTTGTTTCGAGCTACACCGATGGTTTTGTGAAACGAGTGGAAGCTGATGGTAGCCTGACCACATTACAACCTGGCGGCTTGGCCCATCCAGGGGGTATCACCCTGCTGAACGGCGAATTAGTCATTGCGGACGTGCATGCCATTCGTTTTTATGATCCCGCAAGCGGCGAGGAAACCCAGGTTCAAAGAAATGTCATGCGTATGGGCAAAATGGGTGGTGCCCTGAATCTCTCGACCGACGGTGACAAACTAATTCTGGTTTCCTGGGTCGATGGTGACATCAGAGTATGGGACCCGGTCGGGATGGAAGTTGTTGAACGTCATACGGGACTGGCAGGTCCGGTTGCCGCGGTTCGGTATGCGGGCAAAATAATCGCAACAGAACATGGCAGCAATACAATCATCGGTCTCGACGACAATAGCCGAACGCAATTTATGTCAATCGATACACCCACGGGACTCGCCATCAGTGACGGTAATCTGTATGTGACATCAAGATCAGAAGGCAAAATTTATAAAATTGGCAACGACAATCAAATGCTAGATGACCCAATTCTTGTAGCAGAAGGTCTGACCGATCCTGAGGGCCTCACCATCGTTGGAGATGAGTTTGTCATCGTACAGGGAAGTGACGGAAAAATTGTTACCACCGAAATGAACGGCGAGGGCACTACCCTTGCCACTATATCAGCTGGTAGCGATGCTGCTTCTGCGGATCAGCCCCCTTCTATGGTGTTTAACGGAATCACCGCGATGCCGGATGGAACATTGTATGCTACTGGTGAAACGAGTCGCATGCTCTACCGCTTAACCCGCTAACAAACACGCATGGACTACAATTCACCCGACGAGACAGATCTATTCGGCAGTGGATTTGTAGTCCTGAAATAAGTGATCAAGACGTTGCCAGACAACACCGCCTTCTCCGTTACCCACGGATGCTTCATTGACGCTGCCTACCGGCCAGACTTCATGGCCGGCACTACTAATGATCACTTCGTCTGCAGCATCCAATTCCGCAACACTTATTTCTCTCTCCTCGACCGGTATGTCGTCGCCCCGCGCAAGACTTAGCACAAGATATCGAGTAATCCCGTGCAGAATGGAATTTGAGGTAGGCGGCGTAATGAGCACGCCATCTTTAACGATATAAACGTTTGACGCACTCGCCTCTGTGACAAATCCATTTCGAATCAGAATAGCATCGTCTGCGCCACGCGCCACAGCCTCGTTTTTGAAGAGCCCAGCTGCTACTAGACTCACACTTTTTATGTGACCTTTTTGCCACCTGAAATCATCAAGCGTAATCATCTTGTAAGGTGTCACATCCTTTCTGGAAAGTGTCGGCGCATCATAAACCATGACTAAAACAGTGGCTGGCGTATGCTCAGGCCAGACGTGTTCTCGACTGGCGGAAGCGCCACGTGTGACTTGTATGTATACCAAAGCATCGTGCTCATCACTGCGCTCGATCGCTTCCTCAATGAGGTTGACCCAAGTTGTTTCGTCCATCGGATTGATAATTTTTATTTCCGCCAGACTCCGACCAAGTCGGGCTAGATGCTCTTTGAGGGTGAATGGCTTTTGCTTGTAAACCGGCACCACCTCATACACCCCATCCCCAAACATAAACCCCCTGTCGAGCACCGATATTTTGGTTTCGCTCATTGGATTCCATTCACCATTGAGATAAGCGATCGACATAATGTTAACTCCTGACTCGATTCAAGAAACGCAGTGAATATACATGATACAGGGGACCACTGATTACTGCACTCGTGATATTCTCCGGTGCTGTTGGTGCATTATTGAGTTCATTCTCGAATAAATTGTTGAATACCTTACTGAATAGATTGCTGAATAAATTGTCGAAGGAGGAGCCTTAACCATGAAGAAACTACTAATCGCCAACCGGGGCGAGATAGCCATTCGCATTGCGCGAGCCGCCGCAGAGCTTGGTATAGAAACTGTCGCCGTCTATCCCTCGGACGATGAAAATTCTCTGCACGTCAAAAAGACGGATGGGCAAACCCAATTACCTGGCACAGGGGTCGCGGCATACCTTGATTCACAAGCAATTTTGGATGCAGCAAAATCAACCCTTTGCGACGCGATCCATCCGGGATACGGCTTCCTAAGTGAAAATGTCGAATTCGCAAAACTCTGCGAGCAAAACGGTTGCGTTTTTATTGGCCCCACACCCATGCAATTATCCCTATTCGGCGACAAGTCATCGGCGAGACAACTTGCGGTCAATAGCCAGGTCCCGGTCGTTCCGGGAACCAACGAAAAAACCAGCCTCGAACAAGCGCTTGATTTCTATCGGTCACTACAAAACTCAACCAATAGCGATAACCCGTCAATGCTTATCAAGGCCATTGCCGGCGGTGGCGGTCGAGGTATGCGACAAGTGCATAGCCTAGACGACGTTAGCGCCGAATATGCGCGCTGCGCAAGTGAAGCGATGTCTGCTTTTGGCGAAAGCGGACTTTACGTGGAAGCGCTGATTGAACACGCAAAACACATTGAAATTCAGCTCATAGGTGATGGTAAAAACGTCACCCACCTCTGGGACAGGGAATGCAGTGTCCAGCGCAACCATCAGAAAATTGTCGAAATAGCACCTTCTCCCACACTCGAGCCTGCGCTGCGAAAACAACTTATCGATGCTGCGCTCACCATGGCAAAGAGATCTGGGCTAAAGAGCCTCACGACTTTTGAGTTTTTAGTCGACCTTAACGCACCTGGCACTTTTTATTTCATAGAGGCCAACCCAAGGCTACAGGTCGAGCATACCGTGACCGAGGAGGTCACAAACACCGATCTTGTACAGGCGCAAATTGGTATTGCGATGGGTAAAAGTATTCAGCAGGTCGGGCTAGCACTGGAACCTGATTTACCCAAGGGATATGCCATACAATGCCGAATCAATATGGAAACTCTGACGGAAGACGGCCTGTTCAAACCTACAGGTGGCAGCATCAGTGTCTTTGAACCACCGGCGGGCGCCGGCATTAGAATTGACAGCTTCGGTTATGCAGGATACGTAACCTCTCCAAGATATGACTCATTATTGGCAAAGCTTGTTACCTATACCCCCGGCAACGATTTTGCTGTTGCCGCGAGAAAAGCCTATCGAGCATGTTCAGAATTTAGAATTGAAGGAATAGCCACCAACCTCCCTTTTATCCTCAATCTACTATCCGGCACAGATTTCGAATCAAATACCATTTACACGCGCTATGTTGATGATCACCTGCTCGAACTCGCTAAAGCAGGGAATCATACCGCAAGATTTATTCAACAAGAGAAAACGGCAGCAGCGGCACCTCTGCCGAACGTACCCACTGACATTCCTTCTGGCACATCCGGAATTACCGCGCCGCTTCAAGGCACGATCATCGAGATTAATATCGAAAAAGGTGATGAGGTTTATCAAGGTCAACAATTGCTCATTATGGATGCCATGAAAATGGAACATGTCATCAGTGCGCCAACCAGCGGCATTGTCGAGTCTGTGCTCGTGATGTCCAACGAAGCAGTGAATGAAGATCATCTGCTAATGCTCATTGAAGAAGCCGAGGTGACAGTAAAAGAAGAGACTTCGGCAACGACTTATGACATCGACCATATCCGACCCGACCTTGCCGAGGCGAAGGAACGGCTCGCCTTTGGTCTTGATGCGTCTAGGCCCGAGGCGGTTGCCAAACGTCACGGCACCGATCACAGAACAGCGGAAGAAAACCTGAAGGACTTGCTGGATCCAGGAACATACATCGAGTACGGCTCCCTAACGATTGCAGCACAGAGACGAAGACGCAAGGTTGATGATTTGATGCGAAACACCGCCCGAGACGGCATGATCACAGGTATTGGTAGCGTCAACGCTGACTACTTTGCGGGGCAGGTGCCCGAGGTTAATACTCAGTGCGTGGTGATGTCTTACGATTATATGGTGCTGGCTGGCACTCAAGGACTGCAAAATCATCGTAAGAAAGATCGTATGTTCGAACTGGCAAAGGAGCTTCGACTCCCAGTTGTATTGATCGCTGAAGGCGGAGGTGGCCGCCCCGGAGACACCGATGGTGCCGGTATCGCCGGTCTCGATTGTTTGGCTTTTCAACTCTACGGCGATCTCAGCGGCCTTGTTCCTCGCATCGGCATTACCACGGGACGATGTTTCGCCGGTAACGCGGCTTTGTTAGGTGCAAGCGACGTGATCATTGCAACTGAGGATTCAAACATCGGCATGGGAGGCCCAGCCATGATCGAAGGTGGCGGCTTGGGCGTTTTTACTCCGGATGAAGTTGGCCCTATGGAGGTTCAGGTACCTAATGGCGTTGTCGACATCGCAGTCAAAGATGAGGCCGAAGCCATGCAAGTGGCAAAAAAATATCTTTCCTACTTTCAGGGTCGAGGTGCAGATTGGTCCTGCAGCGACCAGAGGTTACTGAGAGCAGCAATCCCCGAGAACAGGCTCAGAATTTATGATATTCGGGACGTCATCAATTTGTTGGCCGATACCGATTCCGTACTCGAACTGCGCGCGCATTTTGGCCTCGGCATGATCACAGCCTTAGCCAGAATCGAAGGTCGCCCTATCGGCATCATTGCTAACAACCCAGAATTTCTTTCCGGTGCGATTGATAGCGACGGTGCCGACAAAGCTGCAAGATTTTTACAACTCTGCGATGCCTTTGATATTCCCATTCTAAGCTTGTGTGACACACCGGGCATCATGGTCGGTCCTGAAATCGAAAAGACGGCGCTGGTGCGCCATGCTGCAAGAATGTTCGTTACCGGCGCTAGTATCACCGTGCCGTTTTTCACCATCGTGTTACGCAAAGGATACGGACTCGGCGCACAGGCAATGGCCGGAGGTGGCTTTAAGGCATCCGTGTTTACGGTAACCTGGCCAACGGGAGAATTCGGGGGCATGGGACTTGAGGGCGCAGTAAAGCTTGGCTACAAAAAAGAACTCGAAGCGATTGAGGATCCGGAGGAACGGGAGAAATCCTACGAGGCGAGAGTCGAACAGATGTACAACCGAGGTAAAGCGGTGAACTATGCTACTGCGTTTGAACTTGATGAGGTCATCGACCCCATGGATTCTCGGCACTGGATCGTTGCCGGATTAAAGTCCGCACCGAAACCCGCCCCAAGGGATGGCAAGAAACGGCCGTTTATTGACACCTGGTAGAACAAACAGCTTGCCTGTTTAGTAAGCGCACCGCGTTTTTTAAGCCTGAGGGTAGAGGCCTAATGCGACCTGCCCTAAGTATCGTCTTATTCCGGTCTTGAAACCTGCACCGCCTAACTGATTCATCGCCTTGTCAATAATGCTGCTCGCCACAGTCAACAACCCATCGGGCACACTGATATTCTTTCAGCAGATCATGCCCGTCCCCAATTGTTAGCAGTGTATGCTCTGTGACTTAAACTTTTGAAATCAAGACTACACGCTGTTAGTCGCTTGCAAATAAAAATAAAGAACGCCTAGCAACGTCATCACAAGTAATCCGGCGATACTCCAAATCTTCATCAGCAACCCGGGTCTGCTGGCTGCCGGGATTTCTTCACCGAATATTGCCCGGTGATTGAGATAAGCCAATATGGGTCCCAAAACAAAAACGATAACCGAGGTTAGATTTATAAAAGCAGAAAAAGAATTCATCAGAAGCGTGATGACTGTCACCGAACCAAAGCAAAGCAATACAATCACTAAATCATAAGTGGGAATTCCAGCCAGCCTTTCACCATGCTTTGGGGAAAGCTCTCTGATGATCGAGGCAACAATACGCGGGTAACCGTCGAGCAGTGTCATCAACGTTGAAAACATGACAGTGATAGAGGCGACAGCGATGAGTGGATAAGTCCACTGGCCCATCACATTGGTGAACAATTCAATCACCTGCGAGGAAAATGCTGCCGCCCCTTTCGCCAAGGGCACTCCCGTGCCATGCATAACACCAGCTCCAAGTAACAAAAAGCACAGCGCCAAAATCAACGAAGCCACAAAACCCACATTAAAGTCGAATCGCGATTCCGCCATAGTAGGCAAGGCACCCGTGTCTTTAGCTTTCGCACAGACCCAAAGCGATTGCAAAACAGAGGAATCTACCGGCGCGGGCATAAACCCACCCAGCACGATAATAAATAGTGTCGTGCTCACGGTTATCTCTGGCCATGCCAAATTGGAGATAGACCAATCAATCCTGCTCACAACCATCAGCGTTGCAACAACAATTAGCAGGGTGAAAATGGGCACGACAAATTTCGTCAATTTTTCCAGGAGATGAAAGCGACCGCTAATCAAAATAGAAGTAACGACGGTGAGCAGAAAAGCCACCATCGCGGTATCCGATAGAGCAAGGTCGAATACCGACTTAATCAAACCGACAGTGACCAGGCTCACGGCAGAAATCACGAAACACATTGAGAAAATCTGCGCAATGCCATAGAGAAGCACGACCCACAGCCCACTTTGGCGATAGCTTTGTATCAGGTTTTTGCCCGTCGCTGATGCATAATCACCACCAAAGCGTATCGCTGGGTATTTAGTCAGACAGGCAATGATAACGATGCTGAACATACCCAGACCATAGCTAGCCCCCGCCTGTGTGGCGTGAACCAAATGCGACACTCCGACGGCCGCTGCAGCAAAAAGCAAACCAGGGCCAACAGCCCCGAAGGAAGCGCGCAGAGACTGATGGGATAAGGTTCTATTCTCAACATTATGATTCATTATGCTTACCCAATAATATTCGGCTAGATGCCCATTTTTTGCATTACCGGACAACGAAGATCATCGAAAAACCCGCTTTAACATCAATCAACCTGCCTGAGGATGAATGTGCTTCCAAGGTGAGACCTC